>Ga0164290_1000844_pt1 | contig 73354 bp, 67 predicted proteins | sample Micstemetagenome_FD_108782 | JGI IMG/M metagenome (GOLD analysis project Ga0164290, IMG submission 108782) | Contaminated culture microbial community from soil near Moab, Utah, USA - Microcoleus steenstrupii SON62 (Illumina Assembly) | ecosystem: Environmental > Terrestrial > Soil > Soil crust...
AAGGAAATCAACGAGCGGCTGGGGTTCCTCGAGAATGTGGGCCTGGAATACCTGACCCTGTCGCGCAACTCCGGCACGCTGTCGGGCGGCGAGAGCCAGCGCATCCGTCTCGCCTCGCAGATCGGTTCCGGACTGACCGGCGTGCTCTACGTGCTGGACGAGCCCTCGATCGGACTGCATCAGCGCGACAACGCGCGGCTGCTGGAAGCACTGGTTCATCTGCGCGACATCGGCAATACCGTGATCGTGGTCGAACATGACGAGGAGGCCATCCGCGCCGCGGACTACGTCTTCGACATGGGACCGGCGGCCGGTGTCGGCGGCGGACATGTCGTGGCCGAGGGAACCCCGGCACAGGTCATGGCGAATCCCGCCTCGCTGACCGGCCAGTACCTGACCGGCATGCGCCAGATCCCGGTGCCGGAGCGGCGCCGCACGGCGAAGGACAAGCGCTGGCTCGGCGTCGTCGGGGCCAGGGGCAACAACCTGAAAAACGTCAGTACCCGCGTCCCGCTGGGCACCCTCACCTGCATCACCGGTGTCTCCGGCGGCGGCAAATCCACCCTGATCATCGAGACCCTCTACAAGGCATTGGCCCGTCGGCTGAACGGCGCGCGCGAACAGGCGGCGCCGCATGACCGGATCGACGGTCTGGAATGGCTGGACAAGATCGTCGATATCGACCAGTCGCCGATCGGGCGCACCCCGCGTTCCAATCCCGCGACCTATACGGGCGCATTCGGGCCGATCCGCGACTGGTTCGCGGGCCTGCCCGAGGCGCAGGCGCGCGGCTACAAGCCGGGGCGCTTTTCCTTCAACGTCAAGGGCGGACGCTGCGAGGCCTGCCAGGGCGACGGGCTGATCAAGATCGAGATGCACTTCCTGCCCGACGTCTATGTTCAGTGCGACGTCTGCAAGGGCCAGCGCTACAACCGGGAGACGCTCGAGATCCACTTCAAGGACAAGTCGATCGCCCAGGTGCTCGACATGACCGTCGACGACGGCGCCGCCTTCTTCAAGGCGGTGCCGAGCGTGCGCGAGAAGCTGGAGATGCTGCAGGAAGTCGGCCTCGGCTACATCAAGGTGGGCCAGCCGGCGACGACCTTGTCGGGCGGCGAGGCGCAGCGGGTGAAACTCGCCAAGGAACTGTCGCGCCGGGCCACCGGGCGGACGCTCTACATCCTGGACGAACCCACCACGGGCCTGCATTTCGAGGATGTACGAAAGCTGCTGGAAGTGCTGCACCGGCTGGTCGATCAGGGCAATACCGTGCTGGTGATCGAACACAACCTGGAAGTGATCAAGACCGCCGACTGGCTCGTCGACCTCGGGCCCGAAGGCGGCGACGGCGGCGGGCATATCGTGGCCGAAGGCCCGCCCGAGGAAGTCGCCCGCGTGGAAGCAAGCCACACCGGCCGCTATCTCAAGTCCTATCTTCGCGCCGGCACCCAGCCCGCCGCCGCCAAGACGGCGAAGCGGGCGGCACGCCGGTAGACGCTCAGGCCAGCGCCGCCTCGCTCACCGGATCGCCGGCGATCCGGCTGTGCCACATGACCCGGGGCTGCTTCATGTCCCAGGGCGTGGCGCGATGCAGCAGGCAGCGGTTGTCCCAGATGACCGCGTCGCCCGGCGCCCAGTCGTGGTGATAGATCCGCGGTGGCTGGCAGGCGAAGGTGACGAGATCCTCCAGGAACCGCTCCGATTCATCCCTGTCCATGCCCGGGATGTTGTGGGCATGGCGCCCGATCAGGAGCGACTTCCGACCCGTTTCGGGATGCACCTTCACCAGCGGACGCCTCGGCACCGGCCCCTCGTGCAGGCCATAGCCGTTGTATTCTCCGTCCTGCCGCTTGGTCTGGTGCCCCAGCTTCGATTGGCTGTAATGCAGCGAGTGGAAGGCCGACAGCGCCTCCACCTTCGCCCGGCGGTCGCCGTCCAGCGCATCGTAGGCGGCCCGCATATCGGCCCAGCCGGTATGGCCGCCGACGGTCGGCACCACCTCGGCGCAGAAGACGGCACCCTTGGCCTGGACCGGCATATATGTGCTGTCGGCATGCCAGCCCATGTTGCCCTTGAGGATCTTGACCACGTCGTCGTTCACCGCCTCGTCGCGAAGCGTGCCGTCCGGCTTCACGTTGCTGATCGCGATCATGTCGAACTCGAGCGGGCCGAAGCGCTTGGCGAAGGCGATCTGATCGTCGCGGTCGAGGTGCTGGTCGGGAAAGACCAGCAGCGCATATTCGAGCCAGACGGCATGGAGATCCCGCCAGGCGGCATCGTCGAGCCGGTTGAGCTTCAAGCCGGTCACCACGGCGCCGAAGCTGGCATCGATCGGTTTGACGTCGAAACTGCGTGCCATGCGGCTTCCTCCAGATTTCTTCTTGGACGCAAGGTTAGATCAAGGACGGCCCGGACGCCAAGTCAGGCGGCCTTCGCCTCCGCGGCCAGGCGGTCGCGGACCTGCGCCCCGATCTCGAAGGAGCGCAGGCGCGCGGCGTGATCGAAGATCTGGCCCGAGATCATGACCTCGTCGGCCTTTGTCTGCTCGATGAAGGCCCGCAGCCGCGGCGCGATCGTATCCGCCGTGCCGACGAAGGCGCAGGCGAGCGCACGCTGCACATTGGCCAGTTCCATCGGCGAGGCATGGTCGGCGATGTTGTCGACCGGTGGCGGCAGCGGGCCGGGCGTGCCGCGGCGCAGATTGACGAACTGCTGCTGTGCCGAGGTGAAGATGCGCCGGCCCGCCTCCTCGGTATCGGCGGCGAACAGGCTCATCCCCACCATGGCATAGGGCTTGTCCAGCACCTCGGACGGCTCGAAGCGGCTGCGGTAGATCTGCAGCGCATCCATCAGCATCTCGGGCGCGAAATGCGAGGCGAAGGCGAAGGGCACGCCGATCATGGCGGCGAACTCGGCGCTGAACAGGCTGGAGCCGAGCAGCCAGATCGGCACCTTCAGGCCGGCGCCGGGGACGGCGCGAATGCGTTGGCCCGGCTGCGATGGCTCGAAATAGCGCTTCAGTTCCATCACGTCCTGGGGAAAGCGATCGGCGCTCTCTTCCATGTTCCGGCGCAACGCCCGCGCCGTCAGCATATCGGTACCCGGCGCACGTCCGAGACCGAGATCGATACGGCCGGGGAACAGCGATTCGAGCGTGCCGAACTGCTCCGCGATGACCAGGGGAGAGTGGTTCGGCAGCATGATGCCGCCCGACCCGACGCGGATGGTCCTGGTTCCGGCGGCGACATGACCGATGACGACCGAGGTTGCCGCACTGGCGATGCCGGGCATGTTGTGGTGCTCCGCCAGCCAGTAGCGGTGATAACCCCAGCGTTCCACATGCTGCGCCAGGTCAAGCGAATTGCGGAAGGCGTCCGCCGGGGCTGCCCCCTGGGTGATCGGTGAAAGGTCGAGGACGGAAAAGGGGATCATCGCGGCGACTCACGGGCGTTACGGCAAGGTGGCTATTGTGACGAGATTGGTCGGTCCGCGCCATTCGGCAACAGGCCGTGCGGCAGGCGCTGCCATCTGGGAAAGAGTTCATCGATGTGGCGACACATGGCTTCGCTTCTGCTCCTTCTGGTTCTCTCCGGCTGCGCGGCGGGCGCTCCCCCGCCGTCCGGCCCCAGGGAGACCGCGCTGGAGGGGACCAATTGGGTACTGCTTCGCCTGGGGACGGTCGCGGCGACCCCCACCGGGAGCGCGCGGCCACCCAATCTCCGGCTGACGGAAAGGCGCGCGGGCGGATTCGGCGGCTGCAACCGCTTCGGCGGCGCCTACGAACTGTCTGGCGCGGCCCTGCGCTTCGGACCTTTGATCGCCACCAGGATGGCCTGCATGGAGGGTGGAGCCCAGGAACAGCCCTATTTCGATGCGCTGGCGGCCGTGCGCGGCTGGCGGCTTTCGGGCGACCGATTGACCCTGACAGGGGCCGACGGCGCCGTACTGCTGGAATTCGAGGCGAAGGGTGCGGAATAGTCTCCGCCCGACCGGGCCTGCGGCCGCGAGCCTAGCCGAGGAGGCTGCCGAGCGCGACGGCGGCAAGGATGCCGAGCGCCGCCTTGCGATAGACCGCATCGTTCGCCCGCCCGAACCCCTTCGCTCCGATCCAGGCGGTCAGCAGATAGACCGGGGTCAGCCACAGCGCCTGCACCGCCATCGCCGAGGTGAGTGCGCCGGAAGCGCCGAGCACGGCCACGGCCGCGAGGTCGATGATGGCGAAATAGACCACGCAACTGGCACGCACCTCTGCCGCCGCATGCGGACCCGACAACAGGAAGAAAACCACCGGCGGCCCCGCCATCCCGACCGCGCCGTTCAGGAATCCCGAGGCCGCCCCTGCCGCGGCGGTCGCCGGCACCGTGGGACGGCCGGTGTAGCGCCAGCCGAGGCCGAGCACCGCGACGAAGGCGAGCACCACGCCCGACATGGCGAAGCGCATGGTTTCCGCCGGCACCGCCAGCAGCGCCCAGACGCCGAGCGGCACGCCGAGCAACCCCGTCGCCGACAGGATGCCCATGCGCGGCCAGTCCACCTGGCGGGCCACGGCGCGGACGAAGGGGACCGATAGCAGGATCTCGAGCCCGAGGCCGATGGCGACGGCGGCGGCCGGGCCGTGGATGGCGCCCAGCGCCGGAATCATGATCATGGCCGAACCGAATCCGGCGAAGCCGCGCACGAGGCCGGCGAGGCCGACGGCCCCGGCGGCGAGCCAGAAGACCGGATCGGCGACGGGACTCGACATCATCCGCGGATCATAGGCCCTCGGGTTTGCGTATGGGCGCGAAACCCCGCATCCTCCGCCGCAAAATCTCCCCTGGGGAAGGCAATGCAGACGATCTTCGTGATGGTGAAATGCGAACTCGGCAAGGCCTATGACGTGGCCGCCGAATCGGTCGAGCACATGGAACAGGTGTCCGAGGTGCACTCCGTCTCCGGCCAGTACGATCTCCTGATGAAGTGCTACCTGAACGACGACCAGGACATCGGGCATTTCGTGGTCAGCAAGCTGCAGACGATCCCGGGGGTGAAGGACACCTTCACCATGATTACCTTCAAGGCCTTCACATAAGGGCAAGCGTCGCGCCGAAACGGCGCGCATGACGGGGGGAACGACAATGCCGGGATACGACTACGTCGTCATCGGCGCCGGGTCGGCCGGCTGTGTCATGGCCGCGCGTCTCTCGGAGGACGCGGCCGCCAGGGTTTTGCTGATCGAAGCCGGCCCGCCCGACAAGTCGCCCTTCATTCACATGCCGGCCGGCATCACCAAGCTGCGCGAGATCGGCGTCACCTGGCAGTTTGAAACCGAGGCGCAGCCGGCGCTCGACAACCGCCGCCTCTACTGGCCGCGCGGCAAGACGCTGGGCGGGTCCAGCTCCATCAACGCCATGATCTATGTCCGCGGTGTGCCGCAGGATTACGAGCACTGGCGCCAGCTCGGCAACGAAGGCTGGGCCTTCGACGACGTGCTGCCCTATTTCAAGAAGGCCGAAGCCAACCAGCGCGGCGCCGACGGCCTGCACGGCGCTGAGGGGCCTCTCAGCGTGTCCGACCTGATCAGCGTGAGCCCGCTCAGCCGGCTGTTCGTCGAGGCGGCCAAGGCAGCCACCGGCCTGCCCGACAACCGCGACTTCAACGGCCCCGTGCAGGAAGGTTTCGGCCTCTATCAGGTCACCCAGCGCGGCGGCAGGCGCTGGAGCGCGGCCTCCGCCTATCTGAAACCCGCCGCCGGCCGCCCCAACCTCGCCGTGGTGACCGATGCCTATGTCACCCGCATCGTGCTGGAGAAGGGCCGCGCCCGCGCGGTCGAGTATCGCAAGGGCGGTGAGACGGTGCGGGCGGAGGCGGCGCGCGAGGTCATTCTCTGCGGCGGGTCCGTCCATTCACCACAGATCCTGCTGCTCTCCGGCATCGGCCCGGCCGCCGAGGTCAAGGCCGCAGGCGTCACGCCCGTGCACGACCTGCCCGGCGTCGGCAAGAACCTGCAGGACCACCTCAACATCAACCTGATCACCCGCTGCACGAAACCCGTCACCTATGACGGGCTCGACAAGCCGCTGCCCTCGATCAGGGTCGGGCTGCAGTACCTCCTGTTCAAGAAAGGCCCCGGCACCTCCAACGTGGCCGAGGCCGGCGGCTTCTGGAAATCGGACGCGGCGGCCGAGACCCCCGACATCCAGTTCCACTTCATCCCCGCCTACGTGATCGACCATGCGCGGACCAAGATCGAGGGTCACGGCCTGACGCTCGATGCCTGCCTGCTCCGCCCGCGCTCGACCGGCGAGATCCGCCTCGCTTCCGCCGACCCCGGCGCGCCGCCCCTGATCGACCCGCGCTACCTCTCCGACCCGGCCGACATCAAGCCGCTGGTCGAAGGCTTCAAGAAGAGCCGGGAGATATTCGCCCAAGCCGCGCTGAAGCCCTTCGTCGGCCCCGAATACATCCCCGCCGGCAACCCGCGGAGCGATGCCGAGATCGCGGCCTTCGTGCGTTCTCACGCCGAAACGATCTATCACCCCGTCGGCACCTGCAGGATGGGCACCGACGCGATGGCCGTCGTCGATCCGGCGCTGAAGGTCCGGGGGATCGACGGCCTGCGCGTGGTCGATGCCTCGGTCATGCCCGCCGTCGTCTCGGGCAATACCAACGCGCCGACCATCATGATCGCCGAGAAGGCGGCGGACTTGGTGCGCCGGGCCACCTGAACCGTCAGGCCCGGGCGAGGCGTCCCGGCACGACCCGCACCTTGCGCGGTCCCGCCATCCAGATGGCCGCGGCCGAGAGCGCGCAGGCGCCGATCATCAGCAGGAAGGCCGGCCGATAGCTCCCCGTCGCGTCGTGGATCAGGCCGGCGACCCATGGGCCCGCGGCACCGCCGCCGATGAGCGCGACGGTCATGCTGCCGAAGATCGAGCCGAAATGCGGCCCTTCGAAGATCTCCGCAACGATCGGCCCCATCACCGAGGTCATCGCATAGCCGAGGAAACCCTGCGAGACGACCATGATCCAGAGAAGCGGCGTCGAAGGTCCGCTCTCCAGCGCCACCAGCGCGGCATAGGAAATCGCGAAACCGGCGCAGCCGAACGACCACACCCATTCCCTCCCGATCCGGTCCGACAGCGCGCCGAGCGCGATCTGTCCCGGAATGCCCACCGCGCTGACGATGCCGAGCGCCCAGGCGGCGACCGAGGGACTGAAGCCCACGTCGATCAGGAATTTCGTCTGGTGCACCTGCACCGCGTACCAGGCGGCGAGCGCGCAGAGGAAACCCAGCACCAGCCACCAGTAGCGTCCCGTCCGCATGGCCCGGCCGAGCGTCCATTCGGTCCCGGCCCAGGCCGCATCCACGACATTGGAGGCCGCGCGCTTCGCCGCCGCCCCGGCCGGACCGCCGTCGCCGTCGACGTTCAGCCCCAATTCCGCCGGACCGCGCCGGACCAGGAGGTTGAGCGGCCCGAGGATGCACAGGACGAGAAGCCCCATGGTCCAGCAGGACGCGCGCCAGCCCTCGGCGCCGATGATCGCCTGCAGCCAGGGCAGGAGCACGATCGCCCCCACGCCCACGCCGGAGAAGGCGATGGCGATGGCGAAGGCGCGGCGGCGCAGGAACCAGTTCGGCAGGAACTGCGAATGCACCGTATAGGTCATCAGGTTGGCGCCGCCGCCCACCAGCACGCCGAGCGTGGCATAGAGCTGCCAGGTGCTCTGGATGAAGGGCGCGGTGAAGAGCCCGAGGCAGAGCAGCACCACGCCCGCCTCGATCACGACGCGCGGCCCGTGCTTGTCCATCACCCGGCCGGCGATCGGGCCCAGCAAGGCCGATACGAGGAAGCCGAAGGAGAACGCTCCCGCCGCGACACCCGTATCCCAGCCGAACTCGGCCACCAGGGGCGGCAGCAGCAGAGAGAAGGCCGTCCGCGCCGTCACCGCGATCCCCATGGTGACGAAGGCGACGGCGATGATCAGCCAGCCGTAGTAGAACGGCAGCCGCGACGACCAGTGTTGTGACAAGCCTGTTTCCTTTCCCGAAATCCGCTTTTTTCCGGCGGGCAGTCTTTCCGCCCGGCGGCGGCCGCTCAATTACCTGGCAGGTTAGCCTGCTGCGGACACTCCACCGATAGTCCTTGGTTTCCCCCCGGAAAAGGCGCTCTATTTCCACGAGAATATTGGGATGAGTGCCGCCGATTGCGCGATTTCCGCCCTGGCTCGTAGGGGTTACCGGCGGCGGAAGAGGGGGTGCAGTGGCCGAGGAAGCAGATGCTCTCACAGCACGCAATCGGCTCCTGATCGTCGACGACGAGATCAATATCGGCCTCCTCTTCGCACGTGCCGGTGAAGCCGCCGGCTATGCCGTGCGTACCGAAACCGATCCCAGCCTCTTCGCCGCCTGCCTGCGCGAGTTCCGGCCGACTCACCTTATCCTCGATCTGCAGATGCCGGGTCGTGACGGCATCGACCTGCTGCGCGAGCTGGCGGCGCTCTCCGGCGGCACGGAGGTCTTTCTCACCAGCGGTGTCGGCGGGCGCGTCCTCGACACGGTGCGCCGCATCGGCGAGGAACTGAAACTCCATATCCGCGCCGTCATCGCGAAGCCGTTCCGGGCAACCGAGGTCACCTCCCTGCTGAGCCAGGCGCGCCGGGACGCCGAGGGCCCTACCGCGGCGGATCTCGCGCAGGCGATTGCCGAGGGCGCGATCGGCATCGCATTGCAGCCGATCATCGAGACCGAAACACGCCGGCCGACCGGCTTCGAGGCGCTCGCCCGCTGGCGACATCCCAAGCTCGGAACCATCTCGCCCGCTGTCTTCATCCCGCTCGCCGAGGCCAGCGGGCAGACCCAGGCACTGACCATGCAGGTCGTCCGGCAGGTCAAGGAGGCCATGCGGATGTTTCACACCCGCTCGCTCGCCCCGTGGATATCGATCAATGTCTCCGGCCAGGACATCTCCGATGCCGCCTTCTGCCGCCTCCTGTCGGAGACCCTGTGCGACGGCCCGGCTGGCGCGGGACGCTACAAGATCGAATTGACCGAGCAGCACCTGACGGTCGATCCCCATGCCGCGATCTCGAACCTGTCCCGCCTCCGCCTCGCGGGACACCCCTTGGCCATGGACGATTTCGGCACCGGGCATTCCTCGCTGCTGCAGCTGCTGCGCTATCCGTTCTCGGAACTGAAGATCGACCTCGCATTCGTGAAACAATGCGCGACCAGGCCCGACGCGCTCACCGTCGTGCGGGCCTCGATCAATCTGGCCCACAGCCTGGGTCTCGCCTGCGTCGCCGAGGGTGTGGAGGACGATGCCACGCTCGGGCTGCTCACCAGCCTCGGCTGCGACATGTGCCAGGGCTTCCTGCTGGGCCGGCCGATGGGGCTCGGGGACGCATTGAGCTATCTGGAAAAGGCACGCGAAACCCTGGTCGCGTATCCTCTGATGGAGGGTCAGTCGCAGAGCACCGCGAGCGTGGTGGCGCGCCGCGCCTCCGATCTCGGGGACGAGCAATACCTCGTCGCGGAGAGGCTCCTCACCATCCGTATCGATCCGCTCTGGGCGCTGGGCCGCAATACGCTGGTCGGCTGGAAGCCCGCCGACCTCGGTATCGACGTGCTGATCGTCCCCTATGACCAGATCGTCGATCATTTCGCGGAATCACGGCGCCTGCTGCACGGAGAGCGGCTGATGGGCGAAGGCACCTTCCATCTGGCGGGACGGGTGCTGACGGCAACGCCGGTGCATGTGCCCCTGCCCTTCCGCGTGACGACAGAGGGCATCGGCGGCATCCCCGCCGATGTGGTCGAGCGCATCCTGCGCCGCTACGGCATCACCGAGACGCTGCATCGCGGCGTCGCCCTCTTCGACATCGTCGGCTTCTCGAAGGTGGAGCCGATGTATCAGGTGGCCCAGCTCAACAATCTCGACCGTTCGGTCAGTGCTGCGCACGCCGTGCTGACGCAGTTGCAGCGGCAGATGGATCTGGCCCGCACCAGCACCGGCGACGGTTACTACATCTGGAACCGCAGCAAGGGGCCGGACGCCGACATCAACACCTACCTCCTGATGCTGCTGGTCCTGGCCGACCTCGACATCGCGCGCAACAGCGCGCCCAAGCGCGATCGCATCCCGGTCCTGCGCAGCTGCTTCTCCATCGGCCAGCATTATTCCTACTATCAGGTCGACGGCCTGCAGCCCCGCGGCCACGACTACATCGTGGGCGACGTGACCATCAAGCTGGCCCGCATGGCCTCCGACTGCCTCGCCTCGCAGATCCTGGTCGGGGATTTCGAGCGCCCGGGCGCGGATGGCGCCGACGCCTTCGATCCGCTCTCCTTCATCAGGCATGCCAGCGACATCCTGCGCCGCCTCGAAGGGCTCACCATCGGCGGCCATGTCGTCAGGCGCGTCAGCTTCTATTTCACCGGCGAGAAAGGCGACGACGCAGCCTTTCGCGTTTCCCGTTACAGCATCGAGGACAAGCACGGCTTCCGGCACAAGGTCTACAATCAGAAGCTCAACATCTATCTCGAGAGCGGCGCCCGTGTCGGATTGACGCTGGGCTCTCTCTACCTGGGATTGCCCCGGATGGACCTCACCGCCTTCCCTTCGGTGGCTGAGGAATCGCTCGAGCTGACGCAGGAAGGCAAGTTCCACATTTCGTAAGTATTTGTTCTGGTGTAATATTTCAGCTCCTTCGTGCGATTGCGGCCGTCATGCCGACACTTGTCACGACATTGTCACACCGCGCCGCCCATCTGAGGAGTTGTAGAAAGCCGAAATATCCTGGGGGCGTCCCGATGTTCAATCCAACCACTTCTGTTCGCATGACGGTAACCTTCGCCGGCGACAGCGCGTCCATCGCCAGGCAACGGCGGGCTTTCGAGAAGAAATGCGAGGAGATGCGGATCGAGTGGCGGCATGACCGCTTTCGCGTGGATGCCGGCACATCGATTGTCGTCAGCTGCGACTACATCTTTCAGCAGGATGCGGATCTGGCGGCCGTTCGCGCGTTCCGCGCCGGCGGCCCCGCCACGCGCGAAACTTCCCTACGCCTCGCAGGCGCGCCGGTGCCCGCCGGCCTGCACGCAATCCCGGCCTGACAGGCCCCTGTCCGACGACCACGGCAGCTTGAAGCGGGCTTGCTGAAACCGGCAAACCGATCCGATCCGCGCCTGCCGGAGCGGATCGGAACTGCTCCTTTTCCGTCGCGCGAGGCGCCGGCCCGCCCCGCCTATTCCTCGAAGCCGACGAAGACGGTCGCCTCGTCGACGGACTTCCGCCGCGATACGACCGCGTTCGCCGGAAAGCTGTCGTCGGGATAGCCCATGGCGACGCAGATCATGATGACCTGGTCCTCCGCGATGCCGGCGTGTTCGCGCACCACGGGCGACTGCATGATCCCCTGGCTGTTGATGACGCAGCCCAGGCCCCGCGACCAGGCCGCGTTCACCAGCGCGTTGGCCACCGCGCCGCAGTCGAACGGGCCGATGTCGCCGCCGTGGATCGACCGGTCATAGGTGACGACGATCGACACCGGCGCGTCGAACTGGCGGAAGCCGCGCAGCACCCAGTCCTTGCGCTTTTCCTGGTCGTGCCGCTCGATGCCCATGGCGGCGAACAGCTGCTTGGCGATATCGATCTGCCGCTCGCGATGCGCGCCGCCGTATTCGCCATGCATGCGGAATTCACGCGAATGCGGCACGCCCGCCAGGTTGCGCTCGGTATTGCCGGCGCGGATGCGGTCCAGCGGCGCCCCGGACACGACATAGAAGTTCCATGGCTGGGTATTGAGCGAGGACGGCGCCCGCATCGCCATCTCGATCACTTCCCGGATCACCGCCTTCGGCACCGGGTCGGGCTTGTAGCCGCGGATGCTGCGGCGCCCCAGCACCACCTCGTCGAAACTCACTGCCGTCATCCTATCCATCCCCAGGAATAGCCCCGCGCATTGTCCCTGCGCCGGGGGAGCGGCGCTCAGTATGGCGCAAGCCCGCCCCGGCTGCACAATCCCGCCGGAATGACGCGGGCGGCATGGCCCGTCACGCGGTTCACGCGTGTGCCTGATGGCCGGTTGGCCGGCGGCTTCGCGGCTTCGCGGGCCGCGCCGGAGGTTTCGTCCCCTTCTGGCGTTGCAGGTGCTCGACGAGGACGCGGAGCTTCGGTGCAAGGTTCCTGCGGCTCGGATAATAAAGGTAGAAGCCGGCGAAGAACGGGCAGTAGTCCTCCAGGATCGGCACGAGCTCCCCCCTTTCGATCAAGGGCCGGAAGCTTTCCTCCATCCCGAAGGTGATGCCTGCACCCGCTCGGGCGAGTTTGATCATCAGCGCCATGTCGTTCGTCGTGAACTTCGGGTCGACGGCGACACTGAACTCCTTGCCGCCCTCGGCGAATTCCCAGCGATAGGGCGCCGCCTTGGGCGAGGGGCGCCAGCCGATGCAGGCATGCGATGCGAGCGCCGCCGGATGCGACGGCACGCCCCGGCGGTCGCGATAGGATGGCGCGCAGACGGCCAGCTGCCGTTCGTCACCCGCGACCGGCACCGCGATCATGTCCTGTTCGATGACCTCGCCCAGGCGCACGCCTGCGTCATAGCCCTCGGCCACGATGTCGAACTCCTCGTCGGTGACGGTGACGTCGAGGCCGACATCGGGATTGCTCGCGCAGAAGGATGCGAGGAACGGCCCCGAGAGGAAGCGTTCGGCGATCGACGATACCGCGAGCCGCAGCCGCCCGCGCGGCCGCCCCGTCAGAAGCGTGGTCCTCTCCACGGCGGCGCGCATGTCGGCAACCGCGGGAGCGATCTCCGCATGCAGCCTCTCCCCCGCTTCGGTCAGGCTGACGCTGCGTGTCGTGCGCTGCACCAGGGCGATGCCTAGTCCCTCCTCCAGCCGCCGGATCGTCTGGCTCACGGCCGACCGGGTCACGTCCAGCCGATCGGCCGTCGCGCGAAAGCTCCGCTCCTCGGCGACGAGGGCGAATACGGCGAGGGCGTTGAGATCGGGCTCCATTGGTTAGCTCAGCTTTCCATTGTGTTAATCGATCGTCGTCTTATCACGACAATCGCGCGGATCTAACCTTCGAGGCAAGCAGATCGAAGCCACCTCGAACGGACGGAACGACGCGCTCTGCGGCGCGAACGCCGTCCACCACACGACAGCCGAGTGAGGAGAAGAAGCATGACCATGTCCCTGCAAGCCCCGTTGCGCGCCTTCGCCACCGCCCTCCTGCTTGTCGCCGCCCCGGCGCCGGCCATCGCGGAGACGATCGAGGAGCGGCGCCAGCGCGGTGACGCCGTCATCAGGAGCCTGAACAACGGCGTGCCGCAGCAGACCCTGGAGCGCATGCGCCAGGAGTTTCCCTTCCTCGCCGATGCGGCCGAGGCCTATGCGCTGGGTGATGTCTGGTCGCGGCCCGGCCTCGACAGCCGGACGCGGCAGCTCGCCGCGGTCGCGGCCTTCGCCGCCACGGGTCAGACGGCCTTCGCGAAGATCCATGCCGGCTACGCCCTCAACATCGGCGTCTCCGAGGAAGAGCTGAAGGAGATCGTCTACCTCGTCACGGTGCCGGCCGGCATCTCGCGCGCGATCGCGGCCTCGCAGGCGATGTCGGAGCTCTTCGCCGAGCGCCGCGCCGCGCCCGCGAAGCAGTAGGGGGCCGCCATGAAACGGCTTCCGCTGCTCATGCTCGCACTCCTCTCCAGTGCCTTCATCCACTCCCTCGACAAGGTCAGCGCCCAGATGGTCGTACAGTCACCGTCACGCCCGCCACCGGCCCAAAGCCATCCCTATGTCGGCATGTGGGTGACTTCCGACGGCCATATCAGGCATCAGCTCCTCGCCAACGGCCGCTACGACGAGGCGCGGGGCTCGCGCGAGAGCGCCTACCGGGGCCGCTATGAGGTGCGCGGCAACCATATCGACTATTGGGACGACACCGGCTTCACCGCCGACGGGACCTTCGTCGACGAGAACACGCTGCACCACGGCGGCATGATCTTCCATCGAAGGGTCGAGGGACGTTCCGGATAGTCGCGTCTCCCCTGGCCACACGAATCACCGTCGCCGACCCCCGCCTCGATCTGCTAGGAAAGCCGGCGTGAGCGAGGCGGGGAAAAAGCAACCGAAGCATGAGCATGCCGGGCACCGATCCCGGCTGCGAACCCGTTTCATGGAAGCGCCGGGCGCGCTGCCCGACTACGAAGTCCTGGAAATGATGTTGTTCGCCGCCAACCCGCGCGGCGACACCAAGGCCCAGGCGAAGAAGTTGCTGGCCGAGTTCGGCGGCTTCGCCAAGCTGATCAACGCCGACCTCGCCCGCCTGCAGGCCAGCCCCAATGCGGGCGAGGCGGCCATTGCCGCGATCAAGCTGGTGAAGGAAGCCGCCACCCGCCTGATCCGCGCCGAGGTGGTCGACCGGCCGATCCTGTCCGGCTGGCAGGCGCTGCTGGACTATCTCCAGGTCGCCATGGGCGAGAACGCGATCGAGCAGTTCCGTATCCTGTTTCTCGACCGCAAGAACACGCTCATCGCCGACGAGGTGCAGCAGCAGGGCACCGTCGACCAGACGCCGGTCTATCCCCGCGAGGTGGTGAAGCGGGCGCTGGAACTCTCGGCCTCCGCGATCATTATGGTGCACAACCACCCCTCCGGTGACGTGCGCCCCTCGCGCGGCGATATCGAGATGACCAAGCAGGTCCGCGATGCCGCAAAGCCGCTCGGCATCGCGCTGCATGACCATGTCATCGTCGGTCGTGGCAAGCACTCGAGCTTCAAGGCGATGATGCTGCTGTAGACCTCAGTCTGGCGCTTTTATTGCAGACTGAAATTTGCAGATTGAAACCCGAAACCCGATAGCCGGTCCGTCGTTGTCACACGACGCGCCGGCACGCGCTCCAGCACCACTGCAAAGCTCACGAGGTCAGGATGCGCATCAAGACAGGATTTGAGATCGTCTACGACTGTCCGGCCGAGGTGCCGATGCTCCTTATGGTGAGCGTGCACCCCTCCCGGCAGGGCGACCTGGAAACCCCCGACTGGGTGCGCACCGATCCTCCCCTCGACGTCCATCAGTATCTGGACGGCTACGGCAACATCTGCAGCCGGGTGCTGGCGCCCGCGGGCCGCATCACCGTCTCGTCGGACTTCGTCATCCGGGACTCCGGCCTGATCGACCCCTATGTTCCGGATGCGATCCAGCATCCGATCCAGGACCTGCCGGACGAGGCCGTCGTCTATCTCCTGGGCAGCCGCTATTGCGAGACGGACCGGCTGAGCGCGATCGCCTGGTCGCTGTTCCAGGGCACCCCGCCCGGCTGGGCCCGGGTCCAGGCGGTCTGCGACTATGTGCACAACCACGTCACCTTCAACCATGCCCATACACGGCCGGACAAGACGGCCTTCGACACCTGGAGCGAAGCCTCGGGCGTTTGCCGGGACTTTGCGCACCTCGCCATCGCCTTCTGCCGCAGCCTGAACATTCCGGCCCGCTACTGCACCGGCTATCTGGGGGATATCGGGGTGCCGGAGGCCGGCGTGATGGATTTCAGCGCCTGGATGGAAGTCTATCTGGGCGGGGATTGGCGCACTTTCGATCCTCGCAACAACATGCCTCGCATGGGGCGCGTGCTGATCGCCAGGGGCCGGGACGCCGTCGACGTGCCCATCGCAACGACGTTCGGGATCGCCAACCTCACCCGCTTTCAGGTCACCAGCGTCGAGGCGGCGATCACTGAATGAGCCTGCGGTCCGCGCGGCGCCCGCTGCCATCGCACTATTGAGGGCAGCTCCGCAAGCCTTTGCGGCGACCGGACTTCCGTACGCCTCGGGTCTTCCGGGACGCAGGTGCGGTTCTCTCACCTCGTCATGCCCGGACTTGATCCGGGCATCCACGTCTTCGACGCCTGTGCATGCGGAAACGCGTGGATACCCGGGTCTTCGCCCGGGCATGACGGTACGGGAGGGCGAGAGCGCGCCCTGTACTTCAAGCACTGCAGCACCCGAACCGGACAGCCCTGGAAGTCCGGTCATGACGATACGGGAGGCACCGCTTCAGCCCCTGCGCTTCGGCCGGCGTACGACCCGCACCTTGCCGCTGCTGCCGCCGCCGCAATAGAACCGCTCTCCGCCATCGGCTTCCAGGCCGGAGACCCCTGTCCCTGGCGGCAGCTCCAGCCGCTCGAGTTCCTCGCCCGACCCGGGGTCGATGCGGTGCAGCGCGCTCTTCTCGTCGGCCCAGCTGCCGTGCCACAGGTCGCCATCGACCCAGGTGACGCCGGTGACCACGCGGTTGCACTCGATGGTGCGCAGGATCGTCCCCGTCTCAGGATCGATCTGGTGGATCTTCTGGTTCCGATACTGGCCGACCCAGAGCGTGCCTTCGGCCCAGGCCATGCCGGAATCGCTGCCATCGCCCGGTGCGGGGATGCTGGCCAGCACCTCGCCGGTCTTGGGATCGATCTTCTGGATGCGCTTCTCGGCGATCTGGAACAGGTGCTGGCCGTCGAAGGCCGTGCCGGCATGCCCGGCGACGGGAATCGTCTGCTGCGTCGTACCGCTTTCGGGATCGAAGGCGATCAGCTTGTCGCCGCCGGCGAACCAGACATTGCGGCCGTCGAAGCTGACGCCGGCCACCTGGTCGATATCCGGAAAGGGTCCGTATTCACGGATGATGTCGGCGGCGGAGATTTTCATGTCGATGCCCGGGGTTGCGTATTTCCTGGGGTGTTTCTAGCCATTCAGAAGTGGGGCCGGGAGTAACAAGCTTGTCGGGAATCCCGGCACCGGCGGGGTCATCCAGCGAAGCGCCCGCCCCTGCCCAACGGACTGCACCTTGCCCGCGGCGGCGAGGGCGTCGAGCGCCCGCTGCACGCTCCGCTGGCTGGTGCCGAGCGCCAGTGCCAGGGCCGAGCTCGCCCAGGCTTCTCCATCGGCGAGGCAAGCGAGCACCGCCGCATGCGCGTCCTCGACCGGTGGCGCCAGCACGACGATGTCGCCGCTCCCCTCCGGCACGAGCGCAAAGCCGAGCTTCGTCGCCCGAATATCGGCAAGGCCCCGCAGCGCCGCGCGCAGGCGCCCGATCTCCACCCGCAGCCGCGCGCGATGCGACTCATCGGCATGCCTGGCCCGGAACGCCTTGGCGAGAAGCGCGCTCCGGCCGGCGTCGGCCGGCCAGGCCTCGGCGAGCGTTCGCGCCAGCGCGAACAGCACCGGCCGCGAGCCGAGCGGCACCACGGTCTCAGCGGCACGCACGGCATGGCGGCAGGCATCGACGACCAGCACGCCGGAGGCGAACAGCGCCTCGACCTCGTCCAGCAACAGGAGCCGCTCCCCGCCGCGCGCGATCAGCCGCGCCGCCGGGGTATCGAGCACCTGGGAGGCGCTTTCGACCTCGGCGGTCAGCGCGGCGATACCGGCCGCTCGCGCCGCCTGGCCGGCCCGGGCGAGTGCGGTGCGCGCCGCCCTGGTCTGCAGGCGCCGGATGGCGATGCCCGCGACGACCAGCTCATGTGCCGCCCGCGACGCGGGTGGAAACGGTGTCGGGTCGAGGGCGGCGAGCGCCCGTTCGGCCTCGTCCAGATGCCCGACCAGCAGCAGGCGCCGGACCTGCAGGTGCCGCGCATGCGCGGCGTTCAGGCGGTCACCATGCCGCTCCAGCGTCACCCGCGCGGCGTCGAGCGTCCTGACCGGCCAGCCGAGGTCGCGCGAGACCAGCGCGATCTCGGCTTCCGCGACGACGCAGCGCGCGCGGGCCATGGCCTCACCCGGGCCGAAGCCGCGCGCCGCGCGGCGCAGCAGCAGCTTCGCCCGGGGAAAGTCGCCGAGCCGCGCCATGGCGATGCCGCGCAGCGCCAGCGCCGGCGGGTCGTCGCGCAGCGCCACATGGTTGAGCGCGCCGAGCAGGTCACCGGCGGCCAGCGCCCGGCCCGCGGCCGTGATCAGCGAGTCCATTCAAATCCCGCCACACTTGTCACTCCCGGGTCCCGCCCCTCGCTCCCTAGCCTTCGTTTCGGCCAAGGGAACTCGGAACGTGAATCGGAGCAGGACTGATGACATTCCACAAGGCCGCAGCGGGCGAATGGCTGTCGCTCGCCGCGGCGCCCACCTTCGCTTTGATGGCGCTGCTCAGCGCCGCCGCCGGCCCTGGCCCGGCGGACGTGCTCTGCGCGGGCGACGCTCATTCCCCAACCGGCATGGTGGCGATGTACCTGCTGATGAGCGTCTTCCACCTCGCCGCCTGGCTGAAGCTGGCCGGCAGCCGGCGGGGCTGAGTCTCAGCGTTCCTCCGGCGGCTTGATGTGCCGGAACTCGCGCAGCAACGCCAGGTCGTAGGCGATCTTGAGGCCGCCGCAGATCAGAAGCGGCCAGGCGCGGCTCGAAGCGGCGAACAGGGCCCCGGCCAGCACCGGGCTCGCCGCGGCGGCGAGGCTGCGGGGCACCGCGGTGAAGCTCGCCGCCGCCGCCCGCTCGGGCGCGGTCACCACCGCCATGACGTAGGAAGACCGCGTCGGCACATCCATCTGCGACAGGGCTGCCCGAACCAGCAGAAGCACCAGCGCCGTGAGCAGGTTCGGCGCGAAGGCCGCCGCGATCAGGCACAGGCTGGACGGGATATGGGTGAAGACCATGGTGTTGACGAGACCGATGTGCCGGGCGAGCCACGCCGCCACCGGAAACGAGAAGGCCGAGAATACGCCCGACCAGAAGAAGAAGACGCCGGCCTCGGCCAAGGACAGGTCGAAGCGTTCGAACAGCCACAAGGCCAGCAGCGACTGCACCACGAAGCCGCCGGCGAAGGCATCGACGCTGAACAGCACGGCGAGCTTGTAGACGATGCTGCGGGACGGACCGAGCGGCGCGGGCGGCAGCCGGCCTCCTTCAGGCCGGTGCACCGGAATGCGGGCATAGGCGAGGCCGCCGGCAACACCGACGGCGGCGTAGAGGCCGAACATCGCCTTCAGCGCCGCAAGCTGGCTGAGACCCCATCCTTGCGCAAAGTCGGGCGTTGCCGCGGCCAGTGCGCCGACCGCGCCGGCCAGCGCGCCCACCAGGCTGTAGCGGGCGAAGATCCGGGTCCGGTCGGCGTCGCTCACCTCGCGGGTCAGCACCGCATGCTCCAGCGGCACGAAGACGCTGACACTGCCGCCCGACGGATTGATCGTGCCGGCGAAGGCAACCAGCAGCAGCACCGGGTAGCTCTCGGCGGTGGCGAAGGCGAGGCCGCTCAACACCATCAGTCCGGCCGCGGCCAGCAGCAGCTGGCGGTGATCGAAGCGAACGCCGAGGAAGCCGACGGCGAGCGTGAGGAGAGCGGAACCCAGCAGCGCCGCCGTCGCGATCACGCCGACCTCGAAGGGGCTGTGTCCGAGCGCCAGCAGGTAGATCGGCAGCAGGATCGCGACGAAGCCGTCGCCGAAATCGCGCAAGGCCCGGGCGGCGAGAAGCGGGTAGATCGATGTGCTCATGCTTCCCCCTTGCGGGCCACGCCGCGGGCTGGCAGCAGAGCTTGGACGCGGGGCTCGCGTCTGCGACGGTGGGGAGTCTGCTATGATCCCCGGCGGACAGGCATAGCGACCCCTAGGGCATCAGGCAATCCGGCCCGCCCCGGGCAGCGACAGCGTTGAGAGTGTGCGATGGAACTTCTGGTCTATGAGAACGCCTATCGCCGGATGATCGAGGCGTTTCACGCCGATGTCGTCATCCGGGTCCAGGAGGACGGCACGCTCCGGCGCGGCGATGTCGCCGTCGAGGCCGAGGATCTGCGGCTCGACGCCGCCTACGCCGCGCCCGGCATGTTCGGCGGCGGCGGCGCGAAGAGCTTCTTCCGCACGCTGCTGAAATCCTCCACCGCCCGCTGGTTCCATTCCGGCGCCGCCGGGCTCGACGACCCGGTCTTCCCGCGCATCGCCGCCAAGGGCATCACCATGACGGTGAACGATGCCGCCGCGGTCGGCATGGCCGAATACGTGCTCTCCGAAGTGCTCGCCCTGTTCCAGAGGCGCGACGAGCGCCGCCGCCTGCAGGCGGCGCGGGAATGGAAGAAGGTGAACTTCCGCGAAGTGGCCGGCAGCACCTGGCTGGTCATCGGCTTCGGCGCCATCGGCCAGGCGGTGGCGGTGCGGGCGAAGGCCTTCGGCGCCGAAGTCCTCGCCATCCGCACCGACCCCTCCAAGGGCGGCCCGGCGGACGAGGTGGCGACACCCGACGCGCTCCCCCGCCTCCTCCCCCGCGCCGACGTGGTGGTGATCGCGACACCCCTGACCGACGCCACCCGCGACATGGTGGACGCCGAATTCCTGGTCATGGTGAAGGACGGCTCAGTGCTGGTGAATGTGGGCCGTGGATCGATCGTCGACGAGGACGCGCTCCTGGCCGCGCTCGGCTCCGGCAGGCTCGGCTTCGCCATCCTCGACGTCTTCCGGACGGAGCCGCTGCCGGCTGAAAGCCCGTTCTGGAACCACCCGAAAGTGTCAATGACTTCACATACTTCCGCGCTCGGAAGCGGTTTCCTCGGGCGTTCCGATGCGCTATTCCTCGACAATCTCCGGCGCTTCCGCGCCGGCGAGACACTCCGCAATCAAGTCACGTTGTAGCCCCCGCCATGTCGAATATTCCCGAAGGCTTCCGGCCCCTGCCGGTAGCCGCCGAAGACTTCCTGCGCATCAATGGCCCACTCTTTGTGAAGCCGGACGGCGAATACCTGCTGATGGGCTTCCGGGTCGAGGATAGGCACTGCAATCCCGCCAATACATGCCACGGCGGCATGCTGATGACTTTCTGCGACATGCAGCTCGCCATCGGCGCCAACTATGCGGGCGACCTGCAGCGCTTCCTGCCCACCATCTCGCTCTCGGCCGATTTCCTCGCCCCCGCCCCCCTCGGCGCCTGGGTCCAGGGCCGCACCGAGATCGCGCGGCAGGCCCGCAGCATGGTTTTCGCCCACTGCATCGTCACCGCGGACGGCATTCCCGTGGTCCGGGCCAATGGAATCTTCCAGATTCGAGGGGAATCCGATCCGAATTTCGCCATCCGCGCAAAACTCGCGGGCTGACGCTGCTTTGCAGCATGGCCGTGTCCGTGTAGAAGCCCCGCCATGACGCCGCTTTCGCACATCCGCAACTTCTCCATCATTGCCCATATCGACCACGGCAAGTCGACTCTGGCCGACCGGCTGATCGAACGCTGCGGCGGCCTCGACAAGCGCGAGATGCAGTCGCAGGTGCTCGACAGCATGGATATCGAGCGCGAGCGCGGCATCACCATCAAGGCGCAGACCGTGCGCCTGAACTACAAGGCGAAGGACGGCGAAACCTACGTCCTCAACATGATCGACACCCCCGGACACGTCGATTTCGCCTACGAAGTCAGCCGTTCCCTCGCCGCCTGCGAAGGATCGCTGCTGGTGGTGGATGCCAGCCAGGGGGTGGAGGCGCAGACTCTCGCCAACGTCTATCAGGCGATCGACAACGGCCACGATATCGTCCCCGTCCTGAACAAGGTCGACCTGCCGGCGGCGGAACCCGATCGGGTTAAGGAACAGATCGAGGAAGTGATCGGGATCGATGCCTCGGACGCCCTCCTGATTTCGGCCAAGACCGGCCTTGGCATCGACGAGGTGCTGGAAGCGCTCGTCACTCGCCTGCCGGCGCCCAAGGGCGATGCGCAGGCACCGCTGAAGACGCTGCTGATCGACAGTTGGTATGACGCCTATCTCGGAGTCGTCGTGCTCTTCCGCGTGGTCGAAGGCACCATGAAGAAGGGCCAGCGAGTCCGCTTCATGTCTACCAATGCGCCTTATGTGGTTGAACGGCTTGGCGTCTTCACGCCCAAGGGCGTACTGGTCGACGAACTCGGGCCCGGCGAAATCGGCTTCTTCACCGGGTCGATCAAGGAAGTCGCCGATACCAAGGTCGGCGATACGATCACCGACGACCGGCGCCCGTCCGAAACCGCGCTGCCCGGTTTCAAACCGTCGATTCCCGTGGTTTTCTGCGGCCTGTTCCCCACCGATGCGGCAAATTTCGGCGAGCTGCGTGAAAGCCTCGGCAAGCTGAGACTGAACGATGCCAGCTTCCAGTTCGAGGCGGAAACATCGGCGGCCCTCGGTTTCGGCTTCCGTTGCGGTTTCCTCGGCCTTCTGCATCTGGAAATCATTCAGGAACGGCTGGAACGCGAGTTCAATCTCGACCTGATCACCACTGCGCCCTCGGTCATCTACAAGGTCTACATGACCAACGGCGAGATGCAGGAACTGCACAATCCCGCCGACATGCCGGATGCGGGGCGGATCGAGAAGATCGAAGAACCCTGGATCAAGGCCACCATCATGGTGCCCGACGAGCATCTGGGCGCGATCCTGAAGCTCTGCGAAGAAAAGCGGGGCGAGCAGATCGACCTCACCTATGCCGGCAACCGCGCCATGGTGGTCTATCATCTGCCGCTCAGTGAAGTGGTGTTCGACTTCTACGACCGCCTGAAATCGGTCAGCCGCGGCTACGCCTCCTTCGACTATCAGATCGAATCCTATCGCGAAGGGGATCTCGTCAAGATGTCGATCCTGGTCAACGGCGACCCGGTCGATGCGCTTTCGATCATGGTGCATAAGACCCGGGCGGAAGCCCGCGGACGCCAGCTTTGCGAGCGGCTGAAGGAGCTGATTCCGCGGCAGATGTTCAAGATCGCCATCCAGGCGGCGATCGGCGCCCGCGTTATCGCCCGCGAGACCATCAGCGCGCTCCGCAAGGACGTGCTGGCGAAGTGCTACGGCGGCGACGTGAGCCGCAAGCGCAAGCTGCTCGACAAGCAGAAGGCCGGCAAGAAGCGCATGCGCCAGGTCGGCAATGTCGAGATCCCGCAGGAGGCGTTCCTCGCCGCCCTCAAGATCGGCGACGAGTAGCCCGCCCTCTGCCAACCGGAACCGGCGCGGCTGCCATCGAGACGATACGATGAGGAGCGGATACGGATGGCATCAATGGGGCAGCTCGACGTACCGGCCGGAACTTTCGATCTTGTCGACACCGCCGTCGATGCCTGCGCGCTCTCGACCGCCGAAGGCCTGCTCCTCCGCGTGAACAGGCAATTCCGGGCGCTCTTCGGAGAACCCGCGCCGGATCTTCATCTGACATCGCTGTTCCCGGCAAGCGGCACGTCACTCACCCATATTCGGCACGATCCCTCCCTGCGCTGCGATTTCGAAACCGAACTTTCCGACTTCAGCGGCGCGGTTCTGCCAGTGCATATTCGGGGCGATCTGGTTCGACTGGGCGAGGCGGTATTCGCGATCACCTGGATCCGCGATCTGACCGACAGCCGGAACAAGGAGGCGGCGCTGGAGGAAGCCAGGAAATCCGCCGATCAGGCCGTACAGGACCTGACCATCACCTGGTTCGAGGACATCACCGTCCGCAAGGAGACGGAAGCGCAGCTTCGCGTGGCCAAGGAGGTTTCCGAACGCACGCTGCAGGATTTGCGAGAGGCACAGGAGCATCTTGTCGAAGCCGAGAAGATGGCCTCGCTCGGAGGTCTGGTTGCGGGAGTCGCGCACGAAATAAACACCCCTGTCGGCACAGCTCTGACCGCCAGCAGCCACCTGTCAGACCGGACGGCCGATCTGATGAACTTGTTCGAGTCCGGGACCCTGAAACGGACCGATCTCGCCTCCTATCTGCAAACGGCAACGGAAACGACCGGTTTGTTGCTTTCGAACCTCCGGCGCGCGGCGAAGCTCGTGGAGAGTTTCAAGCAGGTGGCGACGGATCGCACCAACGAAGAGGCACGCCGATTCGACATCGGGGCCTATGTGGAGGAAGTGCTGGTCAGCCTCGGACCGCGCATTCGGCAGAGCACCCATCAGGTGGTCTTGCGCTGCGCCCCCGGGATCGAGATCGAAAGCTATCCCGGGCCGCTGGCCCAGGTGCTGACCAATCTCGTGATGAACTCGATCATCCACGCCTACGAGCCGGGCCAGACGGGCGTCCTGACCATCAGTACCGAGTTGGAACCCGACGGGATGGTGCGGATCGCCTATAAGGACGATGGCCGCGGCATTCCGCCCGAGCATCAGGAGAACGTCTTCGATCCCTTCTTCACCACCAAGCGCGGGGCCGGCGGCACCGGGCTTGGCCTCCACGTTGTTTTTCAGATCGTGACCAAGACATTGGGAGGCCGCATCAAGCTCGTGAGCGAGGCCGGAAGGGGCAGCAAGTTCGTCGTCCGGATCCCGTGCCTGGCGACGGCCATTTCATGATTCGACGGGGCGGCCAATCGCCACGGCTGCGAATGATCGAGAACAATTAACCAATAACTCGCTAAAAGAAGGGCGTTCCGGCATGAGTTTCAATGTCCGGTACGAAGAGGCGCGGGGATGCAGGACGACATTCTAGTGTTTGCGGATGACGCCCAGGGCGCACCTCCCGAACCGGCGCCGCCGTCGAGGTCCTGGAAGATCCTGATCGTCGACGACGATCCGGGCGTGCATACGGTCACCAGGATGGTCCTCCGCGACGTGACCTTCCTCGACCGCCCGCTCAGTTTCCTCGGGGCGCATTCCGGCGGGGAGGCTCTCCCGCTCCTGGAGAACAACGACGACATCGCCGTCGCGCTGATCGACGTGGTGATGGAAACCGACGATGCCGGGCTTCGCCTCGTGGAGGAGATCCGCGGCCGCCTGGAGAACAACCGCGCCCGCATCATCCTGCGTACCGGCCAAGCCGGGCTCGCTCCCGAACGCGACGTCATCCTTCGCTACGACATCAACGATTACAAGGAGAAGACGGAACTCACCGCCCAGAAGCTCTTCACCTCCATTATCGCGGCACTCCGCTCCTATCGGGACATCCTCACCATCGAGGCGCAGGCCCGCCAGCACAGCCAGGCCCGTGCCGAGGAAACGCGCATCCTGGAGATCGCCAACGCGGTTTCCTCCGAGCTGCAGCTCGACGACCTGCTGCTGAAAATCATCGGCGCGACGACGCAACTGCTTGGCGCGGAACGCAGTTCGCTCTTTCTCTATGACGAGAAGACCGACGAGTTGGTGAGCCGCGTCGCCGAGGGCCTCTCGGTCAAGGAGATCCGCTTCCCCTCCACCGCCGGCCTCGCCGGGGCTTGTTTCACCTCGGGGGATAAGCTCGACATTCCAGATGCTTACGCGGATTCCCGCTTCAACCGGGAGTTCGACCGCCAGACGGGGTTCAAAACCCGCAACATCCTGTGCATGCCGATCAGGACCAAGCAGGGGCGCCGCATGGGCGTGGTGCAGGTCCTGAACAAGGTCGGCGGTCCGTTCGGCGAGATCGATGCCGAGCGCCTGCGCGCCTTCGGTGCCCAGTTCGCCATCGCGCTGGAGAACGCACAGCTGTTCGAGGACGTGCTAAACGCCCGTAACTACAACGAAAGCATCCTTAAGAGCCTCTCCAACGGGGTCATCACCCTCGACACCGAGTTCAGGGTGATCAAGGCCAATTCGGCCGCCCGGCGCATCCTGGAATGGGGTGAGAGCACGCCGGTCGGAACCTCGCTCACCACGGTGTTCACGGGCCCGAACACATGGATCATGGACAGCCTGGAGCGCGTCCGGAAGTCTGGTGAAGTCGACCTGACGGTAGACGGCGAAATCAGCCTGAACAGTGGCGGTGGATCTCATGTCAACTTGACCACGGTTCCCCTGATCGACATCAAGGAGCAGTCGATCGGTTCCATGCTGGTATTGGAAGACATCACCAATGAGAAACGGGTCAAGACGACGATGTCGCGCTATATGTCGCGGCAACTGGTCGAACAGGTGATGAGCGCCGGCGACAATGTGCTGGGCGGCGCCACCCAGGAAGTCTCGGTTCTTTTTTCGGACATCCGGAAGTTCACGACATTGTCGGAGAAGCTGGGCGCCCGCGGGATCGTCTCACTGTTGAATGCCTATTTCTCGGACATGGTGGAGATCATTTTCCGCAATGAAGGTATCCTCGATAAATACATAGGGGATGCAATCATGGCGGTGTTTGGAACTCCATTCGTTGGAGATCACGACGCCGACAATGCGATCGCAACAGCAAACGAGATGATGACTGCGCTACGAGGATTCAACAAACGGATAATCGCGGCAGGATCGGAACCGCTGGATATTGGTGTCGGCGTTGCTACCGGCGAAGTGGTGGTCGGGAATATCGGTTCGTCGCGCCGGATGGACTATACCGTCATTGGCGACAGCGTGAATCTCGCCTCGCGGCTGGAGGGAGCAAACAAGCTCTACGGCACCACCGTGCTGGTCAGCGGGACGGCGGTGGCGGCCGCGAAGCGCCCGCACCGCTTCCGGTCACTCGACCTGATCCGGGTCAAGGGCAAGGAGCAGGCGGTCGAGATCTTCGAGTGCCTGGATCACTATGCCGAATCTGATTTCCCCAATATGAACAAGACGATAGCGACGTTTGAACGAGGGCTGTCAGCCTATCGGGCGCGCGACTGGAAGACCGCCATCGACGCCTTCGGGAGCGCGCTGGAGCTGAATGGCGGGGATGGGCCGTCGCGGCTCTACATGGAGCGGAGCCGGCACTATCTGGCGCATCCGCCGGGCGAGGACTGGGGCGGGGTGTGGACCATGGAAAGCAAGTAGCCGGTCCACAAATCCACCAGCATTCAGCCAGCCTTCACCATGACCACGCTCCCGAGCTCACGCCGCGAGCCAGGCGTGACACCCCGTCCGTTCCATCACCGCCCGGCAGAGCGGGTCACCGGCGGATTTGACATAACGGGCACGCAGCGCCGCCAGTGAGCGGGCATGATATTTTTGCGGGGCCTGGGCGAAGGCCTCGCCCCGCAGGCTGACCTCGAAGCGCTCCGCCCCAGCCTTCACCGCATCCGCGTTGGCGGCGCTCCAGGGCAGGAAGACACCGGCCACCTCCCCCGCCAGGATCGGTTCCAGCGTCGGCGCCAGAGCCGGCCAGAGCTCGAAAGCGCCACCCTGCGCGGGTTCCAGCATGCGCCGGCACCAGGCTTCCACCGCCGGTGCCTCGGCCCGCAGGATGGCCCCGGCCGTCGGGTCGGTGGCGCATTCGTAGAGCTGGGCGAAGAGGCCGAAATCACCCAGCGCCGGACGCGTCCCGAACAGGAACGGACGGACGGCGAAGTGCCGCTCCAGCAGGCCGATCAGGCGGCGGAACGACCCTTCGATCACCGGCGCCGTTTCCGGCGAGGAGCCGACGAAGGAGAGCCGCGGCACCATGCGCTCGCGGATCGAGTCCACCGCCTTGTTCAGCGCCGGCCCCTCGGCGAGGGCGAAGCGGCTGCTGGCGATCCGGGTGGCCGCCGAGATCTGGTCTTCCGGGGCGAGCCAGCGGAAATGGAACATCGGCTTGTTGACCCATTCGTCGCCGTACTCCTCGAGCAGCGCGGAGACGAAGGCGGTCACGGGTTCGGAGGGGTCGAGCGCCGGGGCGGGGAAACGCGCCTCGAGGGCCTCGATGATGGGGGTCGAATCCTGCAGGCCGGCGCCTTCCGGCGTCACCACCAGGGGGATCAGCGGCAGCTTGGCGTAGCGCTGGAACTCGTCCTCGTTGCCGGGCGCGCGCAGGATCCATTCATGCGGAATGCCCTTGTAGCGGCAGTAGGAGCGAACCTTCACCGAATAGGGCGACAGTTCCGACCCGAATATGCGGTAGGTGCTCATTGTCCATTCCTCCCGACAGCGGGCATCGCCGGCCCGTCTTCTTGACCCGGGAAGCCTAGCCGCTGGCCCCCGCGCCTGGAAGGGCGGGCCGGAATGCCGTCGCGGCCCGGATCACTTGCCCGGCCGATGGGCGAAGCGTTTCGCTTCATCGGTGGCGAAAGAGGCGCGGAAGGCGGCGATGCCGGCCTGGATCGCCTGGTCGGGGGTGAGGCTCTCCCACTGGCGCATGAGGCTCTTCTGCAGGCGGATGGCGTTCGGCCCGGCGGCCAGGATCGAGACCAGCCAGCGTTCCACGGCGGCGTCCAGTTCGTCCAGCGGCACCACCTTCTCGACGAGGCCGATGCGCTCGGCCGTGGCGGCGTCGACGTTCTCGCCGGTCAGCAGCATTTCCGAGGCGCGGCCCCAGCCGATCAGCCGCGGCAGCAGCGCCGCCTCGATCACCGAGGGGACGCCGATCTTCACTTCCGGCATGCCGAGGAAGGCGTTGGCCGAGGCGACCCGCAGGTCGCAACCGGCCGCCAGTTCGAGCCCGGCCCCCAGGCAATAGCCGTTGATGCGCGCGATCACCGGGACCGGAATGGCGCGATAGGCCGCGATCATCCGATGCAGCGAGGTGATGAAGGCCTCGCCCGAGTCCTGATCGAGGCCGGCGATGACCCGGAAATCGGCGCCGCCGGCGAAGGCCTTGTCGCCGGTTCCGGTGAGCACCACGGCGCGCAGATCGCTCAGTCCCTGCAGGTCCGCCGCCACCCGGGCCAGTTCGGCGATGGTGTCGGGGTCGAGCGAGTTCAGCTTTCGCGGGCGGTTGATGGAGACCCGGGCAACCCGGCCGGCGGGGCGGTTCTCGATCGTCATCAGGACGTTGGCTTCTTCGCTCACGGTCGTTCCTCGCTTGGCTGGGCTCGGCGGCAGTGATTAGGGCATCGGCGAAGGACGGCATAGGCCGCAAGGGACGCCGGCGAGAAAATTTTAAACCATCCCTTGACCAATCGATCACATAGTTATATATTCTAGTCCATCATATATCGATGGAGACGAAAATGTCCAGGCAAGCCAACTACTTCTACGAACATCCCCCCTATCCTCATGCCGAACTGCGCACCGGATCGTTCTTCTCCGGCCTCTCGCTCTGGGCAACCGGCCTTGTCGGCCTCGCCGTCCTGTGCATGGCATGAAGGATCGCCGACGCAGGTTCGAACCCTCCCGGCGCGCGCCTGATCGAGCGCTGGCCGCATCGTACGCGATGCGCCCAGCCCTCGACCGCGCCCGCTCCGCCGTCCCGGGCGAAGGGTGACGGCAACAACAGATTCTAGTGAAGCCGCAGTTCCACCGGGAAGTGCCGCACTTCCGATGGCTGGATGATGCCGCAACTGGCCACCCGGACGGAATGCAGCTTTCCGTCGAGGCGCTTATCCCAGAAATCCAGGAATTTTCGCAGCACCGGAAACTCGGGCAGGATATCCAACTCCTGCCAGACGAACGTCTGCAACAGGTCCGGATGATCGGGCATGTGGTACAGAATCTCGGCCGTGGTCAGCCGATAACCCGAGAGCTGACGCGCAAAATCAAGCATCCACGCACTCCCTGATACCCGCGGCCAGCACGCCGCGACTCCCGAATATTTCGTCGTCGGCCCTTAAAAATCAATACGATCAATGTGTTAGCAGTCTTCTTCGACGAGTGCTGCCAAACCCCTTGAACGCCGGACCATAGGCGCCTACATCCGGGCCAGCCTCGGGGATGTGGCGCCGCCCATGCGGACGGTGACGCGCCCTCCCCCGATGGTTCAGGACTACGAAGGCCCAAGGGAGAAATCGAGATGGCATTCAAACCGCTTCATGACCGTGTGGTCGTCCGCCGCGTCGAGGAAGAGCAGAAGACCAAGGGCGGGATCATCATTCCCGACACCGCCAAGGAAAAGCCGATGGAAGGCGAGATCATCGCCGTCGGCCCCGGCGGCCGCGACGAAGCCGGCAAGCGCATCCCCCTCGACGTCAAGGTCGGCGACCGGGTGCTGTTCGGCAAGTGGTCGGGCACCGAGGTGAAGATCGACGGGACGGACCTCCTGATCATGAAGGAGTCCGACATCATGGGCATCGTCGAGACGACGGCCGCCGCCCGCAAGGCCGCCTGATCGTCAGCAATTCGGAGGAGAAGAAATATGGCTGCCAAGGAAGTGAAGTTCGGCCCTGACGCGCGCGCGCGGATGCTGCGCGGCGTCGACATTCTGGCCGATGCGGTGAAGGTGACGCTGGGTCCGAAGGGCCGCAACGTCGTTCTGGACAAGTCGTTCGGCGCGCCGCGGATCACCAAGGACGGCGTGACGGTCGCGAAGGAGATCGAGCTCGCCGACAAGTTCGAGAACATGGGCGCGCAGATGGTGCGCGAAGTGGCCTCGAAGACCAACGACAACGCCGGCGACGGCACCACCACCGCCACCGTTCTGGCCCAGGCGATCGTGCGCGAAGGCGCCAAGGCGGTCGCCGCCGGCATGAATCCGATGGACCTGAAGCGCGGCGTCGACAAGGCCGTGGACGCGGTCGTCGCGGACCTGAAGAAGCGCTCCAAGAAGGTCTCCTCGAACGAGGAAGTCGCCCAGGTCGGCACCATCTCGGCCAACGGCGAGCGCGCCATCGGCGACATGATCGCCAAGGCGATGCAGAAGGTCGGCAACGAGGGTGTCATCACCGTCGAGGAGGCGAAGAGCCTCGATACCGAACTCGACATCGTCGAGGGCATGCAGTTCGACCGCGGCTATGTCTCGCCTTACTTCGTGACCAACGTCGACAAGATGCGCACCGAGCTCGAGGATCCCTACATCCTGATCTTCGAGAAGAAGCTGTCCGGCCTGCAGCCGATGCTGCCGCTGCTGGAAGCCGTGGTGCAGACGGGCAAGCCCCTCCTCATCATCGCGGAAGACATCGAGGGCGAGGCGCTGGCCACGCTGGTGGTCAACAAGCTGCGCGGCGGCCTGAAGATCGCCGCCGTGAAGGCGCCGGGCTTCGGTGACCGCCGCAAGGCCATGCTGGAGGACATCGCCGTCCTCACCAACGGCCAGGTCATCTCCGAAGACCTCGGCATCAAGCTCGAGAACGTGACGCTCGCCATGCTCGGCCGGGCCAAGAAGGTCTCGATCGACAAGGAGAACACCACGATCGTCGACGGCGTCGGCAAGAAGAAGGACATCGAGGCCCGCGTCGGCCAGATCCGGGCGCAGATCGAGGAGACGACGTCCGACTACGACCGCGAGAAGCTGCAGGAGCGGCTGGCGAAGCTCGCCGGCGGCGTCGCGGTGATCAAGGTCGGCGGCGCCACCGAGGTCGAGGTGAAGGAGCGCAAGGACCGCGTCGACGACGCGCTGCATGCGACCCGCGCCGCGGTCGAGGAAGGCATCGTCCCCGGCGGCGGGACCGCCCTCCTCTATGCCACCAAGGCGCTGGCGAACCTGAAGGGCGACAATGCCGACCAGGATGTCGGCATCAGCATCGTCCGCAAGGCGCTGCAGGCCCCGGTCCGTCAGATCGCCGAGAATGCCGGCGTCGACGGTTCGGTCGTGGTCGGCAAGCTGCTGGAATCGAAGAGCCTGACCTGGGGCTTCGACGCGCAGCTGGGCGAGTACACCGACCTGGTGAAGGGCGGCGTCATCGACCCGACCAAGGTCGTGCGCTGCGCGCTGCAGGACGCCTCCTCGGTTGCCGGTCTCCTGATCACCACCGAGGCGATGGTGGCCGAGAAGCCGGAGAAGAAGGCGGCCGGCGGCATGCCCCCCGGCGGCGGCATGGGCGGGATGGGCGGCATGGGCGACATGGACTTCTGATCGTCCCAGCCCTTCGATCGCTTGCTAAGTTGGGCCGTCCGCGACATCCGTCGCGGGCGGCCTTTCCTTTTCGGGTCGCGCCCCATCTTCCCCGGAAAAGACGCGCACAGGATCGCATGCATGAACGCCGAAGCCCCTTCTGTCGCCGCGGTTAAGGACTGGCTGGTGCAGGCCGGCCTGGACGGCATCGCGGCGCCGGACCTGGTGGCGGGCCTGGGCCGGCGGCTGAACGAGGCCGGCCTCGGCATCGGCCGCATCTACCTCGCCATGACCACGCTGCACCCGATGCTGCGGGCCACCGGCTATACCTACGAGCGCGGCAGCGACGTCATCACGCCGACGGCCTTCGTGCATTCCGACCTGGTGAGCGAAGCCTGGCAGCGAAGCCCCTTCGCCCACATGATCGAGAACGACGTCCGGCGCATGCGCCGCCGCCTGACCGGGCCGCAGGCGGAACTCGACTATCCGGTGCTGAAGGAATTCGCCGGGCAGGGCCTGACCGACTGGCTGGCCGCGATGCTGGGCTTCCGCCTGTCGGCACAGCAGCAGCCGGGCGAACTTCTCGGCCTCGTCATCTCCGTCTCCTGCGACCGGCCCGGCGGCTGGTCGGACAGCGAATGCGCCGCGCTGGAGAGCGTGCTGCCGCAGCTCGGCCTCGCCATCCAGGGGCGTATCTTCGCCGACCTCGCGGGCAACCTCCTCGGCATCTATCTGGGCGCCGATGCCGCGCAGCGGGTACTGAACGGCGCCACCCGACGGGGCGACGTGCGCAAGCTTTCCGCCGCCCTCCTCTATGCCGATCTGCGCGGCTTCACGGCGCTGTCCGGAACGATCCTCCCCGAGGCACTGATCGACGTGCTGGACCGGCATCTCGACTGCATCGTCGGACCGATCGAGCGGCATGGCGGACAGGTCCTGAAATTCATGGGCGACGGGCTGCTCGCCATCTTTCCGGTCGATCCCGCGGGCGAGGGAGAAGCCTGCCGCCAGGCCATGCAGGCGGCGGAGGAGGCGCAGGCGCTGATCGGCGACATCGTGCAAAGCGGCGAGCCGGCACTGCCGCTCTGCATCGCGCTGCATCTGGGCGAAGTGCTCTATGGCAATGTCGGCAGCGACACGCGGCTCGACTTCACCGTGATCGGGCCGGCGGTGAACGAGGCGGCCCGCATGGAAGCGCTCTGCAAGGCGGAAGCCCTGCCCATCCTCGTCTCCGGCGCCCTGGCGGGCGCGCTCGGTCCCGCTTCCGGCCGGCTGCGGTCGATCGGGATGCGCAGCCTGCCCGGGATCGGCGGGCAGCGTGAACTGTTCAGTCTGCCGCCGGCAGCCGCATGAGACGGCCGGCCCGTCCGCGCTTGGCCCGGTACATCCCCGCATCGGCGGCGGCGAGCAGCAGGTCGGGATCGCAATCGGGACCGTAGGTGGTCGAGCCGACGCTGGCCGAGGTCATGAAGGAACGACGGCCGAACTCGACCGGCACGGCCGAGAGGGCTTCGCGCAGGCGGCCGACCAGATCCTCGGCATGGGCAGGGCTGGACCGGCAGAACAGTACCGCGAACTCGTCGCCATGCAGGCGGCCGGCCGCGTCGGTGAGCCTGATCCTGTCGCGCAAGACGCGCCCGACCGCGACCAGCGCGGCATCACCGGCGGCATGGCCCAAGCGGTCGTTCACCCGCTTCAGGCCATCGAGATCGATGAAGGCGAGCGTGCCCTGGTCGCCGTGACGGCGCGCATCGAGGATGGCGTTCTCCAGCGCCATGCGAAAGCCCCGGGCGTTGAACAGACCGGTCATCTCGTCGGTGACGGAGAGGGCTTCGAGCTGGCTGATCCGCTGGCCCTGCTCTTCCACCAGGCGCTGCGCTTCCGAGGCATAGGCGATCAGTTGCGCTATCAACTTCGCCGAAGACGCGTCGGGCGGGCTGCCCACGAACCGTCGCTTCAGCTTCGAGGCGACGGATACCAGGAAGGCCTCCGCGTCGTTGCGCGGCGGGTCTACCCAAGTCGCCGTGTAAACCATTCGTATTCCCCACTGAAATGCTCCCACCGGGCCTTCAGCAAGCTTCACGCCAACAGCCAAACAATTGATTTCAATGAATTTTATGAAACGTCCGCCCGGCAATTCCTGCCGGGGTCCGGCAGGAACCTCCGCCCTCCCCGGTGTGGCCGCGCTCCTGTAGCATGCGCGCCGGCGCCTCATCCGCCAGTCTGGAGCCTTCATGCGTTGCCTAGCCCGTTCACTGCTTGCCTTGGGATTGCTGCTGGGGGGCGTCACGCCGCATGCCGTCGCCGCCGGCGCGACGGTGACACTCGCCGGCCACCGCGCGATCTACGAGATCGGCATCGGCCGCGCCGATCCGGGCGGCGCCGTCGTGGCGATCCGGGGCCGGCTGGCCGTCGAGGTGCAGGACGCTTGCGACGGGCATACGACCAGCCAGCGCTTCTGGACCGAACTCCTGAACGCCGAGGGAGACACGGTGGTGAGCGACTTCACCCTCAGTTCCTGGGAGGCGAAAGACGGCGGCAGCTTCCGCTTCGAGATGCGCAACATGCTGAACGGAGAGCCGAGCGACGAGTACGCCGGCAGCGCAACCGTGAAGGACGGCGAAGGCGGCAGCGCCCGGATGCTGAAGCCGGCGGAGGCGACGCTCGATCTGCCCAAGGGCACCGTGTTCCCGAACCAGCACGTGGTGCAGGTCATTCGCCAGGCGATCGCCGGCGCGAGATTCGCCAGCATCCGCATCTTCGACGGATCGGGAGAGGACGGCAGTTTCGAGACCGGGGTCAACATCGGGCGGGAGATGAAGGCGGAAGCCGGCGACGATCCGGTGCTCGCACCGCTCAAGGACCTGCGCTCCTGGCCGGTGCGGATGGCCTTCTTCCCCCTGAAGACCAAGGCCGAGGAGCCGCAATACGAGATCGGCTTCCGCCTGTTCGAGAACGGGGTCAGCGGGGATATCGTTCTCGACTACGGGGAATACGCGATGAAGGGGACGCTGCGTCAGCTGGAGATGCTGCCCGGGGGCTGCTGAGGGGCAGCCCGCGGCCCTTGCCGATGGCCCCGTCGCCGAATTTCGACCTCACCGCGTCCATCGCCCGTTCGACCGCCGCCGCCTGAGCCGGCCTCGGGTCCAGCAGGTCGGGCGGGTCGGCGTCGGCCGGATCGGCGAAATGCGACAGACCGACACCGATCAGGCGGAAGGCCTGCAGGCCCACCTCGCGGCGCAGCAGTTCGCGGGCGGAGCGGAAGATCGTCTCGGCCAGCTGGGTCGGGTTGTCCAGCGCCTCCGCCCGGGTGCGGGTACGGAAATCGGCGGTCTTCAACTTCAGCGTCAGCGTGCGGCCCGCCGTCGCCTTCGCCTTCATCCGCCGGGCCACCTTCTCGCAGAGCGTCCAGAGTTCGCGCTCCAACTCCTCCAGCCCCCGCAGGTCGGTGTTGAAGGTGGTTTCGGCGGAGATGCTCTTCATCTCCCCTTCCGGATCGACCGGGCGATCGTCCTGCCCTCGGGAGAAGCGGGCCAGCCTGCTGCCCATGGCACCGAAGCGGCGGATGAGATCGGCGTCGGCAAAGCCCTGCAGGTGCCCGATGGTGCTGATGCCGGCCTCGGCCAGCCTCGCCTGCATCGCCTTGCCGACGCCGTTGATGGATGCGACCGGGCGCGGCGCCAGAAAGGCCTCGATGCCCTCGCGGCCGATGACCGCGAAGCCGCGCGGCTTGTCGAGCTCGGAGGCGAGCTTGGCCAGGAACTTGTTGTAGGACAACCCGATCGACACGGTGATGCCGAGTTCGGCCTCGATGCGGGCGGCGAGCCTCGCCAGCGTCTCCGCCGGGCTCGCCTGCAGGAGCCGCTCGGTGCCGCCGAGATCGAGATAGGCCTCGTCCAGCGACAGCGGCTCGACCAGCGGCGTCACCGACTGCATCAGCGTCCGCACCTCGCGGGCGACGGTGGCGTATTTCGCCATCGCCGGGCGGATCACCACGGCCTCGGGACAGGCCTTCAGCGCCTTGAACATCGGCATGGCCGAGCGCACGCCGTAGAGGCGGGCGAGATAGCAGCAGGTGGAGACGACGCCGCGCCGACCGCCGCCCACGATCACCGGCTTGTCCCGGAGGCTCGGGTCGTCGCGCTTCTCGACCGAGGCGTAGAAGGCGTCGCAGTCGATATGGGCGATCGTGAGGCGGTGCAGCTCGGGATGCCCGACGATCCGGGGGGAGTTGCAGACGGCACAGCGCTGCGCGCCCGGCTCGCTTCGCGTCAGACAATCGCGGCAGAAGCCGCTCATCCCGCCTCCTCCGCCGGCCAGAGCCAGGCCGCGCCGCGCACGCCGGAGGAATCGCCGTGCCGGGGCGGCAGCAGCAGCGTGGCGACGTGATCGGAGAAGACGTATTCGCCCCACAGCGCCGGTACGGCCGTATAGAGGCGATCGATATTGGAGACGCCGCCGCCGAGCACGATCACGTCCGGGTCGAGCAGGTTGATGACCTGGGCCAGCGACTTCGCCAGCCGCCGCTCGTAGCGCCGGAGCGTCGCCTCGGCCACCGCGTCACCCGCCGCCGCGGCACGCAGCATCGCCGCCGGTTCGAGGCCGGCGGGATGATCGGCGGCGAGGCCCGGTCCGCTGAGGAAGGTCTCGATGCAACCGTGTTTGCCGCAATAGCAGGACGGTCCGGGCCGTTCGGTATCGTCGGGCCATGGCAGCGGATTGTGGCCCCACTCGCCGGCGATCGCGTTCGGGCCGGTGAGCACCCGCCCGCCGACCACGACGCCGCCGCCGCAGCCGGTGCCCAGGATCACGCCGAAGACCACCCCGGCCCCCGCCCCGGCGCCGTCGGCCGCCTCGGAAAGGGCGAAGCAGTTCGCGTCGTTGGCGAGGCGGACCGGACGGCCGAGCGCCTCGCCCAAGTCGGCATCCAGCCGGCGGCCGATCAGGCAGGTGCTGTTGGCGTTCTTGATCAGGCCGCTCGACGGCGAGACGGCGCCGGGTGTCCCGACGCCGATGCTGCAGCGCCGGCCCCCCACGGCCTCCAGGCCGAGGGCGAGGTCCCGGATCGCTCGCACCGTGGCGTCATAGTCGCCGCCCGGTGCGGACACACGGCGGCGCGCGATCTCGCTTCCGTCCGCCGCGAGGAGGATGCCTTCGATCTTGGTGCCGCCGAGGTCGATCCCGATACGCATGTCCGCCCGACAACCAGGTGAATTCGATTTCATCTACCCGCAAGGCGCCCGCCAGCCCGCCGCTCCTACATCTACCCAGCGCCGCGGCGGACACCGCGGCTGGAGAAACTGGAGACTGGAGCGATGACCAACCCCTCTTCGCCGACGAGCCGCGGCAACCGCCTCAAGGCTCTCCTCGCCGCCGCCCTGCTCAGCACCACATTGGCCGGCGGCGTCGCCTGGTACAACGCCCCCGCGGGCACCGGCCCGCTGATCACGGCCGCGGAAGCGGCCACCCCACCGCCCGCCAGCCAGCTGCCCGGCAGTTTCGCCGACCTGGCGGAGCGGGTGAAGCCCTCGGTGGTGCAGATCACCACGACGCAGGTCGAAAGGGCGCGCGCGCGCCAGCAGATACCGCCGGAACTGCGCGGCACGCCCTTCGAGGAATTCTTCCGCCGCTTCGGTGGCCCGAACGGGCCGGAGGCCCGGCGCGGCCACGCGCTCGGCTCGGGATTCGTCGTCGACCCCGCAGGCTACATCGTCACCAACAACCATGTGGTCGGCAATGCGACCGAGATCGTCGTCAACCTGTCTTCCGGTGAAAAGTACCCGGCGACGGTGATCGGCCGCGATGAAAGGACGGATCTCGCACTCCTCAAGATCGAACCGAAGGGCCCGCTTCAGGCCGTCAGCTTCGGCGGCGACGAGCAGATCCGCGTCGGCGACTGGGTGATGGCCGTCGGCAACCCCTTCGGCCTCGGCGGCACGGTGACCGTGGGTGTCCTGTCGGCGCGCGGACGTGATCTGGGATCGGGCCCCTACGACGACTTCCTGCAGATCGACGCGCCGATCAATTCCGGCAACTCCGGCGGCCCGACCTTCGACACGCAGGGCCGGGTGATCGGGATCAACACCGCGATCGTCTCGCCCAACGGCGGCAGCGTCGGGATCGGCTTCGCCGTCCCGGCCGCGGTGGCAAAGCCTGTCATCGACCAACTGCGCGAACACGGGAAGGTTGAGCGCGCCTGGCTCGGCGTGCAGATGCAGCCGGTGACCGAGGAACTGGGCAAGGCGCTCGGGACGGGAGAGGCCAAGGGCGCCCTCGTCACCGCGGTGCGGCCGGGCTCGCCGGCCGAGCAGGGGGGCCTGCGAGCCGGCGACGTGGTCACCAGGCTCGGCTCGCATCCGATCGGGGATCCGCGCGACCTTGCCCGCGCGGTGGCGGGCGGGCAGGCCGGCAAGCCGGTCGCGATCGAGATCCTCCGTGAGGGCAAGGCGCAATCCCTCGACGTCCGCCTGGGCACCAACGCCAGGGAACAGGCGGCCGCCTCACCGCAAGACCGGGAAGGCGCCGAGGCGTCGGTCGGACTTGCCCTCGCGCCCCTCGACCCGCAGGCGCGCGCGCGGCTGGGGATCGATGCCGATGTGAGGGGCGTGATCGTCGCGGAGGTCGATCCCGACGGCGCCGCGGCCGATAGCGGCATCCGCCCGGGCGACGTGATCGCCGAGGTGGGCGGGACGCGGGTCGCCTCGCCCACCGACGTGGTTGCCGCGATCCGGCGCGAGAAGGCGTCTGAGAAGGAAGTGACCGCGCTCCTGGTGCTGCGTCAGGGCGTGCCGCACTACGTGGCGCTGCCGCTCGGGCGTGCCTGATGATCGCGGCGGCGGGTGGGCTGCCCCACCCGCCGCCGTTCCTCTATTATCGGTGACCATGCGTGTCCTGATCATCGAAGACGATCGCGAGGTCGGCCTGTTCGTCGCCAAAGGGCTGAGCGAGGCGGGCCATGTGGTCGACCGAGCGGACAACGGACGGGATGGCCTCTTCCTCGCCGCGAGCGAGCCCTTCGACGTGCTGGTGGTGGACCGGATGCTGCCGGGCGGAATAGACGGGCTCGGCATCGTCCGCGCGCTCAGGGAATCCGGCAACCAGGTGCCGGTGCTGTTCCTGTCGGCGCTGAACGACATCGACGAGCGCGTCCGCGGCCTGAAGGCCGGCGGCGACGACTATCTGGCCAAGCCCTTCGCCTTCGCCGAGCTGCTGGCCCGGGTCGAGGCGCTGTCGCGGCGCGCCCGGCAGACCGGCCCGGACACGGTGCTTCGGGTGGGCGATCTCGAACTCGACCTCCTGGCCCAGAAGGCCGAACGCGCGGGCAAGCCGATCGACCTCAAGGGGCGGGAGTTCAAGATCCTGGAATACCTGATGCGCCATGCCGGGCAGGTGGTGACGCGGACGATGCTGCTGGAAGGCGTGTGGAACTATCATTTCGACCCGCAGACCAACGTCATCGACGTACATATGAGCCGGCTGCGGAGCAAGATCGACAAGGGTTTCGAGAAGCCGCTGATCTTCACCGTCCGAAATGCGGGCTACATGATCCGTGCGTGACCTGAGGCTTCCGGCGCTCCTGGGTTCGACCGGCTTCCGCCTGGCCGCCGTATACGCGGCCCTGTTTGCGGCATCCGCCCTGATCGTCGTCGGATTCATCCGCATCGCCACCAATGAAAGCCTGACCCGGGAACTCGACGCCTCGATCCGGGCCGACGCCGACAGCCTGTCGGAGCGCTATCGCGCCGAGGGAATAACCGGCCTGATCCTGCTGATCCGGAACCGGACGCAGGGCGAGGAGCGCACCGGGGCCGTCTACGCGCTGGCCGATCCTTTCGGGAACATGCTGGCAGGCAATCTGCGGGAGTGGCCGGCGCACGGTTTCGAAGTGGACGGTGCCATAGAGCTTCCCGTCGAACGGGCCGGGCGCCGGTCCGTGGCCCGGGTCCAGTTCTACAGCCTGACCGGCGGGTTTCGCCTGCTGGCCGGGCGCGACGCCGAGGAACGCATCGAACTGCGGCGTCTGATCAACGAAATCCTGCTGGCGGGTGTCGTACTGACCACCGTCCTCGCCATCGCCGGCGGCTACCTGTTCCGCCGCATGGTGCTGAAGCGGGTCGAAGCCATACGAACGACCGCGACTTCGATCGTCGCCGGCCATCTGGCGATCAGGCTGCCGGCCGGGCGCACCGACGACGAGTTCGATCTCCTCGCCCGTACCCTCAACGAGATGCTGGACAAGATCGAGCAGCTCATGGACGGGGTGCGGGACGTGGCGAATGCGATCGCGCACGACCTGCGGACTCCCCTCACCCGCGTCCGCGCCCGCATCGAGGAACTGTCGGCGGGACGGCTGCAGGGCGAGGAACAGACCGTCGCGCTGGAAGGCGTACAGGCCGAGATCGACGAACTGCTGCGAACCTTCAGCGCGCTGCTGCGCATCGCCGAAGTCGATGCCGGTGCGAAGCGAGGCACCTTCGCCGACATCCAGGTGGTTCCCCTTCTCGAGGATGCCGTCGAACTCTACCGGGCCGTCGCCGAGGAACAGGGCGTGACGCTCGCGCTCGACAACGACAAGGACGACCTGACCGTAACCGGCGATGGCCAACTCCTGGCGCAGGCCGTCGGGAACCTGATCGACAATGCCATAAAATACGGCCGGGACGGCCGCGACGTGAGGATCCGGGCTTCGAAGCAGCAAGGCGTCGTGCGGCTCTGCGTCGCCGATCGGGGACCGGGCATCCCGGCCGGCGAACGTTCCCGCGTCACCGAGCGATTCTATCGCGGCGAGCAAAGCCGGAGCCGGCCGGGCAGCGGCCTCGGGCTCAGCCTGGCGGCGGCGGTCGCCCGCCTCCATTCAGGGCATTTGGAGCTTGCCGACAACGAACCCGGGCTGCTCGCGTCCATCGTTCTGCCGGGAAAGGTGCCAGCGTGACGACGATCATGCGGTTTGCGGCGGATTTGCGCTAAAGTCGACAAACACAAGCATCCTCCGAGAGGAATTGTCATGCGATTCGCCTTGCTCGTCCTCGCCGTCGTCGCGCTTCCCATCACCGCCCTGGCGCAAGGGACGCAGATCGGATGGCTGAAGACCGTCTCGGGTACCGTGACCGTGCAGCGGGCGGGCAGCGCGACGCCGGCCGCCATCGGCATGCCCTTGCAGAAGGGCGACGTCATCGAAACCGGCGACGACGGATCCGCAGGGGTCACGCTGGCGGACAATTCCACCTTCTCCGCCGGCCCGCGATCGAAGGTCTCGGTCGACGAGTTCGACTACGACTCATCGACGCTCAAGGGCAGCTCGCTGACCAACCTCCAGCGCGGAACCCTGTCCGCCAGCAGCGGCGACATTGCCCGTGGAAACCCCGGCGCCATGCGGGTGAGGACGCCCTCGGCGGTTCTCGCCGTTCGTGGAACCACGTTCCTGGTGAGGGTCGAAGAATGATCCTCGCGGGAGGGCGACTGGGTTTCGCCATCGGCCTGCTCGCGCTTCTCGCGGCATGCGCCGAGCCCAAATACCGCAAGGAACTCGTGGTCCTGCAGCCCGATCCGGACGGCAAGATCGGTTCGGTCGTCGTCGTCGACGGCAGCAACCAGTTCGTACTGGACCAGACCACGACGGCGGCGCATCGCAACCCCGGCGGAAAGACCGAAGCGGTCGCGGTGGCGGGCGAGGACGTTCGGACCATCTTCGCCAGCGCGCTCTCGGCCAAGCCGCTGCCCCCGCAGAATTTCCGGCTCAACTTCGTCTTCAACTCCGACACGCTCACGGAGGAGTCGAAGATCGCCTTCGAGGGTGTGTTCGAGGACATAAAGAGGCGCCCGCATTACGACGTCGAGGTGGTCGGCCATACGGACACCATGGGCACGGCCGCCTATAACGCCGGACTGTCGCTGCAGCGCGCCGAACGGATCAAGATCGACCTCATGGGGCGCGGCCTTCTGGGTTCACGGATCATCGCGACCGGGCGCGGCGAGACCGACCCGTCGGTCCCGACGGCGGATGAGGTCGACGAACCACGCAATCGCCGCGTAGAGATCACGGTTCGCTGAGGTAGCGGCGAAGGACCAGAACGGTCACGTCGTCCGCGGGATCGGCGCCCCGGGCGAAAGCCGCCACGTCCTCGACCACGGCGGCGACGGTTCGGGCGGCGGAGGCCGATGCGCAGCCGCCCAGCACAGCATGCAACCGCTCCATTCCATAGAGCGACTGGTCCAGAGCCGTCGCCTCGGTAACCCCGTCGGTGAACAGCACCAGGGACTGGCCGGGCGCCAGGGTCGCCGACAGCGCCGGATAGTCCAGATCGTCGATGACACAGAGCGGCGGGCCGCCGTCCCCCTCCAGGGTCTCGAGCGATGCATCCGCCCCTATGCGGATCGGCGCGTCATGCCCGGCGTTGGTGAAGGTCAGCTCTCCCGTCCGCGGATCGAGCAAGCCGGCGATGAGGGTCACGAACATCATGGCCGGGTTCTCGGCTGAGAGTTCGCGGTTGGTCTCGGTGACGATCCGGGCGATATCGGTCTCGAGCCGGGCGTTCGCGCGCGCCAGCGATTGCGACAACGCCATGAACAGGGCAGCCGCGACCCCTTTCCCCGACACGTCGCCGATCGCGAAATAGACCCGGCCGTCATCCAGCAGGCGGACATCGTAGAAGTCACCGCCGACCGCCTTGGCCGGCTCGATTCCCGCCGCGATCTCGAAACCCGCGACCTGCGGAAAGATCTGCGGCAGCATACCCATCTGAATCTGCCGTGCCGCGGTCATCTCACCCTCGACACGCGCGGCGATTTCGCGCTCGCGCGCCAGCGCACTGGCGATTCGTTTGCGTTCCTGATCGGTCGTGCGCAACTGGGCGACGAGCATCTGCCCGACCAGGATGGCCGTCCCGCCGATCGGCCCGGTCACATCCAGGAGTTGGCGTTCGACGACGAAGAGCCCGAAACTGACCCCGAAGAGGGCAAGCCCACCGGCAGCGACCAGGGCCCCGGCGAGCAACGGCCGTGGATAAGGCACCAGGAAGACAACCAGCAATCCGACGCCCAGAATGAGCGCCGCTTCGATCAGGTCGGCGTGGTTGCCCCGCAAGAGGAACGCGGTATTGGCCATGTTCTCGATTGCCTGGGCCTGGATTTCCACCCCGGGCGTTCGCGGATCGAGCGGCGTGGCATGAAAGTCGCCGAGTCCATAGGCCGTACTTCCCAGAAGCACGATCTGTCCGCGCAGCATCGACGCGTCCACCCGCCCTTCGATCAGATCGGTCGCAGAAATGAACCGCTCCGGACGATGAGGTGTGAAATGCAGCCACAGGCGGCCGTCCCCTGTGGTCGGTACCGCGACATCGGCAGCGATCACCCCCGCTACGACGCCGTCCTGCGACACCACCGAAAAGTTTCGTGCGCCGATCGCCAGCCGCAGCGTGTCGAAGCCCAGCGACGGCATCAGAGTGTCGGCGACCTTCGATACGACCGGCACCCGCCGTACGATGTTGTCCTGTTCCGGCATCGCGTTGGCGAGCCCCTCCCCCGCCGCCGCGAGGGTCAGCAGCGGCAGGCTGCGGACCGCATCCTTGAACGAGGCGAGAGTATCCATCGGACCACCGCCGACATTGCGGAACACCGTCCGTGGTGCGCGGAACGCGGCGGGATCAAGCCGGAAATCGAGACCCAACGCGGCCACACTGACCTGTCCCTTGGACAGGGCTTCCGCCAGCCTTTCGTCGGTCGAGGGCAGCTCGGACAAAGCCTCGCGCAAGGCCCGGGGCAGTCTTTCGGTCTGGCCGGAATAAAGCGGTGGCGACATGCGGTCCGGCTGATCGAAGACCATATCGATGCCGAGCCCGGCGATTCCCCCGGCGTGGAGTTGCTCGATCAGCCGGGCGAGACGCCAGCGCGGCCAGGGCCACTGCCCGAGTGCCCGAAGGCTCTCCTCGTCCACGTCGACGATCCAGACCGTCAGACCGTCGTTGCCGCGCGGCGCCAGTCGATGAAAAACGTCGAACTGGGTGAGGCGGAGACGCTCGACCATGGTCGGGTCGAACAGCCGAAGAGCAACGAGGAGCAGCAGCAGGCAGAGGCCGAGCGGTGCCCCGTACCACGGCCGACGCCAGGTCAGTCGCGGAGCGGCGGTTGCGGTCATCCAGGCTAGAGTTCGATCTCGAGGCCGTCATAGGCCGAAAATACGTCGAGAGGCGCCCGGCCATCGCGGGCGAGTTCCTCGAACTTCTTCGTGTCCTTCAACACCTCGGCGATGCTGCGGTCGTCCGAATTGGGGTCGTGGTGGAACAGGCAAAGGCGCTTCGCGGCGGCGTGGTGGCAGAGTTCGACGGCGATGATGTTGCTGGAATGCCCCCAGTCCTCGCGAATGGAGACCGCGTCGGCCAGCGAGTACATCGCATCGAAGATCACGAGGTCGGCGTTGCGGAAGAAGTCGACGAAGGGATAGGTGTCGCCGGTCTCCTCGAACTTGTGCTCGGAATCGGTCGAATAGATCAGCGACCGCCCGGCATGCTCGATCCGATAGCCGTAGGAATCGCCGGTGTGGTGCTGGCGCATCAGGCGCACCTTGGCCCCGGCGATGTCATAGGTCTTGGCCGGGTCGAGCGTCACGAACTCGATACTGGCGCCGAGCTGGCTGTAGTCGACCGGAAAGCTCGGCTCGGCGTGCTGACGCCGGAAGGCGTTGTCCAGCGTGGAATGCCCGCCGTAGATCCTGATCGTGTGACCCGGCACATAGGCCGGCACGAAGAACGGGAAACCCATGATGTGATCCCAATGGGGATGCGACATCAGGATGTTGAACACCTTTTTCTTGCCCGGATAGGCGCCCGACATGAAGCGGTTGCCGAATTCGCGCACACCCGAGCCGAGATCCAGGATCAGGTGTTCATCGCTGCCGATATCGGCCTCGACGCAGGAGGTGTTGCCGCCGAAGGTGCTGCGCTCCGCAAAGGTCAATTCCGACGCGATGAACCGATCGATCTCGGTATCGTCGGCAAAGCTGCGGCCGGACGCCTTGCGCAACGCCGCGCGCAGCTTGGCCTGCACGGCCGCCCCGCCCAGCGGCGCCGGCAGCGAACCACGCGTACCCCAGAATCGGATGAGCATCGCTTGCCCCGTCAGACCCCGGCACCGGCCGGATCCAGCGCCGAGAGGGCGCCCTTCAGGTCGGGATACACCGGTACGACCTGGTTGAAGCGGCTGATGCGGAATATTTCCGCCACTGTCTCATTGAGGGCACAGACGGCAAACTTTCCGCCCTTTGCCTTGGCTTCCTTCGCGCCGAGCATCAAAGCCCGCAGTCCCGAACTCGAGATATAGGTGACACCGGAAAAATCGATCACCACCACCGCGCCGTTCTCACCCAGAAGCGGCAACAGCCGTTCCTGCAACGGCGGAGTCGTCTCGACATCGACCCGCCCGGTCGGACTGAGGACCGACGCAATGCCGACTTTCTGTTCGCTCGTAGCCACCATGCCCCCCATCGCTAGGCCACACCCGGCTCCCTCCGGGCAGGACTATGCCGCACAAACGCGCGCAACATCAGCTTGTTGCGGTCACCATCGCGGATGTAGCGCGCTTCATCCACCAATTCTCGCATCAAAAGTAAACCAAGTCCGCCTACATCCCGATCCTCCGCGTCACCATCCGGCGCCGCCGCCGCCCCGGCCAGGGGATCGAAGGGCGGGCCTTGGTCCAGTATGTCGACCTGGACGGCGTCACCCGCTACCGACAGGGACAGGGTGAGGAAGCGTCCCGCATCGCCATGATAGGCATGCCGGACGACGTTGGTGACCGCTTCATCCACAGCGACCCCGAGTGCCGCGACCTTGGCTTCGTCCAGGCCGTGTCCGAGCGCGAAGCGCCGTACCGCCTCGACCGCCTGACCGACCGTGGAGGGCGTGCTCGCCAGGGTGAGGATCACCGGCTGAAACCTCCCGCGAGCGGCTTGATCCAGGACAAGGCGCCGGCACCGCAGCGCGTCACAATACCCCGCCTGGGATAGAAGAAAGCCAAGGTCATGCGCGATATCTGGTCAATTGTCCGTCCACACGTCGATGCCTCCCTCGCCGAAGCCGCTGCCGAGGGTCATCCCGCCGACACCGTGGGGCGGGCCTTCCTCAGCATGGCGATCGACATCTATCGCCGCGAACGCAGTCTGGACGACATACGCCGCGAATTGGAATTCGCCATGGAGAATCTGGACCCCGACGAGGACTATAACTTCATGCGTCCCTGATCTCAGGCAGTGACCGGGGGCACACCGGCGCCGATATCAAAGAAACTCATGCTCCTGCCGGGTGCCAGATGGTCATCGACCGAAGCGGGCACCTCCCCCGCCGGCTTGAAGAGTTCGGTAAACAGAGCCAGGACGAGCTTCGGTTGCCCGGGCAGGTTCGGTTCTACCGGCACGGAAACCACCTCGACCGGGGCTTCGTAGCCGGAGGGATAGGCCAGCGGATAGATCATCACGGCGCCGCAAGGCTGGCCGACCTCGGCCAGAAGGAGCCTCGACCGCTCCCGCCGCTCTTCCGGACGCGCCAGATCGATGAAATTCTTGCCGGTGAGCTCCGCGCCGACGCGGGCGCGGACCATGGTGCCGGCCAGCCGGAAGACGATCTCGGAGGGAGAGCGGACCTCCAGCAGCAGCAGGCGCGGCAGCAGCGGCTTGATGTCGGCGAGGACGAAATCGGCGCGGCGCGGCAGCAATTGCTCACCGCGCCACTTGTGCCAGGCGCGCAGGAATATCCGGCTGTCTTCCGATCGAATCGCGGCCGGGGCCTTCTGGAAATCGGGGTAAGGCAATCGGCGCCCCCCTCGTGTCAGCGGCTGTTCCATCACGATCCGCAATCAACAGTAACAAACATCGATAGCAAGCACACAGTCATACCCGCAGTCGTCTCGACGCATCCCGCCGGTGGGCGAGCTATGGAATTTCGCGGCCTTCCTTATCGAACAGAACAGAGCAACAGAAGAGCATGTCGACCGATCTGCCGTCCCTGGCCATGGGCAGGACGATGTTCTCGACGATCTGATGATCCTTGTCGTGAATGAATGTGACGTTACCGCGCCGCCAGGTCGGCCGCCCGGTCTCGACGACGAAAACATAGCGGGCGATGCGCGCCGGCGTGGTCTTCAGAACGGGATGAACGTCGTCCAGCCACTCGCCGGTCGGATCGCGCCCCAGGGTCTGCACCTCGCGCGTGCCGGCGAGGCGATAGCGGAACCGCAGAGGATCGCGCACGACGTCCAGCATCCACACATGCGGCATCAGCTTGGGTATGTGCAAAGGGTCGAAATGCTGCCGGCCGGGCAGGAGGCCCGGGGGCGACATGGTCCGCCAATAGCCGAAAACGGCGGCGATCCTGGGATGCCAATCCCCGGCCGCCTCTGCAACAGCGATCCATTCCGACATTTGGCCGACACTCTGAAGAGAAGGCGCGCGTCAGGGGCCGCATGGCGAGCCCGACTCCAGCCATCGGCCCGTCAAACCCTCATCGCACCTTCACGATCAGTTTCCCGAAATTTCGGCCTTCGAGCAATCCCATGAAGGCGTTCGGCGCCTGATCCAGTCCATCGACGATGCTGTCCCGGCTCTTCAGCCGGCCGTCGCGCAGCAGAGCCCCCACCTCGCGCACGAACTCGTCCATGGTGGCGGCATGGTTGGACACGATGAATCCCTCGATCCGAAGGCTCTTCTGGATGATCGAGAACATTTTGTCGGGCCCCGCCTTGGGCGTTTCGTCCTGATACTCCGAGATCGCCCCGCACATGACGATGCGTCCGAAGGTAGCCATCCGCGCGAAGACCGCATGGAAGATGTCGCCACCGACATTCTCGAAATCGACATCGATCCCCTTCGGGCAGAGGCGATCCAGAACCGCCCCGTAGTCCGTCTCCTTGCGGTGGTTGAAGCAGGCGTCGTAGCCGAGATCGCTCACCGCGTAGGCGCATTTGGCATCGTCGCCGGCGCAACCGACCACGCGGGCACCCTTCAGCTTGGCGAGTTGGCCAGCCACCTGGCCGACGGCACCGGTGGCGGCCGATACGAAGACGGTCTCGCCCGGCTTCGGCTGCCCCATCCGGATCATGCCGTGATAGGCGGTGTAGCCCGGCATGCCCAGGATGCCGAGATGGGCTGGGAGGGGTGCTGCATCGGGGTCGATCTTGCGCATGCCCTTGCCGTCATGGACGGTGTGGGTGGCCCAGTCGACGGCGCCGATCACGGTGTCGCCCTCGGCGAATTTCGGATTGCGCGATTCGACGATGCGCGAGATGCCGCCGCCGGTCAGCGGCTTGTCGAGCTCGAACGGCGGGACATAGGAGTTCAGCTCCGTCATCCGCGGCCGCATATAGGGGTCGAGCGACAGATAGAGCGTCTCGACCAGGATCTGCCCATCGGCCAGTGCCGGAAGCGTCGCCTTTTCGGTCCGGAAACAGTCGCCGGTCACCGGCCCTTGCGGCCGCTTGGCCAGAATGATCCGCGTTGCCTGGGTCATTCGTCTCTCTCCCCCATTTTCTGCTGATTGGTCCGTCCGAGTCGGACCGGGCGCCCTGCCACAGAGGCAGATTTAGCGCTCTCTCTACCTCGATCAACCGGCTAAGTGGCTGATTTAGATGGCGACCCCAAGGGGATTCGAACCCCTGTCCTCACCGTGAAAGGGTGATGTCCTAGGCCTCTAGACGATGGGGTCGTGTAGAGGACGGCAGGGTGTATCGGGGGCGGGGCGTTAAATCAAGCACGAGGTTTCGATCAGCCGACCGGTGCGACATCGTCGATGCTGAACTGTACCCGCCGCTCGCCCCGCCATTCGTCGGCGGAAAGCTCTCCGGCGACGTGCATCGGCGCGCCGTTGCCCTTCAGGAGCGCTTCGCCGAGCGGGGTATTCACCGCCCGGAAGGCAATCGCCTTCAGCCGGGCGCCATCGGCGGCGGCGAACTCGGCCCGCACATGCTTTTCACCCACCACATCGCGCCAGACCACCCGCGCGTCGGACAGCGCCAGGCGCGGCTTCGGATTGCCCGGACCGTAGGGGCCGGCGCGTTCCATCAGTTCCACCAGTTCGAGCGTCGCCCCGCCTACGGCAACCGCCGCATCGATGCCGAGCGCCTCGCGATCGGCCTGGCCGGCGACCGCCGGGCCCAGGCGATCGTTCATGAATTCCCGGAAGGCCCCTACCCGGCCCGCCTCGATGCTGAGGCCCGCCGCCATGGCATGGCCGCCGCCGGAGAGCAGCAGGCCCGACTGATGCGCGGCGACGACCGCCGCGCCGAGATCCACCCCGGAGATGGAACGCCCCGATCCCTTGCCCGCCTGCCCGTCCAGGCCGATGACGATGACCGGGCGCCTGAGCTTGTCCTTCAGGCGGCCGGCGACGATGCCGATCACGCCCGGATGCCAGGCCTGGCCGGCGATGACGACGACAGGATCGTCGACACCGGCAACGGCGCCCAGCGCCTGTTCCTCCACCGCCGCCTCGATCGCCTGGCGCTCGCGGTTCAGGTGGCAGAGCTGTTCGGCGATCGCCGCCGCCTCGACCGGATCGTCGGTGGACAGGAGGCGCGCACCGAGGTCGGACTTGCCGACCCGCCCGCCGGCATTGACCCGAGGTCCGAGAATGAAGCCCAGGTGATAGGCCATGGGCCGCGCGGTCATGCCCGCCGCATCGGCGAGCGCCGACAGGCCCACATTGCCGCGGCGGCCGAGCACGCGAAGCCCTTGTCCCACCAGCGCCCGGTTGACGCCGGTCATCGGGACCACGTCGCAGACCGTCCCCAGGGCAACGAGGTCGAGCAGGTCGAGCAGCGCGGGTTCGGGCCGGTCGGCGAAGGCACCGGCCTGACGCAGCGCACGGGTGGTCGCGACCACCAGCAGAAAGGCGCAGCCGACGGCGGCCAGCATGCCGAACTCGCCGGTCTCATCCAGCCGGTTCGGATTGACCACCGCGAGGGCTGCCGGCAGGGCCGGTTCGGCCAGATGATGGTCGACCACCAATACGTCGAGCCCGAGGCCGCGGGCGATGTCGAGCGGAGCGAAGGCGAGCGTGCCGCAATCGACCGTGACGACCACGCGGGCACCTCGGGCGCGGAGCGACTCCATCGCAGGGCCGTTGGGGCCATAGCCTTCGCGCTGGCGGTCGGGGATGTGGATCAGGGGCTCGCGCCCCATCGACCGCAGGAAGCGGGTCAGGACAGCGGTGGAAGTGGCGCCGTCGACGTCATAGTCGCCGAGGATGCCGATCCCCTCACCCGCCAGGATCGCCTGGGCGAGACGTCCGGCCGCCGTTTCCATGTCGCGCAGGCGCGAGGGATCGGGCAGCCAGTCGCGGAGCCGCGGCTCCAGATAGCGTTCAGCCAGGTCGGTATCGACGCCGCGGGCGGCCAGGATGCGGGCCACGGCATCCGGCAGACCGAGGCGCTGGGCGATGGCGGCGGCCTGGCGCGGATCACCCTGGCGGGCAACCCAACGCCGGCCGCTCGCCGACCGTTCGACGCCGAGAAAGGCCGCGGCCGCCGTCGTCACACCCGGTGGAAGGCTGCGATGCGCCGCACCGTGCCGGTGGAAGCGCGCATGGCGATCGATTCCGTGGTCATGCCGCCGGGCACGCGGTGCACGCCCTTCAGCATCGATCCGTCGGTGACACCGGTCGCAACGAAGATCACCTCGCCGGAGGCGAGGTCGGTGGTCGAATACTTGCGGTTCAGATCCTTGATGCCGGCCTTGGCCGCACGCCCGCGCTCGTCGTCGTTGCGAAACAGCAGCCTGCCCTGGATCTGCCCGCCGATGCAGCGCAAGGCCGCCGCCGCCAGCACCCCCTCGGGGGCTCCGCCGGAGCCCATGTACATGTCGATGCCGGTGTGCGGCTCGGACGTGGCTATGACACCCGCGACGTCGCCGTCGGTGATCAGCTGGATGCGGGCGCCGGTCGCGCGCACGGCGTTGATCAGTTCGGCGTGTCGCGGCCGGTCGAGAATGCAGACGACCAGATCGCCCACATCCACGCCCTTGGCGGTGGCCACGGCCCTCACGTTCTCGCCCGGGGTGCGGTCGAGATCGACGATGCCCTCCGGCAATCCGCCCCCGACGGCGATCTTGTCCATGTAGACGTCGGGAGCATGCAGGAAGCCACCGGCATTGGCGAAGGCCAGGACCGCGAGCGCGCTCGGCCCGCCCTTGGCAGTGAGCGTCGTGCCTTCCAGCGGATCGAGCGCGATATCGATCGCCGGGCCCGTGCCGGCACCGACCTTCTCGCCGATGAAGAGCATCGGGGCCTCGTCACGCTCGCCCTCGCCGATCACCACGGTGCCGACGACGTCGAGCTTGTTCAACGCCGTCCGCATCGCATCGACGGCAGCCTGGTCGGCCGCCTTCTCGTCGCCGCGCCCCATCAGCTTGGACGCGGCGAGCGCCGCCGCCTCGGTCACGCGTACGGCCTCGAGCGTCAGCTGGCGCTGAATTCCGGTCTCCTTCGCCATGGAGCGGGTTCCTTCCTGGTTTGTCAGAGCTGTTCGATTCGGATCATGCAGGGCGCCGCGATCGACGCCTGCAGGCCGGCGATCTTGGAAAGGGCGCGTTGCATCGCCGCTTCCTCGGTTTCATGCGTCACGAGCACCACGGGCACGGCTTCGCCTGACAGGGCGCGCGCGCGCTGCAGCATGGATTCGATCGAGATGTTCTCGTCGCGCAGGATCGCGGCGACATCGGCGATGACGCCGGGCCGGTCCAGCACGTTCAGGCGCACGTAGTAAGGGCCGACATGCCGATGCATCGGCGAGGCTGGAATGTCGGCCAGGCGCGCGACGCCGACGCCGAACAGTGGCGGTACGCGCCCCCGGGCCACATCGATGAGATCGGCAACCACCGCGGAAGCGGTAGGGCCCGCGCCGGCGCCACGGCCGACATACATCGTGCGGTCGACGAAATCCCCTTCCGCCACGACCGCATTGAAGACACCGTCGACATGGGCGATGGCCGAATCGGCCGCCACCATGCAGGGATGGACGCGCTGCTCGATCCCCGTCGCCGTGCGGCGGGCGATGGCAAGCAGCTTGATCCGATAGCCGAGGTCACGGGCATATTCGATATCGACGGCTTCGACGGCGCGGATGCCCTCGATATGGACGGCACTGAAATCCATCGGGCGGTTGAAGGCGATGCCGGCCAGAACGGCGAGCTTGTGGGCGGCGTCGATGCCGTCGACGTCGAAGCTGGGATCGGCTTCCGCATAGCCCAGCGCCTGAGCCTCGGCGAGCACATCGGCGAAGCCGCGGCCCGAGGTCTGCATCTGGGTCAGGATGTAATTGCAGGTGCCGTTCAGGATGCCGAAGACCCGGCTGATCCTGTTGGCGGCCAGACCTTCGCGCAATGCCTTGACGATCGGGATACCACCCGCAACCGCCGCCTCGCAGGCGATAGCGACACCCTTCCCCTCGGCCAGACGCGCGAGAGCGGTGCCGTGGAGGGCCAGCATGGCCTTGTTGGCGGTGATCAGCGGCTTCCCGGTGGCGATAGACGCCTCGGTCAGCCTCTTCGCGATACCCTCGGCACCGCCGATCACTTCGACCACGACGTCGACATCCTGAGCGGTGGCGAGCGAAACCGCATCGTCCACCCAGCGCGCGCCGTCGAGCGGCAGGTCACGCTTGCGGGTCTTGTCACGGGCGGAAGCGGCGGCGAGGACGATCGGACGTCCGGCCCTTTCGGCGATCAGGTCGGCATGCTCCGCCAGCAGGCGGACGACACCGCCGCCCACCGTTCCGAGACCGGCGAGCCCGACGCGAAGCGGCGCGCTCACGATGCGAGCCGCCGGGTCGACGAGGTATCCGCCGGATCGGCGGTGGTCAGGAAACGCTTGATGTTGCGGCAGGCCTGACGGATGCGGTGTTCATTCTCGACCAGCGCGATCCGGACATGGCTGTCGCCGTATTCACCGAACCCGAGGCCCGGCGCCACTGCCACGCCGGCATCCGCCAGCAGACGCTTGGAGAATTCGAGCGACCCGAGGTTGTTGAAGCGCTCCGGAATGGGCGCCCATACGAACATGCTGGCATCCGGACTCGGCACCTCCCAGCCGGCCTGGGAGAGACCGCGGATCAGCACGTCGCGGCGTGCCTTGTAAGTGGAGCGGATCTCGGCGACGCAATCCTGCGGACCGTTCAGGGCGGCGGCCGCGGCCACTTGGATCGGTGTGAAGGCGCCGTAGTCGAGGTAGGATTTGATGCGGCCCAAGGCGCGGATCAGCGTCCGGTTGCCGGCGGCGAAGCCGACACGCCAGCCAGGCATCGCATAGGTCTTGCTCATCGAGGTGAACTCGATCGCGACGTCCTTGGCGCCGGGAATCTGCAGGATCGAGGGTGGCGGCGTATCGCCGAAATAGATCTCGGAATAAGCGAGATCGGAGATCACGTAGATGCCGCGCGCCCGGGCGAACTCCACGATCCGTCCGTAGAAGTCGAGATCGACGGTCATCGCTGTCGGGTTCGCCGGAAAGCTGACCACGAGGGCCACCGGCGCCGGCACCGAATGCTTCGCCGCGCGCTCGAGCCCGGCAAGGAAGTCGATCCCTTCGCCGATCGGCACATGACGCAGCGTAGCCCCGGCGATCATGAAGCCGAAGGGATGGATCGGATAGCTCGGGTTCGGCACCAGGATGGTGTCGCCGGGCGAGGTGATCGCCTGGGCGAGGTTGGCAAGCCCCTCCTTCGAGCCGAGCGTGACGATAGCCTCGGCCTCCGGGTCGATGTCGACGCCGAAGCGGCGGCCGTAATAGGCCGCCAGAGCCTTGCGCAGGCCAGGAATTCCGCGCGACATCGAGTAGCGGTGCGACTTCGGATCCCGAGCCGTCTCCACCAGCTTTTCGACGATGTGCTTCGGCGTGGGCATGTCGGGGTTGCCCATGCCGAAATCGATGATGTCCTCCTTGGCCGCGCGGGCGGCGGCCTTCATCCGGTTCACTTCCTCGAAGACGTAGGGCGGCAGTCGGCGGATGCGGTGGAACTCTTCCATGGCCGGATTCCAAGAGGGACGGGTGCGGCCGAGTCGAACGACCGCCGGACAAGCTATCGGATATCAGTTCTCGAGGTAGAGGTCGACGCGGTTTGCCGGCTCGCCCGCCATGTCGGTCCTGGCCTCGACGAAGACGAAGTTCGCCCTCGCGCCCTCGCGGGTCAGGGCACTGGCCACAGCAGAGGCCCGCTCCTGCGCCAGCCGAAAGGCATTGAGCTTGCTTTGCGCGCTGTTGCCGGCAGGAGAGAAGCCGATCACCCTGATCGTGCCGCCGCGCGTGTTGTGTTCCGCCAACACCGTGCTCACGGTCTCGAGATCCCGTCGGCCGAGGCCGGTGCTGCCTGCCCCGAAGGGAATCTGTGCCGCTAGGCGCGATCCGGCATTCGCGAAGGTGCCGGGAGCATTCGGTCCCGGCAGGCCGCGCGCGGCGATGGGCGCCAGCGGCACTGCCGCCGTCGGCGTTGCGGGCAGCGCCACGGGCGGCAGCGGCGGCTGCTGGTAGGTCTGCATGACGTTGCCGGGTACGGTCGTTGCCGGCGTCGCGATCGCAGCCGGCCGGGCCGGCTGAAAGCCCGTGTTGGCCGGTGCAGTGGTAACGGTCGCGGCCGATGCCATCAGGGCCGAGCGGTAGGACTGATCCAGGGCCGAACTGTCGCGAATCGGCGCAACGATCCCCGGCATGGGCGCGGGCGGCATGGTCGGCGCAGGCGCCGATATGGCGGCTTGCTGCAGCGGCTGCGGGCTCGGCATCTGGGTCAGCGGTTGCGGGGTTGGAATTGGCGCGGGTGCGGGCACCGCCTGGGGCTGGGGCGGTGCAACCGGTACGGCCGCCACCTGGCGAGCGGCCGGCGCGGGGACGGGAGCAGGCGGAGGCGCCGCCGGCCGGGCCACGGGCGCCGGTTCGGAGAAGGCCGGCGCCGCCGGCCGGCCGCGAAGGTCTTCGTCCGTATAGCGCGCGGCTTCGCGATCGGCCGCCAGCCCACTGGCCACCTGGGTGCGCTCCTCACGGGTGGAGGTGGCACGTGGGCGTTCCGGTACGCTTCCGGCACGCGGTGGCGGCTGCTGTTCGGCATTCTCGGTCCGCGCCCTACCCTCGGCGCTGGCGGCGCTGCGCGGCGCCGGTTGCGGAGCGGTCTCGTCCTCGCCGAAAACGCCATCGTACCAAGCGACCGGATTTGCCCAGTCGGGGACCGAGGAACAGGCACCCAGCGACAGGAGCGCCGCGAGCGCCAGCGTGGCTCTGCGCGGTGCGGTCGAAGAAGTGGAACGGCGAAAGGATGTCACGACGATGGTCCCTGCCTGGAACGCCTCAACTGCGGTCCAACTTGATTTTGTGTCGTACGGAAATACTCTGCACATTTATACCAGATGTCGCGCCGGGTCACAGCATTGCGTCTCGGTCGCGACCGCAAAATATGGAAAGCACGTTAGGGACATGGCCGAGGAAAAGCCGGAGATCAAACTTCCCGACCCGACCGAGTTCGCCAAGAACATGGTCCTGATCGCCGAGCGAAGTCAGAAACTCGTCGCCGAGTTCGTGAAGCGGCAGAAACGCCGAGGGGGTGCCGATCCCCTCAACGTCGGAAGCGCGTTCATCGAGATGACCGCGCGCCTGCTCGCCTCGCCGCTTCGGCTGGTGGAGGCGCAGCTCGATTTGATCAAGGCCTATTCGGAACTCTGGCACCATACCGCCGCACGCATGCTCGGCGCGGCGTCCGAACCCCCGGTCAAGCCCGACCGCAATGACCGGCGCTTCCGCGATGCCGCCTGGGACGAAAGCCACATCTTCGATTTCGTGAAGCAATCATACCTGCTGACCGCCCGCTGGCTTCAGCGCACGGTGCGGAAGGTCGAGGGCCTCGATGAGGCAACCGCGAAGAAGATCGACTTCTACACGCGCCAGTTCGTGGATGCGATGGCGCCTTCGAATTTCTTGCTGACCAACCCGGAAGTCCTAAAAGCGACATTGGAGAGCAACGGCGAAAACCTCGTGCGCGGCCTGGAGGCGATGCTCAAGGACCTGGAAGACGGCGAGGGACAGTTCGCCGTCAAGATGACCAACATGAAGTCCTTCCGGATCGGGGAAAACATCGCCACTACACCGGGCAAGGTGGTTTACCGGAACAGAATATTCGAACTGCTGCAGTTCGAGCCGACGACGGCGAAGGTCCGAAAGCGTCCGCTTCTGATATTCCCGCCCTGGATCAACAAGTACTACATCCTGGATCTGCGCGAAGACAATTCATTCATCCGCTGGATGGTGGCGCGCGGCTATACCGTCTTCGTGGTTTCCTGGGTCAATCCGGATGCGAACCTGGCGGAGGTCAGCTTCGAGGACTACCTCACCGAGGGCATCCTCGCCGCCGTGGACGCTGTCTGCACGGCGACCGGCGAGAAAGATCTCACCGCGATCGGCTATTGCATCGGGGGCACGCTTCTAGCCTCGGCGCTCGCCTACATGGCCGCCACCGGCGACAAGCGGATCAGGGCAGCGACCTTCTTCGCCTCACAGGTCGATTTCTCGGAAGCCGGCGAACTGATGGTCTTCATCGACGAGGAGCAACTGCGGCACCTGGAAGAGCTGATGCATACCCGCGGCTATCTCGACGGCAGGGACATGTCGAACACCTTCAACATGCTGCGCGCCAACGACCTGATCTGGTCCTTCGTCGTCAACAACTACCTTCTGGGGCGCGAACCCTTTCCCTTCGATCTGTTGTACTGGAACGCGGATTCCACCCGCATGCCCGCCGCGATGCACAGCTTCTACCTGCGAAACATGTACCAGCGGAATCTGCTGGCGCAGCCCGGCGGCCTGAAGATGCACGGCGTATCGATCGACCTCGGCAAGGTGAACATCCCGGTCTACCTGCAGGCGGCACGCGAGGACCACATCGCCCCGGCCCGATCGGTCTACAAGGCGACGGGCCTGTTCAACGGACCGGTGCGCTTCATGATGGCGGGTTCCGGACATATCGCCGGCGTGGTCAATCCGCCGCATCATGGCAAGTACCAGCACTGGGTGAACGATGCGAAGACACTGCCTGCGACCCTTGAGCAATGGCTGTCGGAAGCCCGCGAGGTGCCGGGATCCTGGTGGGAGGATTGGGACCGGTGGCTGGCGCCGAAATCCGGCCTCTGGGTGAAGGCGCGCAAGCCCGGCGGCGGGTTGAAGCCGCTCGGCGACGCACCCGGAACCTATGTCAGGGCGTGAGCCGCCCTCACCTGGCGGCCGACACCGATCACCGTGACCACGGCGAGCGCCAAGGCGATTCCGACGGCGACGAATATCGCCTGTGGTTCTCCATGGTCGAGCAGCCAGCCGAATATCACCGGCGTCAATGCCGAGCCGATGTCGAGACCGGAATAGACGAACCCGTATACGCGGCCTGATGAACCCCTGGGGGTCACGGCGCGGATCAGCATGTCGCGCGAGGGATTGGTCGCTCCCATCGCGAAGCCACTGAACCCGAGCGCGAATATCAGGAGCGGCACCGGCACCGTTCCGGTAGCCAAGGCCAGCGCCACGCTCGCCCCCGCCAGCAGACCGATCGTCGCCACAAGGTCGTGCCGGCTGGTGCGATCGGCCAGCACGCCCCCGAACAGGACTCCAGAAGCACTGCCGATCAGCAGCGTGGTCAGGATGAGCTGCCCGTGCTCCATCCCGACGCCGTAGAGCGTGCCGAGAGTCGCCACCAGGAAGGTCTGCTGGCCGATCAGGGCCATGGCGAACAGGACGAAAAAGCCGAAGCACAACAGCACCGGGGTCTGGAAGAGCGCGCCCGCGGCGAGCGGTTGCGGGGGCGCCTCCCCCTCGCGGGAGGCGTGCCCGGTGCTCAGGATCTCGCGCTGGAGCAGGATGCCGAGAGCGACGAGCAGGCCGACGCTGCCCATGGCCAGGAGCGCCCCGCGCCAGCCGAATGCGAGGCTGAGCGGGACGGCGACGGCCGGAGCGAGCGCATAGCCCAGGCTGCCGAAAACGCCGTGGACGCTGAAGGCCCGTCCGATCCGCCGGTCGCTGACCGAATGATTCAGGATGGAGAAATCGGCCGGATGGAAGACGCTGTTGCCCAGCGCACCGATCGCGACTGCAACCAGCAGCATGGGATAGTTGGGCGCGAGGCCGGCGAGGGCAGCCCCCGCCCCGCCCAGGACGAGGCCCGCGACAAGCACGCGATGACCGCCGAAGCGGTCGACCACGAAGCCCGCGAGCGGCTGGCAAACGCCGGAGATCGCGTACATCAGTGTGATGGCGAAACCGAGCGCCGTGTAGCTCACCCCCAACTCGCTGACGATCGCCGGAAAGAAGGGTGCCAGGGCAAGCTGATAGAAGTGGCTGACCCCGTGTGCCACGCCGACAGACCCGATCACCCGGGCATCGCGGGTCCAGCCGTCGCCGCTCGCCGCCAGGCTCATGGGCTCAAGCCTTCAGCGCGAGGCGGTACTCCGCGCCGAGCTTCGCGTAATGCGCGGCGGTGTTGCCGAGCGTCGCGCGCTGCTCCTCGCTCAACGGACGCAACAGCTTCGCCGGACTGCCGCCCCACAACTCGCCGGTCGGCACCCGCTTGCCGGGGGTGAGCAACGATCCCGCCGCCAACATGGCGCCGGACTCCACGACGCAGCCGTCCATGACGGTAGACTTCATGCCGACGAAGGCGCCCGGCTCCAGCACGCAGCCGTGGATCAGAGCCATATGGCCTATGGTGACGTCGTCACCGATGTAGCAGCCGAATTTGCCTCGGCTGACATGCACCACGGTCCCGTCCTGAATATTCGCCCGGTCGCCGATACGAATTTCGTGCACGTCTCCGCGGAGGATGCAGCCGAACCAGACATTCGCCTCTCGCCCGATCACGACGTCACCGATCACGGCGGCATTCGGGGCGATGAAGGCATCCTCGGCGATCCGTGGAAGGACACCCTTGTAGGGAAGACGAAGACCAGTCATGGCAACCAGGGCACCTGTTCCAGGCCGGTCGGGTGACGGCGCTTCCCGCCGGCCGCCCCTGCCTCGAGCCAACATAAAACAAAAAGGGCGCCGTAGCGGCGCCCTTTTCGCATGCCCCCATGACGCGGGCGTGTATCGCTCGGATCAGCGCTTGGAGAACTGGAAGCTGCGGCGGGCTTTCGGCTTGCCGTACTTCTTGCGTTCGACCACGCGCGGATCGCGGGTGAGGAAACCAACCTGCTTCAGTACCGGGCGAAGAGCCGGCTCGTAGAGGGACAGGGCCTTGCTGATCCCGTGACGGACAGCGCCGGCCTGACCGGAAAGACCGCCACCCACGACCGTGCAGACCACGTCGTAGCTGTTGAACCGGTCAGATACCTGGAAGGGCTGCGCGATCAGCATGCGCAGAACCGGCCGGGCGAAGTAGATGGTGCTTTCGCGGCCATTGACGAGGACCTTGCCGGAACCCGGCTTGATCCAGACGCGCGCAATGGCGTTCTTCCGCTTGCCGGTCGCATAGGCGCGACCCTGCGCGTCGATCTTCTGCTCGTGGACGGCAGGTTCGACCTGACCCGCCTGGCCGAGCGAACGGAGATCGCTGAGAACGCGGCCTTCGGCCATGCTCAGGCCCTCCTCTTGTTCTTGGGATTGAGCGCGCCGACATCAAGGGTGGTCGGCTGCTGCGCCTCATGCGGATGAGCGGGCCCGGCATAGACCCGCAGATTGCCGAACTGGCGGCGGGCGAGAGGGCTGTCCTTGGGAAGCATGCGCTCGACGGCCTTCTCGATCACCCGTTCCGGATGCTTGCCGTCGAGGATGCTGCCCAGGGTCCGGCCCTTGATGCCGCCCGGATGCCCGGTGTGCCAGTAGAACACCTCGTCCTCGCGCTTGCGGCCGGTGAGGTGAACCTTCTCGGCGTTGACGACGATGACGTTGTCGCCGCAATCCACGTGCGGCGTATAGCGCGCCGTGTGCTTGCCGCGCAGGCGCATGGCGATGACACTCGCCAGCCGACCCAGCACGAGACCGTCTGCGTCGATCACGACCCAGCTCTTGGTCACCTCTGCGGGCTTAATATTATAGGTCTTCATGGCACCATTGCCTTGAGGGACGGGATGCTGCGCAGGATGCGCGAACGTCCCGGAGAGCGGCGGAACCTAGTTTCGCCCTCTGTTTCAGTCAACCGGATTCGTCGCGGAATTCCGCAGATTTCTGATGCGGTATTATAATACCGCCACAAATGTGCCGCTATTTCACTGGGATGCGCCGGCCTCCCGCGGCGGAATTGAGTAGGTCACCGAGGCGCGCGCCACGACCGGGCCGCCCGACGCCCCCCGCAGGCGGAAATCCCCGATCGCCATACGCTTGCCCAGTTTCAGCAATTCGCCTTCGGCCAGCAGGTCCCCCAATGGGGGTTTGCGCAGGAAATCGATGTTGAGGCTTGTGGTCACGGCGAGCGCGACCGGCCCGATCTGCGCCAGCAGCAGCAGATACATCGCGAGGTCGACCAGGGTCATCATGCTGGGGCCCGAAATGGTGCCTCCCGGCCGCAGGTTGCCCGCATTGGCCGGCAGCCGGACCAGGATGGACCCTTCGTCAACCCGTTCCACCCTGACACCCAGCCCCCTTATCTCCGGAAACTCGCGCTTCAGGAACGCCTCTAGTTCGGCAATCGTCATTGCGGGCACGCACGCACTCCCCACACCGGCGTCAACTTTTCGAATGCCGGCGATGACGCCCGGCCCTTCGAAGCCTAGTGTAGGCGATGCCGAAGGTCGGCCGAAGGGTGTTCCGATGCTCCCAAGGGCTTTTGCACTGCTGCTCGCCTTCCTGCCGGCACCGGCGGTCGCGCAGACCCAGCCGGTGCCCTTGGACGTCGCGCTCGGCGCCGTCCTGCGGCTCGAGGCCGAGGTGCCAGGCGATTCCGCGAGCGCCCGGACGCTGGGGACCCAGCGTGAAGGCAACGCGATCGTCATCGACGGTGGCGGATTGGTATTGACGATCGGCTACCTGATCGTCGAGGCGCAGGCGGTCACCCTGCACCGCAAGGACGGACGCCGCATTCCGGCGGATGTCGTCGCCTACGACTACGACAGCGGCTTCGGCCTCGTGCGGGCACTCGCGCCCCTCGATGTGAAGCCGATCCCGCTCGGCAGTTCGAGTGCCGCCAAGACAGGCGACAAGGTCCTGGCGGTCGGTCATGCGGGCGCAGGCGATGCGGTGGCGGCGCAGCTGGTCTCCAAGCGCGAGTTCGCGGGCTATTGGGAATATCTCCTGGATCAGGCTCTCTACACTTCGCCGCCGCACCCGAACTGGGGCGGAACGGCGCTGGTGGACCGCGCCGGCAATCTCATCGGGGTCGGCTCGCTCTTCATCGGCGATACGGCCGGCGACGGGAGGGGCTTGCCGGGAAACATGTTCGTCCCCATCGACCTGCTCAAGCCCATCCTGTCGGATCTTCTCATCGATGGGCGTTCCGCCAATCCCGACCGGCCATGGATCGGCATAACCGTCAGCGGCGAGACCGGCGGCCACCCCATGCTCACGCGCCTCACCAAGGGCGGGCCGGCGGAGAAGGCCGGCCTGCTTCCCGGCGACATCATCGTCGGTGTACAGGACAGGAAGATCGGAAGCGCGGCGCAGCTTTACCGCAGCATGTGGGCACTCGGCGACGCCGGCGTGCGGATCGGTCTCAAGGTGGTCCGCGGCAACGATCTCAAGGATATCGAGGTGCAATCGGTAAGCCGCTACGACTTCCTCAAATTGAAGCGTACTTACTGAAAACCCAACGGATCGAATTCCTTAACCATCGATATTCACCTCGCGTTAGCCTAGCGGCTGCACACTCCGCGCGTTGTGATTACTCATCATTCCTCGCCCGCCCCCGCGACGTCGCTGCCCGCCTTCGATCTCCTGGTCGCAGGCGAGCAGCCGCTGCACAGGCTTGCTCGGCTGTCGATCCTCCTCGAGGCCGAGGGCTACCGGGTGCAGGTGGTACGGTGCATCGATGCGCGCGCCGTCGGCGCGGCCGTTCAGGAACGCCGATTCGACGCCGCATTGCTGGACGCCGGGCTTGCGGATGGCCGACTTCTCACCCTGCTGGGAAAGCTGGGAGGCCCGGACCGCGCGACACCGCTCTATTTTCTGGCTGAACGGCAAAGCTACACCGAGGCCAGGAAGCTGAGCGAAATCGGCGCCCGGACATACCTCGCGGGTGGAACGCGACTGGAAGAACAGCTGGCGCTCGACATGCTGGCCGCCCGGCAGCGTGCGAGCGAAGGCCAGTCGGGCACCCCCGACCTGACGTCGCCGAACCGCGACGTCTTGTCGAGAGAGCGCCTGGTCGCCGCAATGGAGATGCTGCTGGCGCGGGCCAGAACCAAGCGCCAGGCGCTCGCCTATCTCTGCCTCGACATCCAGGACTTCCGCGGAATCAACCGCCTGTTCGGGCATCGTATCGCGGATACGGTGATCCGCGCGGTTGGTCGGCGGCTGCGTGCCCACATCCGCGCGGCCGATCTGATCGGGCATCTCGGGGGTGACCGGTTCGCCGTCGTCCTCACCCAGAAGACGAGCCTCCATGCCGCCAAGGCGGTGGCCCGCAAGTTGCTCGATCTCTTTGCCGAGCCGGTCAATGTCGGCGGCGAGGCATTCCGATTGAATGTCGTGATCGGTGTGACGGCGTCACCGGATCACGGAACCAGCGTCGACGAACTGCTGGTCGCCGCCGATACGGCAACCGAATCGGCCAAGGCCAATCCCACCTCGATCGCCAGTTTCGCAGGCGCGGCGCAGGGTGATCCCGCCACCCTGCATGCACTGTCGGCCGACCTGCACCTGGCCGCGGGCCGTGACGAGTATCTCCTGTACTATCAACCCAAGATCGACCTTGCCTCAGGCAGCCTCTGCGGCGCCGAGGCGCTGATCCGCTGGCAGCATCCCACGCGAGGGCGCCTCTCGCCGGACATGTTCATCCCCATTGCCGAACGCAACGGCTCGATCGAGGCGCTCACGCGCTGGGCGATGAGACGGGCGTTGCGCGACCGGGCAACGCTTGCCGCACAGGGCTGCTTCATTCCGATCTCCGTCAACCTCTCGGCCGCTTCGCTCAGAAGCTGGCGCATCGTCGCCTGCATCGAGGAAACGCTTCGCGAGGAGGCAGCGCCTCCCGGCGCGCTCAGTTTCGAGGTGACCGAGTCGGTCCTGATCCGGGACATCGACCGTGCCCGCGCGGTATTGACCGCCGTGAGGGATCTCGGCGCATCCATCTCGATCGACGATTTCGGCGCCGGCTACAGTTCGATCGGCTACCTTCGGACGTTGCCGATCGACGAGATCAAGATCGACCGTTCACTGATCGCGACCATGCTGGACAGCTCGCGCGATCGCGCGATCGTCCATTCGATCATCGATCTCGGCCGCGCTCTCGGCTTCGAGGTCGTGGCCGAGGGAGTCGAGAACCAGCGAACCCTGCTGGCCCTGGCCGAACTGGGCTGCGCGGCGGCTCAGGGCTATCACATCAGCCCGCCGGTGCAGATCGAGGCGTTCGACGCGTGGCGGCTCGGACAATCCGCCCCACGACGCCGGATCGCCGCCGGCTGACCTACTTCTTCTCCTCCGACTGCGCCGGTGGGCTGGGTGCGCTGTCGCCGAACTCGAAGATCCGGCGGAGAAAACCCGGCGTGAGCGCCGAGAGCGGATTCACGGCGACGCTGGGGTCGGCAAAAGCCCCTGACATCTTGTAGGTGATCCCGAAGATCCCCTCTCCTTTGCGGCTGACCAGCAGCTTGCCCAGGATCGGAATATTCCCGAGGACCGAGTTGATCGCATAGGCCGGCACGAGCGTCCCGGTCACCGCGAGCGTTTCGTCGGCGCGATTGATCGTGCCCTCGGCGCTCAGTCCCATTGCCGGGCCATAGGCCCGCGCGCCCTCGATACGAAGGGTCGGGCCTGTCATGACGAAGGGGATATTCGCCTCGGTGAAACTCACTCCCTCACCGCCCAGGAGGTCACCGATGCCGCTGAGCGCCGCAACCGATATGATCCGGGCCAGCACCGGAGCGTCGAGCAGCTTGAAATCCTCAATCCTGATCGTGCCCTGGGTCCGGGTGCCATCGAGTTCATCGGCGATCCGCGCGTCGATCGCGAGCGTACCGCCCACCACGTCACCCGTGATTCCGAACGCACGGATAACCGCACCGGCGTTCGCGGAACGCAACTGAAGCATCCGTCCCGCACCGTCGGGACGCAGGTCGAGGTCGATCACCGCGCCGTCCTCGAGCGCACCCGTCGCACGGAGCTGCGTCGTCCGCCCCTCGTGCTGCCGCAACTCGCCCTTCACGCGGACGAGTGCGACATCATCGAGCAGCCGCACACGCTCCAGGTCGAAATTCACCGCCAGAGGCCGTTCGGGTGCGGCGGAGGCCGATGCCGGCGGAGAGGGCTTGTCCAATGCCTTGATCGTCGGGCGCAGATCGAAACCCCTGCCCTTGGCATCGACCGTCATCGCGCCGTCGGCGGCAATGTCGATCACCGCGCCCAGGGCATTGCGACCCTGTTTCAGTTCCTGGATCTCGAAACGCCGGGTCTCGCCCGGGCCGAACTGTCCATTTCCACGTGCTGTGAGATCGCCGGCGGTCAGTTGGGCGCTCAGGATTCTCGCCTGAACCCCGGGTGGAAAATCGACGGAGACGCGCGCGGCGCCCCTTTCTCCGCGCGGCTTGGTCCAGCCGATGGGATCGATCGTCAACACGCTGTCCGTCAGGTCGAAGGATCCATCGAGCTGCGCGCCCCCGCCGCGAGCGACCTGGATCGCGACATCGGCGCCGATGGTTCCCTCCAGCGCAGGGGCCGTGTCGAAGCCGAGCGCCTTGCGCCCCGCGTCGTCGACGACCGCCGTCAGATCGTAACGGCTCGCGAAGGCACCGCCTTCGAAGTTCTCGATCCAGATCAGCTGGGCCGGTACGCCGTTCAGCGCAATGTCGCCGCGGGCGGACAGGTGCTTGCGGTCGACCTTGAGTGCGAGCCGACCCTCGCTCACCGCGAACCTGTCGTAGACCTTCGGATAGGAGAAGCCTGCGATGTCCGAGTTCGCGGCGACATCCAGCTGTTCGACAGAAAGATCCTTTGCCAGCGGAAACTTGAACCTGGCCGTTGTCGTCGATGTTCCCGCGGACGCGGCGGGATCGAGATTGAACCGGCGGATGAAGCCGAGCGGCTCGCGATCGAGGATGGCGAGAACCAGCGGCACCGAACCCACGACCGTCGTATTGATGTCGGCGAACTGGTCCTTCTGATGCAGCCCGGCGATCAGGACCGTGGAGTCGCGCACGATCAGCTCGCCGACCCGGCCGCTGCTGACCGTGACGTCCAGCTTCTGGGCGTTCATGCGGGCGCGTGCCGACACGTTCGTGACTGTTGGGAGCGGCTTGAAATAGCGAACCTCGCCCCCCTCGACCCGCCATTCCATGGCGACCGCATCGGCCGGCATCGGTACCGTTCCGGCGAGCTGGCCGGAATCGGCGCGGATGCGCGCCCGGACATCATGAATCTGCCCCGCCAGTATGTTCTCCATCACCCATTCACGGGCGTCCGCGCTGACCGACCTGGGCCAGTTGCGCTTGAGAGCCGCCACCGAGAGGCTCTCGACATTCAGAATGAGGTCGATGGCGGGTCCGGCGGGCTCGAAGGTCACCTCGCCGCCCAGGCGCAGGGTCAGATCGTCGATCGCCACTTCCGCCGCCCGTAGCAGGATCCGCCCGAAATCCTGTGCGACCTCTCCATCTGCCAGGATACGAGACGGCAGCAGGACTTCGGCACCAAGCGCCGGCAGGCGAATCTCACCTCCATCCGACTCGATGCTGAAGGCTATGGGAGCGAGCAACCGTTGGAGATCGGCCCGGCTGCTCAGTCGCAGACGCATGGGAACCTTGACCCCGGCGAGTTGCGCGGCGGCTTCCGGCATGAAGAGGCCGAGATGGGAAGGCTCGAGCCGATCGATCAGGGCGGCCACATCGGCGATGCCCGTCCGCGTATCGATCTTCAGGTTGAGGCCGAGGGCGAGGACGGCCTCGCCGGCCCTCAGTTCGCCATCCAGGACCGCATGCAGGCCACCCGCCTCGCGGCGCACGGCGATATCGACCACCGGAGCCGAGAAGCTTCGCTTCAGCACGCGGTCATCGAGCACCACCGCCGCGCCGCGGAGACGAACCTCGCGCAGTTTCGCGAAGGGACCGTCGGGATCATCGGTGAAGACGGTTTCGATGAGACGGGGAACCGGGGAGGGCTGCAGGTCCGGCCCCCCGCTCTCCTCCAGGCCGAATCCCAACCCGTCCTGGTCGCGCACCAGCCGCAGCGTCAGTCCCTGCACGTCTATCCGGGTCGGCCGCGCCTGCCCGTGGAGGAGCGACAGCATGTCGAATCCGAGCGCGGCCTGGGGCACGGAGGCCAGGCGCCGGCCGTCCTCTCCCGTGACCGTGACCGACTTCAGCTGAAGCAACAGGGTCCGGTCGGAACGGTCCCAGGCAATCGACGCATCCTCGAGCGCGATAGCGACATCGGTGTCGAAGCCGGCAATGAACTCCTCGATCAGGGGCGCGACCGGGCCGAGCGCAATCGGGCCGCTGGCGATGCGAAGCGCAAGCGCCAACAGCACGATTGTCAGGCCGGTAACGAATGCACCGAGCAGGCGGATCGAGCCCATAAGGACCCCAATTGTAGACTACGCGCCCGGTCTCGTCCTTGACGCGACAGATGCCCGCCCCGCACTCTGCCGAAAACCGCACCAACGAAGAATGACCGGATCCACCCTTCTTGAACGGCTGAGCCGACTTCCGCAAGCCGCCGATTCCACGAGCGCCGAGCGCTACCGCCAGGATCTGGTCGCGATCGACGATCCGGCCGATGCCGGCCTGACGGGACCGCTCGGCCAACTGCTGGCCGACAGCCGGGGAAGGTCCCTGCTGGACGCGCTGTTCGGAAACAGCCCGTTCCTGGCCGATTGCGTATTGAAGGACAGGCGCTTCTTCCTGACGACCCTGGACAGTCCGCCCGGCGAGACCTTCGGCCGCCTCGTCCATGAAGCGGGACCGCCGCCGGCCGATGAAACCGAGGAAGAGATGATGGCGCGACTGCGGGTCGCGCGGCGCCGAGTCGCACTTCTGACGGCAATCTGTGACATCGGCGGCGTCTGGACCCTGTTTCAGGTGACCCGGGCACTGACCGAATTCGCCGAACGTGCCGTGCGAACGGCCACCGCCTTTCATCTGCGCCGCAGGGCGGAGCTCGAGGAGATCGAACTGCCGCACCCGGAAGACCCGGAGCGCGGCTCGGGCCTCGCCATCATCGGCATGGGTAAGCTCGGTGCGGGCGAACTCAACTATTCCAGCGACATCGACCTCGTCGTCTTCTTCGACGAGCAGAGCGTCCGCACGACCGGCAAGCGCTTTCCCCGCGACATCTACTCGCGCGTCGTGCACGGCATCGTGAAGGCGCTGCAGGAACGCACCGCCGACGGCTATGTGTTCCGCACCGACCTGCGCCTCAGGCCCGATGCCGGCGCCACCCCGGTGGCCATGACCATGGCCACCGCGGAAGTCTACTACGAAAGCCTGGGCCAGAACTGGGAGCGGGCGGCGATGATCAAGGCCCGCACGATCGCGGGCGATCTGGAGGCCGGGCGCGAGTTCCTGCACCGGCTGGCGCCTTTCATCTGGCGGCGGAACCTCGATTTCGCCGCCATCGCCGACATCCATTCGATAAAGCGGCAGATCCACGCGGCGAAGGGCCACCGGTCGGCCGCGGTCGCCGGCCACGACATCAAGGTCGGCGCCGGCGGTATCCGGGAGATCGAGTTCTTCGCCCAGACCCAGCAGCTGATCGCAGGCGGGCGCGACCGGCGGCTGCGCATCTCCGACACCTGTGGGGCGCTGAGGGCCCTGGTTTCCACCCACCGCCTCGACCCCGTGGCGGCCGAATCGCTGATCGCCGCCTATGAGTTCCTGCGCACGCTGGAGCACCGGCTCCAGATGGTTGCGGACGAGCAGACCCAGCGCATGCCGAGCGATGCGGAAGGTGTCCGCCGGATCGGCATCTTCATGGGCTATGCCTCGGCGGCCGAATTCGAGCGGGACCTCCGGCAGACGCTGGCGACGGTGCAGACCCACTACAGCGCGCTGTTCGAGAATGCGCCGACGCTCTCGGCGCGCGGGCACAACCTGGTCTTCACCGGGACCGAGGATGATCCGGAGACGATCAGGACGCTGCGCGAAATGGGCTTCCAGGAGCCCGCGCGCGTCGCCGCCACCATCCGCGGCTGGCATCATGGCCGGGTGCGGGCGATGCGGGCGGCGCGGGCGCGCGAGTTGATGACCGAGCTGGTCCCGCCGCTGTTGAAGGCGCTCAGCCAGACGGCACATCCGGATCTCGCCTTCCGCACCTTCGACGATTTCCTCGGCAACCTGCCGGCGGGCGTGCAGATCCTGTCGCTGATCCATGCGAACCCGCATCTGCTGGAATTCCTGGCGCTGATCATGGGAACGGCGCCCCGCCTCGCCGAGGTACTGGGCCGCACGCCCGCGCTGCTCGACGCCCTGATCAGCCCGGAGTTCCGCGCCCCACCGCCGGATCGCGCCGCCTACCTCGCCGAGATGCAGGACCAGGTGAAGCATGCGCGCGACATGGAGGACGTGCTGGATGTCGCGCGACGCTTCGCCCGCGAGCATCGCTTCCAGATCGGCGCCCGCATGTTGCGTGACAACCTGGACGTCGAACGCGTCGGCTTCGCGCTCACCGACATCGCGGAAGCTGTACTCGAGGCGCTGATCCAGCCGATTGTCCAGGAGTTGGCGCGCACGCACGGACGGGTAGCGGGCGACGAGATCGTCGTGGTCGGCCTCGGCAAGCTCGGCGCCCGGGAGATGACCTTCGGCTCCGACCTCGATCTCATCATCGTCTACGACCATGCCGAGGACGCCGAGACCTCGGACGGGGCGAAGCCGCTTTCGCCCTCGGTCTGGTTCAGCCGATTCACCCAGCGCTACATCAACGCGCTCACCGCGCTCACAGCCGAGGGCCAGCTCTACGAGGTGGATATGCGGCTGCGCCCCTCGGGCAACAAGGGGCCGATCGCGGTGCGGCTGGAGCCTTTCGAGCGCTACCACCGGGATGAAGCCTGGACCTGGGAGCATATGGCGCTCAGCCGCGCGCGCGTGCTCGCCGGCAGCGAGGGATTGCGCGCCCGCGTCGAGGGGGTGATCGCGGCGACGCTGACCCGGCCGCGCGAAGCCGACCGGCTGCTGGTCGAGGTCGGCAGCATGCGCAGGCGGATCGCCGAACAGCACAACACCAGTGATCCCTGGGATGTGAAATACGCCGCCGGCGGCCTGATCGATCTGGAGTTCCTGGCCCAGTATCACCTGCTGGCGCATGCCGCCTCGCATCCGGAGATCGTCGACGGGAACACGGCGCATCTCTACGAGCGGCTCGCGGCGGCGAAGCTGCTGCCCAAGGCCGAGGCGAAGGCGCTGAAGGAAGCGACCCTGTTCCTGCGGGCCGTCCAGAACGTGCTGCGCCTCTGCATCACCGGCAGGTTCGATCCGAAGGGCATCCCGCCCGGCCTCGGGCGTTTCATCGCCAAGGTGGGCGGGACGGCGAGCTTCGCCGGCCTTGCGAAGCGCCTCGCCACCGCGGAGGCCAAGGTGGCCGGGCACTTCGCCAAGCGGATCGCGCTGCCCGCCGCCGCCCTTGAAGCCGCCGGAACCGAACCTATTGTCTCGCCGGCACGCACAGCCGAAGGGGATCAGGATGTCGATTGAAGCGGGGAAGAAGGCGCCGGATTTCAGCATGAAGACCGACGGCGGCGGCAGCATCGCGCTGAAGGAGCTGAAGGGGAAGGCGGTCGTCCTCTACTTCTATCCGAAGGACGACACGTCGGGCTGCACCAAGGAGGCGATCGAGTTCACCGCCCGGGCCGCCGACTTCAAGAAGGCGGGCGCCGTGGTGATCGGCTGCTCGCGCGACGACGTGAAGAGCCACGACAAGTTCAAGACCAAGCATTCCCTGGGCATCGCGCTCGGCGCCGACGAGGACGGCAAGGTGACGGAAGCCTACGGCGTCTGGGTCGAGAAGAGCATGTACGGGCGCAAGTACATGGGCATCGAGCGGGCCACCTTCCTGATCGACGGCGCCGGCAAGGTCGCCCGGGCCTGGCGCAAGGTGAAGGTCCCCGGCCATGTCGACGAAGTCCTGGCGGCCGTGAAGTCCCTCTAGACCTTGGACTTCAGCATCCCCACCAGGAGATCGTGCACACCGGGCGCGGCAGCCAAAACCGAAGGCAGCCGCGTCGCCGGCTCCGCATAGCCGAGCGCCGCGCCGGTGACCGCCGTGCAGCGGGCGCCGGCCTCCTCCAGCAGCAGATGCGCGGCGGCGACATCCCAGTCGTTCTTCTCGGTCATGGAGATCGCCGCCTCGAAATCGCCGGCGGCAACGCGGGCCATGCGATAGGCGATCGAGTTCATGTAGTGGAAGGAGGCGCCCGGTGTCCGCTCGATCCAGCGGTTGCGCTCGAAGGTCCGCTGGCTGGCCAAGAGCCGCGCGCCAGACAGGTCGGTTCGGGTGCTGGCGCGCATCACCTGGCCGTTGCGGCGCGCCCCGCCGCCCCGGACCGCCTCGAACATCTCGTCGGTCGCGGGATTGAAAACCGCGCCCGCCACCGGCCGGCCGCCTTCCATCAGCGCCAGCGAGACGGCGAATTCCGGCTTCTTCGCGACGAAAGCCCGGGTGCCGTCGATGGGATCGAGCACCCAGGTGCGGGCGCCGCTTCCTTTCCGGGCCGTCGATTCCTCCGACCGCCAGCCATAGTCCGGCCGCGCCGCGAGCAGACGTTCCCGGAGCAGCTTGTCGACCGCGATATCCGCCTCGCTCACCGGATCGTCCGGATACTTCTCCCAGGACTTGAAGCCGGTATCGAAGAAGCGGCGCGCCAGCGCGCCGGCCTCCTCGACGGCGTCGATCAGGAGCGCATGGTCGGCGGCGAGATCCGTCGCGATGCTCACGAGCCGGCGACCATCATCCCTTCGACGCGGATGGTCGGCGCATCGGTACCGTATTTGAACGTGAGATCGCTCGCCGGGGTGAGCGAGCGGTACATGTCCTTGAGGTTGCTCGCCACCGTCAGCTCGGAAACCGGAAAGGTGATCTTCCCGTTTTCGATCCAGAAGCCCGCCGCGCCGCGGCTGTAGTCGCCGGTGACGCCGTTCACCCCCATGCCGATCAGCTCGGTGATGTAGAAGCCGTCCTTGATGTCGGCGATCAGCTCCTCGGGCGAGAGGCTGCCCGCTTCGAGATAGACATTGGTGGAACTGGGCGACGGCGGCCCGCCGGTGCCGCGCGATGCATGACCGGTCGACTTCAGGCCGAGCTGGCGCGCCGAAGCGCCGTCGAGGAGCCAGGTGGTGAGATGCCCATCCTCGACGAGGACGGTCCGGCGGGTGGCCAGTCCCTCGCCGTCGAAGGGCTTGGAGCGGAGCCCGCGGGGCTTCAGCGGATCGTCGATCACGCGGATTCCGGGCGCGAAGATCTGCTGTCCGAGCCTGTCCTTCAGGAAGGATGTCCCGCGCGCCACCGCGGGCCCGGTGATGGCGCCGAGAAGGGAGCCGATCAAGCCGCCCGCGACGCGGGGCGCGTAGACCACGGGGACCTGCCGGGAGGACATCTTGCGCGGATTGAGCCGGGCCACCGCCTGCTCGCCCGCCTTCTTCCCGACGGCTTCGGCGCTGCCGAGATCGGTGAGGAAACGGGTCGAGGCGTAGTCGTAGTCCCGCTCCATGAGCGTGCCCTCGCCGGCGATGACGCTGGCCGAGACGCCGTGCCGCGAGCCGCCATAGGCGCCAGCGAAGCCATTCGACGCGGCGAGCGCGACGATGCCGGTGGACCAGTCGGCCCCCGCTCCTTCGGAATTGGTGACGCCCTTCACCGCGAGCGCCGCCTCCTCCGCCGCCCGGGCGCGGGCCACGAGCGTCTCGGCGCTCACCTCGGTCGGGTCCTGCAGGTCGAGGTCGGGCCAGGCCGTGGCGATCTCCGACGCATCGGCGATCCCGCAATAGGGGTCTTCGGGCGTCGCCTTGGCCATGGCGACGGCGCGGGCGACCGCCTCGTCGAGCGCCGCCGGCGCGAAGTCGGAGGTGGAGACGAAGGCCTGGCGCCTGCCGATCAGGACCCGCAGCCCGAGATCGCGGTTTTCCGACCGCTCGACATCCTCGGGCTTTCCCATGCGATAGCTGAGCGACAGCGAGGCGCCTTCGAACAGCACGGCATCGGCGGCATCGGCCCCCGCCTTGCGCGCCCGTGCGAGCAGATCGGTCAACCGGTCGAGATGGGCCGCGGCGCTGTCGCTCATACTCTCAACCCTGTCGTTGCCGGCGCAGCAGCTTCAGCCGCAGCGCGTTCAGCTTGATGAAGCCTTCGGCATCATGCTGGTCGTAGACCGAATCTTCCTCGAAGGTGACATGCGCCATCGAATAGAGCGACTTCGGCGACTTGCGGCCGACCACGCGCGCGGTGCCCTTGTAGAGCTTCAGCCTGACGGTGCCCTCGACATGCTCCTGGCTCTTGTCGATCAGCGCCTGCAGCATCTCGCGCTCGGGCGAGAACCAGAAGCCGTTGTAGATGAGCTCCGCATAGCGCGGCATCAGCTCGTCCTTCAGATGCGCCGCGCCGCGGTCGAGCGTCAGGCTCTCCATGCCGCGATGGGCGATGTGCATGATGGTACCGCCGGGGGTCTCGTAGACGCCGCGGCTCTTCATGCCGACGAAGCGGTTCTCCACCAGGTCGAGGCGGCCGATGCCGTGCTTGCCGCCGAGCTCGTTCAGCCGGGTGAGAAGCTGGGCCGGGGTGAGCTTGTCGCCGTTCACCGCGACCGGATCGCCCCCCTTGAACTCGATCTCGACGGTTTCGGGCTTGTCGGGCGCGGCCTCGGGCGAGACCGAGCGCGAGTAGACGTATTCGCCGGGCTCCTCCCAGGGGTCCTCCAGCACCTTACCTTCGGCGGAGATGTGGAGCAGGTTGGCATCGACCGAGAACGGCGCCTCGCCGCGCTTGTCCTTGGCGATCGGGATCTGGTGCTGCTCGGCGAACTCGATCAGCTTGGTGCGCGAGGTGAGGTCCCATTCGCGCCAGGGCGCGATCACCCGGATGCCGGGCTCGAGCGCGTAGTAGCTGAGCTCGAAACGGACCTGGTCGTTGCCCTTGCCGGTGGCGCCGTGCGACACGGCATCGGCGCCGACCTTCCGCGCGATCTCGATCTGGCGCTTGGCGATCAGCGGCCGGGCGATGGAGGTGCCGAGCAGGTACACGCCCTCGTACAGCGCATTGGCGCGGAACATCGGGAAGACGAAGTCGCGGACGAATTCCTCGCGCAGATCCTCGATGAAGATCTCCTTCACGCCGGCCATCTCGGCCTTCTTGCGCGCCGGCTCCAGTTCCTCGCCCTGGCCGAGATCGGCGGTGAAGGTCACCACCTCGCAGCCGTAGGTCGTCTGCAGCCATTTCAGGATCACCGAGGTGTCGAGCCCACCGGAATAGGCCAGCACCACCTTCTTCACATCGCTCTTGCTCACGTCACATCGCCTCTAGGTCCGGGGAGGGCCGGGAGTATAGGGAGGCCCACCGGGATATTCAGCGCGGTTTTTTCTCAAAGCGATACAGGCGGACAATTCTGTCCGCCGGCGAGGGCGATGGCGGAGACGCCGTTCAGCCAGAAGGGACGCCGGCCGGCGTGCTCACGGGTTGCGCGCCGGGATTTTTCGGCAGGGAAGATCGGCTTTTCCAGCAAGTCGCTGATCGGGATGAGTTTTTCCGGACGGGCCTGATTTCGGGCCGAGCCTAACCCTGCCAATTCGAGCCAATTCGAGCCAGTTTGGGCCGACGCGGTGCCCGCCACGGCCGGTTCGGGGCCTGATTGCGCC
>Ga0164290_1000845_pt1 | contig 73310 bp, 74 predicted proteins | sample Micstemetagenome_FD_108782 | JGI IMG/M metagenome (GOLD analysis project Ga0164290, IMG submission 108782) | Contaminated culture microbial community from soil near Moab, Utah, USA - Microcoleus steenstrupii SON62 (Illumina Assembly) | ecosystem: Environmental > Terrestrial > Soil > Soil crust...
ATTCGAAACCTTCTACACGAAGAACATTCTTCTGAATGAAGGTCTGCGTGCCTGGATGGCACCGGCTGACCAGCCGCATGAAAACTTCGTCTTCCCTGAAGAGGTTCTGCCCCGTGGTAACGCTCTCTAGTCCTTCTCTTACGGCCGTCGGCGGCAAAGACCTGGACTCCACCGGTTATGCCTGGTGGGCCGGCAATGCACGCCTGATCAACCTGTCCGGTCGTCTGCTCGGGGCCCACGTGGCCCACGCTGGCCTGATGGTGTTCTGGGCCGGCGCCATGATGCTGTTTGAGGTGAGCCACTTCACCTTCGACAAACCGATGTACGAACAGGGTCTGATCCTGTTCCCGCACGTGGCCACCCTTGGCTATGGCGTCGGTCCCGGTGGTGAGGTCACCAGCCTCTACCCCTTTTTCGTTGTCGGTGTTCTGCACCTGATCAGCTCGGCCGTTCTCGGCCTGGGCGGTCTCTACCACGCCCTGCGCGGCCCTGAGATCCTGGAGAACTACTCCTCGTTTTTCTCCCAGGACTGGCGGGATAAGAACCAGATGACCAACATCATTGGCTACCACCTCATCCTGTTGGGTGTGGGGTGTCTGCTGCTGGTGTTCAAGGCGATGTTCTTCGGCGGTGTCTATGACACCTGGGCCCCCGGCGGCGGCGATGTGCGCATCATCACCAACCCCACTCTCAGCCCTGGTGTGATCTTCGGTTATCTGTTCCGCGCCCCCTTCGGTGGCGAGGGCTGGATCATCGGGGTGAACTCGATGGAAGACATCATCGGCGGCCACATCTGGCTCGGCCTCATCTGCATCTTCGGTGGCATCTGGCACGTCATCACCAAGCCGTTCGGCTGGGTGCGTCGAGCCTTCATCTGGAACGGTGAGGCTTACCTGAGCTACAGCCTTGGCGCCTTGAGCTTCATGAGCTTCATCGCCTCGGCCTTCATCTGGTTCAACAACACCGCTTACCCCTCTGAGTTCTACGGCCCCACCAACGCCGAGTCCTCGCAGGCCCAGAGCTTCACCTTTCTGGTGCGTGACCAACGCCTGGGTGCCAACATCGGTTCAGCCATGGGTCCCACCGGCCTTGGCAAATACTTGATGCGCTCCCCAACCGGCGAGATCATCTTCGGTGGAGAAACCATGCGCTTCTGGGACTTCCGCGGCCCTTGGCTGGAGCCCCTGCGTGGTCCCAACGGGCTCAGCCTCGACAAGCTCCAGAACGACATTCAGCCCTGGCAAGTGCGCCGGGCCGCTGAATACATGACCCACGCTCCGAATGCGTCCCTCAACTCCGTGGGCGGCATCATCACCGAACCCAACTCGGTGAACTTCGTGAACGTGCGTCAGTGGCTGTCTGCCACCCAGTTCGTGCTCGCCTTCTTCTTCCTGGTGGGTCACCTCTGGCATGCAGGCCGAGCCCGCGCCGCGGCGGCTGGCTTCGAGAAAGGCATCGACCGCAAGGCCGAGCCCACCCTGGCCATGCCCGACCTCGACTGAGCTCCACGGCTTGTCCGAGCACCACTGGTTGCTCTCTCTGCCCCCGTCTTCCACGGGGGCTTTTTCATGGGCTGCCTGACCAGAAAGACTTGGTGATGCTTTCCGGCCAGGCGGACACATTCGAGAGATGCCGGCTTACCCAGCTCTTCGTAGCTTTGGGGACCACCGGGAGTTTCCCTTGACCATCCGCCTAATCGCCGGCCGCATGGTTGCCGCAGCAGCCCTTCCCCTTGCGCTTCTGCCGTTCGTGGCTGTTCAGCCTGCAGCCGCCAAGAGTGCCTCCATCGACTACCCCCGCCAGGGCGTGGTCTGCGACCGGGCCACAAAGATGTGCTTCGACAGCACCGGGGTGTCTGTGACCCTCACCAGGGAGTATTTCGGCCGCAGCGCCGAACGGGAGCTGATCCGCAAGCTGTCGGGCAGCAACCGCCCCACCCAGTTCCAGTTGAGCAACGGCGATGTCTGCGATGTGCGGCGGCAGACCTGCTGGGACGACGGCTGGGATGGCAAGAACATCAGCAGGGCTCTGAGCAAGCAGCTGTTTGGCAACAACGGCGCTTGGCGCAACCCGGGATCAGGCAACACCAGCAACAACTGGAACAACAACAGCGGCTGGAACAACAGCGGTGGCGGTGGCTGGAACAACAACAGTGGCAATAACGGCAGCTGGAACAACGGCAATAACTGGAACAACAACAACTGGCAGCAAGGCCAGGGCAACACCGCCTGCGAGCTGCGTCAGGGAAACCGCCGCCTCTTCAACGGCAGCTGCGTCCTCAATCGGCGTGAATCGTCGAACGGCATGGCCTACAACGTGGAGCTTGGGGATGGGCGCCGTTACAGCTTCTTCAACCGGCAGGGCAACCTGGTGCTCCGAGACGCCACTGGTGTCTGGCCGGTGCAGGTGAGCAACCGCAACGGCAACGTGAGCTTCCGCTGGGCCGACCTGCGGCTGGAAGCGCAGGACAGCCGTTGGAACAACCAGGGGCAGCAAGGTGGTTTTGAGGACGTCAACCCCACAGGGGTATTCCTTCAGAACCTGTTCAACAACCTGTTCCGCTGACCCGCGAGGTTGCTTCATCCTTCAACCAGCGGCGCAATAGCGGCAGGCTGAGGCCGATCACATTGCTGACGCAGCCCTCGATCGTCTCCACCAGCAGGCCGCCGCGGCCTTCAAGAGCAAACCCACCCGCGCAACCGAGCGGCTCACCGCTGGCCACATAGGCCTCGATCTCAGCGGCCTCAAGCTGAGCAAAGCGCACGCGGGTGGTGACAGCCGCCAGGCGGGGGGCTCCGCTGCCCAGCAGGCAATGGCCCGTGTGCAGCTCCCCCCAGCCTCCGGACATGCGCTGCCAGCGCTCGATCGCCTGCAGGGCATCCCTGGGTTTGCCCTGGATCTCGCCCTCAAACACGAACAACGAATCGCAGCCCAGCACGAGCTCCGGGCAGGGGTCGGCCGGGGCGCTGTCGGCCAGGACGGTGGCCACGGCCTCAGCCTTGGCCCTGGCCAGGCAGACGGCCAGCTCGCAGGGATCCGTCGCCTTGATCGTGGCTTCATCGAAGCCACTCGCCAAGACGCGATGGGGGATCTGGGCCCGATTCAGTAGCAGGCGGCGGGCCGGAGAGGCGGAAGCAAGCACCAACGGAACGGTGGACACGGCGGCAGCGCAGGACAACAGGAGGGCGAACCAGGGGTACGGCGCCGGCCTTCGACTGGAACCGCCGCAGGCTGGAGCAGGGATTGGAGAGAATCAACGCATGGACCCCATCCTGGACAACCCTCGCTCCCTGGCTCGCGCCGCCAGCGCCATGCGCTGCCTGCCATTTCGCCTCGGTCTGTACCGCTTGCTGGAGCAGGAGGCGATCAGCAGCGTGGCGCTGTGGGCCCGCACCGACGCGGAAACGCTCTGCAGCACCAGGCTGACACCCGACGACACTGAAACCCTGTTCATCTGGCTGATCCGGCTCGGCGTGCTGCGCCGCGAAGTGGATGGTCAGGGCCTCACCGAACGGGTAAGGCTCACGCCCATGGGTCGTCAGTTGCTGGCGGGCTGGAGCCAGGAGATTCCGCGCGCCGGCTGGAAGGAACAGCTGCGCCATGCGATCAGCCGCTACCGGCCGCGCCTGTGACCGCACCGGCTGCGGGTGCCGGCCCTGTGCCGCCGGCGTTGATGGTGCTGGGCACCAGCAGCGGCGCCGGCAAATCCCTCATGACGGCGGCGCTCTGCAGGGTGCTGCGGCGTCGCGGCGAAACACCGGTGCCCTTCAAGGGGCAGAACATGAGCCTCAACGCCTGGGTGGATGAGGACGGCGGCGAAATGGCCTACAGCCAGGCGCTGCAGGCCTGGGCCGCGGGCCTGGAGCCGCGGGTGGCGATGAATCCGGTGCTGCTCAAGCCGCAGGGCGACAGCACCAGCGAGGTGATCCACATGGGCCGCGCGGTGGGCACGGCCCGCGCCGAGCACTACTACCGCGACTGGTTCCGCCCCGGTTGGCAGGCGATTCGCCACGGGCTGGAAGACCTGCGGTTCAGCCATCCCGGCGGGCGGTTGGTGCTGGAGGGGGCCGGCAGCCCGGTGGAGGTGAACCTGCAGGCGCGGGATCTCACCAATCTGCGCCTGGCGCAGTTCCTGCGCGCCCGCTGCCTGCTGGTGGCTGACATCGAGCGCGGCGGTGTGTTCGCCCAGATCGTCGGCACCCTGGCCCTGCTCAGACCGGTGGAGCGCCCGCTGATCCGGGGGATCCTGATCAATCGCTTCCGCGGGCGGCGGCAGCTGTTCGACGCGGGGCGCCAGTGGCTGGAACAGGAAACGGGGATTCCGGTGCTGGGCGTGATGCCCTGGCTCGATGAACTCTTCCCACCGGAAGATTCGCTCGATCTGCTGGAACGGCGGGCCCGCAAACCAGAGGCGGAGCTGGAGATCGCCGTGGTGCGGCTGCCGTCGATCAGCAACTTCTCCGACTTCGATCCGCTGGAAGCCGAGCCGAGTGTGCGACTGCGCTGGGTGCGGCCGGGGGATCCACTCGGTCAGCCCGCTGCAGTGATCCTGCCCGGCAGCAAGCAGACCCTGCGGGATCTGACCGCGCTCAAGGAGAGCCCACTGGCCGACGCGCTGCTGCGCTTCGTGGCCGGCGGCGGCCACCTGTTCGGGCTCTGCGGCGGCCTGCAGATGCTGGGAGAACGACTGGAGGATCCGCACAGGCTGGAGGGAAGCGCCAGCGCGGATGGCGAGGAGGGGCTCAGGGGGCTGGGGCTGCTGCCGCTGGCCACCTGCTTCATGGCAGGGAAAACCCTGCGACAGCGTCGCGAGTTCGCCTGTTGGCCCGCAGCGGGCACACCGCTGGAAGGCTTCGAGCTGCATCAGGGCCGTACCCACTGCCTCGATCCGGCCAACTGTGAGCCGCTGGCGGCTGGTGAATCAGGTGCCGGGTTGGGCTGGTGGTCGGGCAGGGTCGCCGGCTCCTACCTGCACGGTCTGTTCGAGAACGGCCGCTGGCGGCGGCAGTGGCTCAATCAGCTGCGCGAGGCGCGCGGCTTCGCCGCCCTGCCGCTGGATGTGCCGCACCACGGCCTGCAGCGCGAAGACTTGCTCGATCGCCTGGCGGAGGCCTTCGAAGCGGAGGTGAACCTGGCCCCGCTGCTGGTCTAGGGAAACTCTGGCCAACAGGGATTTGACGAGCAGCTGTGCCCAGAGATCCCCGGTAGTGGCCCCTCTCTGCGATGAGGGGGCGGTCGATACTCGTTGAAGCGGCTTGACTCCTTCTGGTGGTCTGGAGATATCCCGATGAGCGGCTCCTTTTGACGCCCGAATTCCCTTGTTCATGGTGTCGCGAGCAACTGGCGCCGTGCCAGGAACGGGTTAGTCAGTGCAGCCAGCACATTGCTCTTGCAGCTGTTCTTGGTCATTCCCCGCAGCCGGTTCTTCTGAAAGCCAAACGGCTGCATCAGGTGAATCCGCAACACGTCGCCAGCAGATACGGCGGGCGGCTTCCATTCATGCCGCTCTTGGGGTAGCGGGGCTCAACCAGATGGATCAGCGCCTGCCAGGGCACGACCGGCTCCATGTCGGCCGGAAACTTCTCGCCTTAGGCGCGCTTCTTTGCCGTGATCTGCTCGTAGTCTCCGTAGGCGAAGCCTTCCGCGAAGAGGTGGCCAAACGGCTTGCCGCCCGTGAACCCAGTGCTTATCTGCAATCAGAGGGTCATCCTCCTGTGAATGGGGCGGATTATTCTGAGTCTCCTTAGGCGTAGGCCTTGATGCACAACAATGGACAGCGCTAACGATGAGCAAACAACGGCCTTGACGAACGGGAATGACATCCGGTGATCTGCAGCGGAGCGCTGGATAGAACACACAGTTGTCCATAGCCGATCGCAGATCTACACAGCCATCAATGCCGATTGGCTCTAAATTCAAAGCCTCATCACAGTGCAGACATGACAGCCAAACCCAAGCAGGATTTCTTCCTGTTTCTAGTTGGCGGTGCCTTTTTCGCCGCCGGCATCTTTCTGTTCACCAATCAGGTGATGGTGGGATCGGCGTTGCGGTTCTCCGGCAGCGGTTTCGGAGGTCGCACCTTCGGCGGGGGATTCGGTGGCGGCTTCAGTGGGGTGGTGGCCCAGGGGGTGGGTGAGGGCTTCGGTCTGCTGGTGTTGCTGCTGGGCATCGGCGTCTGTCTGCTGTTCTCCGGCACCTACCGCCGGGCCGGCTGGTTTCTGGTCTGGGCGTCTTCAGCGGCCGTGGGGGTGGGGGTGCTGCACAGCCTGTTCATCAGCTTCCGCCCCACCACGCTCTGGAGCCTGGCCACGATGGTGGTGATGATCGCCGCCGGCGGTGGTCTGATGTTCCGCTCCCTCTCCAGCTATGCCGGCGAGGGGAGCAGCCGCAGAACCCACGCCGATGGGCTCGGTGCTTCTGGTGATTCCAACTCCAGCGCCGAAGAACTTGCCGCCGCCGAACGGGAACTGGAACGTCTGCGCCGGGAGCTGGAGCGTGCTGGCAAGCGCTGAATGCCAGCACGGCTATGGGTCAACCACCCCGACAGAAACCCTGCTGCCAAGCCGCATCCACTGGAGGCCGGATCAACTGGTGGCACGATCAACTCGAAGCAGAGGTGTAGAAGCGCAGGGCATAGCGCCAGATGGCGCGGCTGATCATGAGGCAGGCGGCGGCCACCGCCACGCTGGCGACCATCCAGCTGCCGGACGCCCGCCCCAGCACCGCCTCGGCCGGCACCGTGGTGAGGAAGGCCACGGGCAGCACGAAGGTGAAGAAGGCCCTCAGGCCTGCCGGGTACACGCTCACCGGATAGCGGCCGGCCACCAGGGTGCTGCGCAGCACTTCGGTGGCGTTCCAGACCTTCACGAACCAGATGCTGGTGGCGGCGATCACGAACCAGAGGCTGTAGAGGATGGCAGCGCTGGCCAGCAGCAGCACCGCAGCGGCGGCGACCGTGTCCGGCCCAAGCACCGCACCGGCGCGCAGGGCGGCCACCAGGATCAGGCCGGCACCCATCACCATGCCCGGAAGCCCCCAGGGGGAGAAGGTGCGCAGGGACAACCAGAACTGGCTGTCGATGGGTTTGAGCAGCACGAAATCGAGGGTGCCGTTCTGCACGTGGGTCACGATCGTGGACAGGTTGGGCTGGAACAGTGTGCTGGTGAGGCCTTCCAGCAGGGTGTAGAAACCCAGCACCACCAGCGCCGCCTCCCAGCTCCAGCCGCCCAGGTTCTGGCCTGGCCCGTAGAGCAGCGAGAGCACGAACAGGCTGCCGGCCAGGTTGCCCACCTCGGCGAGCAGCTCCAGCACGAAGTTGGCCGGATATTCCATTTCCGCCGCCAGCGAGGCGCTCCAGAACTGGGCCAGGGTGCGCAGGTAGCGGTGCATCAGGCCCCCATGGCCGAATACCGCCGGATGCCGAAGCGCCAGAGCAGCAGAAACAGCAGCAGGAACAGGCCGCTCCAAAGTGCCAGTCCCAGGAAGCCCGCCGCCAGGTTGACCTCAGCTCCCATCAGCACGCGGGCGGGGAAGGCGATCGTGTAGGGGAAAGGGGTGGCCAGCGCGAAGGAGCGCACGCCCGGCGGAAAGGTTTCCAGCGGCGCCACCAGGCCTGAGAGGAACAGATAGGGAATCAGCAGCAGCCGCTCCAGCGCCAGCGCCCGTTCGCTCCAGAAACAGGCCATGGCGATCACCCCCTGCAGCAGAAAGCGCAGGATGAACGCCGACACGGTGGCCAGTACCCCCCAGAACACATCCGCGGGATGGGGCCACCACAACAGGCTCGGCTGCAGTAGGAACAGCAGCGCCAACAGGGCCGCCACGAACGGCACACGGGTGACCTGCTCGGCCACGTGGGCGGCCAGGTAGCGCCAGAACGGATGCAGCGGTTGGAGCAGGTAGGGCGAGAGGCGACCCTGCAGGTTGTCTTCCTCGAAGACATGAATCACCCACACCACCGTGAACTGGCGCACGACGAAGGCCGCCAGGAAATAGCGGGTGAGCATCGCCGGCGTGAAGCCTGCCGCCGCGCCGGCTCCTGAGCCGGTCCAGACGCCGAGCATGATCAGCGGCAGCACCCCGGAAAGCGCCCACAAGGCGATTTCGGCGCGGTATTCGAGCATGTACGCGTACTGCGTGCTGAGCAGCACCCGCGCCAGCGGCAGCACAGGCCTGGCGCGGGGTTCAGGCGGCACTGTCATCCACCGTCCCCCGCTCGAACAACCCGCCGATGATCTGCTCGATCGGCGGGTCGCTCACTTCCAGATCCACCACGGCGAACCGCTCCAGCAGCTGGGCCACGCTGCTGGTGAGTTGGGCCGCCGGCACCCGCAGGCAGACCTGATTCCCCTGCAGGGATTCCACGGTTCCATGGCCGGCGAAGGCGGAGGCGGGCTGGGGCACGTTCAGCTCCAGCCGCACCAGCCGGTAGGGCGCCAGCTGCTCGCTCAACCCCTCCAGGCGGCCGTCATAGAAAAGCCGGCCCTGATGAATCAGCAACACCCGCTCGCACAGTGCGGTGATGTCGCCCATGTAGTGGCTGGTGAGCAGCACGGTGGCGCCGGTGCGCCGGTTGTAGTCGGCGAGGAAATCCCGCACCCGAGCCTGGGCGTTCACATCGAGCCCGAGCGTGGGTTCATCGAGGAACAGCACGGCGGGACGGTGCAGCAGGGCCGCCAGCAGCTCGGCCTTCATGCGCTGGCCCAGTGACAGCTTGCGCACCGGGCGGGTCAGCTCCTCCCCCAGTTCGAGCATGTCGGCCAGTTCGGCGATGCGGCGGCGCGCTTCGGGCGGGGTGAGGCCGTAGACCGCTGCGTTGACCCGAAACGAGTCCAGCGGCGGCAGATCCCAGATCAGCTGCTGCTTCTGGCCCATCACCAGGGTGATCTGGTGCAGGAAGGCGGCCTGGCGCCGTTTCGGCTCATGCCCCGCCACCCGCACCGTGCCGGCGGTGGGATGGATCAGGCCGGTGAGCATCTTCAAGGTGGTGGTCTTGCCGGCGCCGTTCGGCCCCAGAAACCCGACCATCTCCCCGGGCGCGATCGCGAAGGACACCCCGCTCACGGCGGGCACATCGCGATGGCGGCGGCGCACGAAGTGGCGCAGGGTGCCGGCCATGCCGGGTTGCTTGTCGGCCACCCGGTAGGTCTTGCTGAGCTGCTGGACCTCGATGATCACCGGCAGGCTCCGATCACTGGCCGACTCCAGCGGCTGGCTGAGGGGCCGCGTGCCGCTGGGATCGGCACTGCAGAACAGATGGCCGCCAGCGTGGGAGTGGCAGGCGTTGACGCCACGGAGGTGAGAGCGGCAGCGGAGGTTTCACTGCAGGGTCAGGCGTCTTCGGGCAGCAGCACCGTGGTGTGCAGGCTGTCCTTGCCCAGATCACTGGTGATCACCCACACCTGCAGCCCACGGCCGAGGTTGAACACGCTGCGCAGCCCCCCCTGCTGGCGATAGGCGGCCAGGGTGTTGTCGCGGGCATCGCGGGCGTCCACATCGCCCCAGTCACCGCGGCGGTGGCGAGCCACCAGGCGCTGCAGGGTTTCGGCATCCACCCATTCGCGCACGACGGGGTCGACATCGACAGGACCGATGGCGAGACGGGCGGACAAGGGCGGATCCACAGGAGGGCGAAGGCTGTTCAGCGTAAGGGGGCTGGAGGGGCTACCAAGGGGGGAGTGCGGCAGATTGGGGCTGGGATGTGGCCTGGCGGACTGGCAGGATCCTTCCTCGCAGCTGGACTGCCGGCAACAGGAGAGGGCCACCAAGAGGTGGTGGACAGAGGATCGGGAGGCCAGCGGGGCACTCGGCTGAAGATGAAGGCATCTTTCGTTTGTTTACGGGATCAGAAGTTGGCCGTCTTTTTTTGTTCTGCTCTTAAAGTTGTGCGAGCCAACAGGTGCTGATTCAGGGATTCTGACACCAAAGATTCCGACCCAGAGCTTCTGCCTGAAGAAGTCTGAGCCAGGAGTTCTGATTGAAGAATTCTCATCAATGGCGTCGGGTCCAGGGATTCGGATCTGTTGCTTTCTCCCTTCGCTGACCGTTTCACCATGGCACTGCTTCAGGCGCCCTCGCTGGGAATCGAGAGGTTCGAGAACGACAGGAACAAACAGAGTTGGTCACAGGCCTCCGACGACGACAACACCACGATCATCCGGGCGGTGTATCAGCAGGTGCTTGGTCACCAGTATGTGATGGCCAATGAGCGGCTCACCGGGGCCGAATCCCTGTTTCGCAATGGTTTCCTGAGTGTTCGCGAGCTGGTGCGCACCGTGGCGAAGAGCGGGCTGTACCGCGAGCGCTTCTTCGAGAACTGCAACCCCTACCGCTTCATCGAGCTGAACCACAAGCACCTGCTCGGCCGCGCGCCGCAGAACCGCGCCGAGATGCTTCACCACTTCACAATCCTGCAGGAGGAGGGTTTCGATGCCGAAATCGACTCCTACATCGATGGCGATGAATACCAGCAACGCTTCGGGCAGGACACGGTTCCCTACCTGCACGGCTGGGATTATTCGGCAGGGCATGAAGGCCGGCAGTTCTCCTGGCTGATGCAGCTGGCCCGTGGCGCTGCGGCCTCAGTGAAGGGCGATCCCTCCGGCACCCAGTTCCGCCTCGGCAAGGCACTGCACCAGGACCGGGCCGTGCCGGTGCGCGGCTCCATGGGCCGGGTGGTGATCGTGTCCACCGAAGGACCCTTCAAGGCACAGGTGAGCTCCGCCACCAACCTGTTCAACGACGACGACTGGGGCAGCGCGCGCCGGGCACCGTCGCAGGAGCACCGGGCGGAAGCACTGCGGGTGTCAGCCGGGGACCGCTCCACCAGCGGCAGCGGTGCCCGGGTGGTGACCATCTCCGCCACCGGCATCGCCGACAACGGTTATGTGCGCACCAGCGCCTACGTACTGCGGGTGCCCTACTCCCGCATGAACGAAGCCCTGCGACGGGTGCAGCGCCTCGGTGGCCGCGTCACCGATGTGACTGTGAGCTGAGGCCCCAGCCCCGGGCCGCTGCCGGGAGCGGGCAGGGCCGAAGCCCCACCCGCTCCCGGCAGCTCATGGGGCACCCCGGCCAGGCATCGCCGGCGCAGCCGCCGGTGTTGGAGCTGGCACGGCTGCCGGTGATGGGGCTTCAGGTGATGCCGGTTCCGGAGACACCTTCGAAGCACCGGCTGGCCGGCGGGGCTGGGGGCTGCCCACCCCGAGCGATTCCAGCAACTGGTTGATACGACGGGTCAGCAGACGCACTTCCTCAAGCGTGTCCACGAGCGGTGGGTGGGCTTCACGCATCAAGCCCAGGGCTTCCTCGGTGGCCTGGCGGGCCGCGCTGCCAGTGGTGTCAATGCGCCGGGCGGTGCTCTCGTACACCTGCAGGGTCTGGCGAGTGGTGGCAGCGGTACGGCCTGTCTCCAGCTCCAGCCGCCGGCTCAGGCGCTGGAGGTCGAGCAGCGTGCTGCGGAAGCTGCCCACGGCCCCGGGCACATCACGCTCCGCCATCCGCGCCGTGCCTTCGAGGGCGCGATTGAGCTTGATCCGGGTGGTGCCGATCTCCTCCAGCAGCTGGGCCAGATCGGCCGACGGACGGAAAGGAATCAGCAGGTCGCGCCGCGGCGTTTCTTCTCCAGGGGAGAGGACGTCGGGGGTGAGGGCGATCTGGCTGGCACCGATCAAGCCCTCCTGGTAACGCTCGGCGTGGCTGCCAGGGCCGATCAACCGCCGGTAGCGGTCGGCGATGCGCAGGTCGACGGCCACCGTGCCATCGCCGGCCAGCGTGACCCGTTCCACCCGCCCCACCCGGTAGCCCGCCACCGTGACATTCACCCCCGGCCAGATGCCGCTGGCATCGGTGGTGCGGAAGCGCACCCCGAAGCTGCTGGTGAGCCAGCTCTGCTGCTGGACGGCGGCTCCCACCATCCACACGCCCAGCACCACCGCCCCCACGGGCACGGCCCAGCTCAGCGCTGTGGCCAGCCCCTCCAGCGGTCCATCGAACCGCCGGCGGGGTGGGGCGGTATCGCTCGCCGGCGGTTCGGCTGGCGGCTGAACCTGTGGCTGCAGTGGCACCTGTGGCGGCAACGGGGTCTGGGGTGGCTCCTGTGATGCCGGCTGGGGGGTGGATGAACTCATGGCAAGCCCAGGGCCGCGGGGGGGAGGACGGTCAGCCAGAGGGCTTCCAGCGCCACCACGCCGAGCGCGCAGCACACGATCGCCAGACTGATCAGGTTGGGCAGGCGTTCCGGATGGCGGCGGCTCTGCTTGCCGATGGCATGGGCCAGGCAGGCGGAAGCGGCCGCGAACACAGCCGTGCGAACCATGGCGGACCCCAGTCGCTCCGGCGTGAGCGTGCCCAGGAAGAGCGGCAACTGTTCGCTCAGATCCGGCCGGGGAGAGAGCAACACACTGGCCAGCACGACCGCCAGCAGGAAGTAGGGCAGCAGCAGCAGAGAACCCAGCATCGCCGTGGCCACACGGGCCCCAAGCAGGTGGCGGCCCACGGAGGGCTGGATCCGGCCGGCGAGCTGCACCCGCTGCGGCACGCAGCACCCGATCCAGATCAGGTTGACCACCAGCGGCGCCACGATCTGCACATTGGCCAGCGTGGTGGTTTCGAGCGCGAAGGGCGTGCTGAGGCGCAGCGGCTCCAGCAGCCACTGCGTCACGAAGGCGCCGATGGCGCCGCCCAGCACCACCGCCAGCGGCGCCGCCCCCACCACATCCCGCCGTAATTGCTGCAGCATCCAGGGGCGCAAGCGTCTGGGAGCCTAGGCACAGCTGGCGGATCGGTTCAGCCTCGCCCATGCTTTCGACACCGCCTCCCGGTTGATGCCATGCCCCCCTCGCTCAACCGCCGCCAGTTCCTGGCCCTGGGCGGCCTGGGGCTGGCTGGTCTGGCCTGCGGCGCCCTGCGCGGCGTGGCCGCGGAAACAGCCAGCCGCCTGCCGGCCGGGCTGAGCCTGCCGCCCCGCGGTGATCTGCGCGTGGTGCTGATCGGCGATCTGAACGCCAGCTACGGCTCCACCACCTACATCGAGCAGGTGCACCGGGGGGTGGCCCTGATCCCGGCGCTGCAGGCCGATCTGGTGCTCTGCGCCGGCGACATGGTGGCGGGCCAGAAGGCCAGCTTGAGCAGCGCGCAGCTGCAGGCGATGTGGGCCGGCTTCGATCGCTCCGTGCTGGTGCCGTTGCGCCGCGCCGGCCTGCCGTTTGCGCCGGCGATGGGCAACCACGATGCCTCCAGCCTGCGCCAGGGGGACGGCTACCTGTTCGCACGCGATCGGGCCGAGGCGGAACGGTTTTGGGCGCGGCAGAAACAGGCGCTCGGTCTGACGTTCGTGGATGGCAGCGGCTTTCCGTTCTTCTATTCCTTCCGTCAGCAGGATCTGTTCGTGCTGGTGTGGGACGCCTCTTCGGCGGTGGTGCCGGCGGAACAGGTGCGCTGGGCCGACCGCAGCCTCGGTTCCGCGGCGGCCCGCGCGGCGCGGCGGCGGCTGGTGGTGGGGCACCTGCCCCTGCAGGCGGTGGCCCAGGGCCGCGACAGCGCCGGCAACGTGCTGCGTGATGCCACCAGCCTGCGTCAGCTGATGGAACGCCACGAGGTGGAGGCCTACATCAGCGGCCACCACCACGCCTTCTTCCCTGGCCGGCTGGGAGAGCTGGATGTGATCGCGCTGGGGGCGCTGGGCAGCGGTCCACGCCGCCTGCTGCAGAGCAGCGCCGCTCCCTTTCAGACGCTCACCGTGCTCGATCTGCCGCGCCGCGGCGGCCGGCCGCTGAGCACCACGATCAACCTGCGCACGCTGCGGGCGGTGGCGCCACAGACGCTGCCGCGTCAGCTGGTGGACCGCCAGGGGCGGGTGCTGCCTCGAGCAAGTTGATGCGGTACAGCACGTCTTCGAGCGCATCGGCGGCGCTGATCGCGGCGTAGCGCTGGGGGGTGTCGGGTCCGCAGCAGCAGGGCAACGGCTGCAACACCGTGCTGGGCCGGGCATGGCAGAACTGCACCACGCTCAGGCGGCCTGCGGCAGCCACTGCTGGGGCTTCGGCGGCAGCGGCCGGCAGGGCGGGGGCGATCACCCGGTGCCAGCCGGCCGGGATGTGGCCGTTGCTGAGCCGCTCCAGCATCAGGCCGCTGTTGATGATCACCCGGCCATCCGGCGGCAGAGCATCCACCCACTCCCCCTCCACCAGCACTTGCAGACCCGGGGCGGTGGCGCGCGGCAGGGCCGTGATCAGGTTGATGTCGGCGTGGGGGGCGGCCCAGAGATGGGGGCCTGAAGGCGCTTCGGCCATCGGCGGGTAGCGGATGGCGCGGGTGAGGGTGGGGGCGTCTTCGACGACGGCATCGAAGAAGCCTTCGGCGGCTCCTAAACCCACGGCGATCACCCGCAGGAAGCGGCGTTGCAGCTCGGCGATCGCCGCGTGAAACTCCTGCAGCACCACGCTCAGCCCCGGCACCACAGCTTCGGGCAGCAACGGGTCGGGGTAGGACAGCGGAAAGCGGCGGCGCAACGGATGCGCCAGCGGCAGCGGTGCCGCCCAGTTGAGCATCTCCTTCCAATCGGCATGGCTGTGGCCGGCGGCGGTTTCCACCAGCAGGCCCGTATAGCCCGTCTGGCCGCTGGCACCGCTGGCCACGAAGCGCTGCTTGACCGGCGGTTCGAGCGCGAAGAAACGGCCCAGCAGGCCGTAGGCGGCATCGAGCAGATCGGCGGAGAGATCGGCGCGGGCATAGACAAAGCCGGTGGCCAGGCTGCGCCGCACCCCCTCCACCACCGCTGCCCGGGCGGCGCGGCTGCCCTGTTCAAAGGCCAGCAGATCGACGTCAAGGATGGCGCTGCTCATCGCACGGGTTGTGATGGCCCTGGTGGTGTCATGCCGCCGCCGCTTCCTGGCCGGCGTCCGGTCCGCCGGCGAGCGGAGCAGCGGGGGGTCCGCTGGCCAGTGCCAGGCCCTGGGCGCGGGCCAGCCCCACATCCACGCCGATGTGCTGATCAGGGCGGCCGGTGATCAGCAGCGCGCGCCGCTGGCGGGTGGCGATCTGCCACAGCCAGCGGCTCAGCAGGGTGAGGCGGTTTTCGGTGTCGGGGATGAAGGCCAGATGGGCCAGCCCCCACAGCAGCCAGCCCGGGAAGCCCGTGACGCGTACGCCGCGCAGATCCGCCACTGCATACATCGGCCCGATCACGGCCATGCTGCCCAGATCCATCCAGCGGAACGGGGCGCTGGCCTGGCCCGCCAGCTGGTTGAGGATGTCCTTCGCCACCCAGGCGCCCATCTGCACCGCCGGACCGGCCATGCCAGGCAGGGGGGCGCCGTCGCTGGTGTGGCTGTAATGGCAGAGATCACCGATCACCCGCACCTCCGGGTGGCCGGGCAGGCTGAAATCAGGCTCCACCTGCACCCGCCCGCCCCGGTCCACACTGCAGCCGCTCTTCTCGGCCAGCAGGGCACCGAGGCGGGAGGCGCGTACACCGGCGGTCCAGCAGATCGTGGCCGCCTCCAGCGGTTCGTTGCCCTCTTCTCCTTTGAGCCGCACCTTGCCCGGCTCGATCGCCGCCACCATCGTGTTCAGCCGCAGCTCCACGCCCTGGCGGCGCAGATAGCCGGCTGCCGCGGCTGACAGGCTCGGATGCATCACCGGCAGCACCCGGTCGACCGCATCCACCAGCAGCACGCGGCAGGCCTCGGGTCGCAACTGCTTGAAATCGCGGCGGATGGCGGAATGCATCAGCTCGATCAAGGAGCCGGCCAGCTCACAGCCGGCCGGGCCGGCCCCCACCACCACGGCGGTCTGCAGGAAGCGGCGGCGCTGGGGATCGGGGGTCTGCTCCGCCTCCTCCAGGGCCATCAGCAGGCGCCGGCGGATCTCCTGGGCGTGCTCAAGGATCTTCATCGGCGGCGCCAGCGGCCGCCACTCCTCATGGCCGAAGTAGGCGGAACCTGAGCCGCAGGCCAGCACCAACTGGTCGTAGGCGTAGTGATGGCCGTTGAACAGCAGCGTGCGGGCGTCGAGGTCCACATCGGTGACCTCCCCCAGCAGCACCTGCACGTTGGCCGCCTGGCCCACCATCTGGCGCAGCGGTGACGCCACATCCGCCGCCGACACCAGGCCCGAAGCCACCTGATAGAGCAGCGGCTGGAACAGGTTGAAATTGCGCTTGTCGATCAGGGTGACCCGCACCGGCCGGTTGGCCAGCGCCTGGCACACCCTCAGACCGGCAAAGCCACCACCCACCACGACCACATGGGGGACCCCGGCGAGTCGGGCGGCAGGGGGATCGAGTTCGAGGAAGAAGCGTTCCGGCGCCATGGATCCGGCCGCTCCAAAGAGATGTCAAGTTTCTTGTAGCGGGGCTGCAGGCCCATGGCTGTGCCCGTTGCTGCATCGGACCCCTGCCGGTGGCGGCGACGGGACAGCGGGGAGAAGTTGCGGCAGGGTGGAGGCATGATCCGCACACTGCTCAACATCCTCTGGTTCGTGCTGGGGGGCTTCCTGATGGGGGTCGGCTGGTGGCTGGCCGGCCTGGTGGCGGCGATCACGATCGTGGGGCTGCCCTGGGCGCGCGCCTGCTTCGTGATCGGCAACTTCTCCTTCTGGCCGTTCGGCCAGGAGGCCGTGAGCCGCCGCGAGCTCACCGGTCGCACGGATTTCGGCACCGGCCCGCTGGGCCTGGTGGGCAACATCGTGTGGTTCGTGCTGGCGGGCTGGTGGCTGGCCCTCGGCCACCTCAGTTCCGCGCTGGCCTGCTTCGTGACGATCATCGGCATTCCCTTCGGCATCCAGCACATCAAGCTGGCCCTGATCGCCCTGGCGCCGATCGGCATGCAGGTGGTGCCCAGCGGCTCCAGGCATTGAGGGAGCTGCGATCAGGCCGGCCAGGCGGATTGCGGCTGTGGCCGCGGCGCTGGCGGCCGAGTTGACTGCGCAGGCCATCTGAGACGTATCAGCGCAGGGCGTCCAGTTCGCCGCGCAGGTGCAGGTCGGCGAGGGCGTCGTAGCCGCCGATGCAGGCCCCATCGATGAACACGAGCGGCAGGGTGTTGATGCCGGTGTGCTCCAGCAGGGCCTGGCGCTGGTCGTCGCTGGTGACGGTGTGGACCCGGTGGGCGATGCCGAGCGTGCGCAGCATGCGCTGGGCGCGGGCGGAATAGGGGCAGCCGGGCAGAACGGCGATCTCCACCCGGGAGTCGCCCTGTGGGTGGGGATCTGATGCAGGCGGCGCGGCGGCAGGGGGCGCCTCCGCTGCGTATGGGGCTGGCGCAGGGGCAGCCATGGCCGCTGGCGCCGGGGCGACCGCTCGGGACATGGCCTCGGCCATGGCGGCGGCATGGGCGGCGGCGGCTGGCTCCGGCTCCGGCGCGCCGGCCAGGAAGCCCACCAGCAGATCAGCGCCTTTGAGCACCACCGTGCCGTGCTCCAGGTGGCCGCCCCACACCTGGCAATCGGAATCGGACAGGCTCAGGTGCAGGTGCACTCCCTGGGGCGAGAGCGTGCCCTGCAGGGTGATGATCTCCAGATCGCCTTCCAGCACCGACGGTTGCGAGCGGCCCGGACACTGAAAGGCCACACGCGAGAGGTTGCCCACCACCCCCAGCACGAAGCCGGCGGCGTTCTGCTCCACGGCCAGCTGCTCGAGGCTGGCACGCAGATCGCTGCCGGGTTCGAGGTGCAGCGGCAACGGATGCATGGGCAAAGACGACGGCTCAGGGGGTCAGGTTACGGGTGAGCCCGACAGCTCAGCTGCCAGGCAGCACCTGGCGGTAGCCGTTGGCGCTCACCACCCGCAGCGGCGTGCCGAACAGGGCGCTGAGCGGAGCATCCTGCAGCATCGTGGCGGCTGGGCCATCGCCCACCACCGTCCCCTGGCGAAGCAGCACGCAGCGGCTGATCTCCGGAATGATCGCGTCGATCTGGTGGGTGACGAGCAGCAGGGTGGTGCCGTCCCGGGCCAGGCCACGCAGGATCTCCAGCAACTGGTGGCGGGCCTGGAGATCGAGGCCGTTGGTGGGCTCATCGAGCACCAGCACCTCCGGTTCATGCACCAGCGCGCGGGCCAGCAGCAGCCGGCGGCGCTGGCCATCGGAGAGCTGGGCGTAGGGACGCTCCTCCAGATCTGCCAGCCCCAGCTGCTCCATCAGCGTGCGCACGCGCTCGCGCTGGGCGGCGTTGGCCACCTGGCTGCGGCCGATGCCAACCGAACCGAAGAAACCGGAGAGCACCACATCAGCGGCAGGCACCCGGCCCACGTAGCCGGCCTGCAGGTCTTGCGACACCAGGCCGATGCGACGACGCAGCTGCCACAGGTTCACCGTTTCGCTGCCGAACAGCCGCAGCCGCGAGCCCGGCTTCACCACCGGATAAAGCTCTCGGCTGAGCAGCTTGATCAGGGAGCTCTTACCAGAGCCGTTGGGCCCCATCACCACGGCATGCTCGCCGCGATGGAACTGCACGCTGAGGTTCTCGAACACCTTGCGCGGACCAAGCCAGGCCTCCACCGCCTGGACCTCGAAGTAAGGGACGGGAGTGGCAGAACTGGCCATCGCTGCAAGGTAAGGCCAGGCAGAGGGGGCTTGGTCTGGGCCTGAACGCACTGTGCCGACTGGGGGCGAGGTGGCCATCAGGTGTGGAAGTCATGAACACCTTGTGATGGCTGCGCGGCCTTGCGCTCCGGCAGCCTCCAGAGTGGTGAGTGATGCATCACCCCACGCCCCACACCATTGCCGCCCTGATCTGGGCAGGAATGCTGGCCGTCAAGGCTGTGGGCATGGCGCGCCGCTGGCAGCGGCACAGGGCACAGGCGCTCAGCCATGCATTTGGGCGGGAGTTGCGGCGGCGGGAGCTGGTGGCAGCAGCAGGTCTGAGCCAGAACTCACACAGCTGAGTAGCGAGGTGCGGCCATTGGCGCTGAGCCGTGCTGATTGAGCCCGCTGCAGGCAGCTGCAGGGATTGCTGACGGGCCCCCTGGCGCTCCCAGCGCGCCCGATCACCTGGCCGATCAGACGGCGGCCGACCGGAATGTCGTGAGGCCCACAATGGTTGGAACGAGGGATCGGATGGTGGCTTCAGCAGTAGCCGCAGCACTTTCTGATGAATGCTGCACCGTATTGCGCGCGGTCCAGGCGATCACCTTTGATGTGCAGGGCACCTGCGTTGATTTCTACCGCCCGCTGCTTCGCCTGGGAGACAGCATCAACCAGGCGAAGTCACTCTCGATCAACTGGGCAGTGATGTCGTCGGGATGGCGCGCGCTCTACCGAGATGTGCTCGATGCCGTGATCTGCGGGCATCGGCCCTGGCTTCCGGTCGTGGAGATCTACCGCGAAACACTCGATGTGCTGTTGGAGGATCGCGGCCTTGCCAGCCACTTTTCCGCTGCGGAGCGCGATCAACTCAATGGGATCTGGTCGAGGCTGGAACCCTGGCCGGACACGGTTAAAGGATTACGCCGCCTTCGTCAGAGCTACGTCACCTCCACGTTGTCGAATGCGGGCATGGCCACGATGGTGTCGATCGTGAAGCGGGCAGGGCTTCCTTTCGATGCCGTGCTGACAGCAGAACTGGTGCAGGCCTACAAGCCCGCTGCCGCTGTTTATCAGCTGGCGGTCGATTCTCTCGGCTACAGGCCCGGTCAGATCCTCATGGTGGCTTGCCACAAATACGACCTCAAAGCAGCACGTGCCTTCGGCATGCGCACGGCCTTCATTGCCCGCCCGCTTGAATTCGGTCCCGGTGTTGACACCGACCTGACCCCCGAGAGCTGGATCGATGTGCCTGTCAGCAGCCTGACCGAGCTCGCAGACGTGCTGGAGATCGTGACCGCTCCCGGTGATGGGGTCGCGTCCCCTTGAGAACGGATCACGCATGAGGAGGTGGCTGAACCGGCCGCCACTGCGAGCTGCAATCCCTGCCTCAGGAGGCGGAAGTCGCCCACGCGGATGGGGGAAAACCAGCATGGGTGTGGGCTCAACCGGTCCGCCACGCACCTCTGTTGAGCCGGCCCCACGCACCGCCGCTCCGCCGGCTCCCCGCTCAGCCCAGCTGCGCCAGCACTGCCGCCGCCGCTTCCTCGCCGCTGCGCACGGCTCCGTCGAAGAAGCCAGGCCAGCGCTCGGCCACTTCGGTGCCGGCCCAGTACACCGCCCCGTGGGGCCGGCGCATGGCATCGCCGCAGCGGCTCCAGAGCCCCGGAGGCATCCAGGCGGCGTAGGCACCGCCCACAAAGGGCACGGCAGGCCAGTCTTTTTCCACATAGGCCACGGGTTCGAGCGCCTGTGGGCCGAGATAGGTGGCCAGATCGCCCAGCACCGCCTGCCTTCGCGCCTCGGCATCCAGCGGTGCCCAGCGCGCATAGCGGTGACCCACCACGAAGGCCGCCAGCACGCCGGTGCCGCTTTCGGGGTCGGAGCTGTCGGCGCAGAGCTCCACCCAGGGGCGATCACCGATCGCGATGCCCGACAGCCCCTGCTGGCGCCACCACGGCGTGCGGTACACCACCAGCACCTTGGCGCAGGCGCCCATCTCCATGCGCTGCTGCAGCTCCAGCCGATCAGCGGGCAGCTCCGGGCTGAAGCGCAGCTGGGCGGCCTGGGCCGGTGGCATCGCCACGATCGCCGCACGGCAGGGATACACCGCCTTGTCGGTGTGGACCACGACGGGGTGGGCGGCCGTGGGGCCGCTGCCTGCCGCATCGGCTTGATCCGGGACTCCGCTCGCCGCCTGCACAGGGCCGCCTGGCTCCAGCTGGCTCACGGCCCGCACCGGTTCCCCCAGCCGCACGACGCCTTCCCCTAAGTCCGCCGCCAGCAGCGCTGGCAGCTGACCGGCTCCGCCATGCAGCAGCTCTTCCTCCGGGTGCTCGCCCTGGGCGGCGGTGCGCTGGCCCCAGAGCACGTGCAGCAGCGACACCTGCTCCGGTTCCGCCGGACCAAGGAAGCCCACGGCCCGGCAGAAGTAGGCGAAATACCAGGCGGCGAAGGGGGTATGGGTGTTGGCGTCGATCCACTCCTGGAAGCTGAGCTGATCGAGCTCGGCGGCGGCCGGATGGTGGTGCGGGTGGCCTTCGGGAAGCTCCTCCACCAGCGCCTGGAAGCGCTCCAGTGCCGCCATGGCGTCGTCCCAGTCGGCGCTGGGCACGGCTGGCGGCTGGCCTTCCGGGAACCCCTGGAAGAAGCCGGCGAAGGTGCAGCGCGTGCTGCCGAACACCAGCACCGTCTCACCGTCGTGGGGGGACTCGAAGCGGCGGATGCCGTGGCGCTCCAGCAGCGCCAGGAAGCGGGTCTGGGTGGGCCCGACCCACTGGCCGCCCAGATCGATCCAGGGGCTGGAGGCCGGCGCCGCCATTGCGGAACCCGGGCCGGAGAGGTCCACCCGTTGGCCGGCCATGCGGCCACCCAGTTCCGCTGCGGCCTCGATCAGATGAACGGAGCGGCCGGCCGCCTGCAGTTCCCGAGCCGCCACCAGCCCCGACAGGCCACCGCCCACCACCACCACATCGACGGGATCGAACGTGTTCAAGCTCATCTGTTCACCATCGCAACGGGGCTCAGGGGACGCCGGTGCGGCGGGTACCACCAGCGCTCTTGTAGCCGATAGTCTCCAGAGCCCGCGGTGCCGCTCGACGCGCCCATGGCCACCTTCCTCGTCACCGGTGCCAACCGCGGCATCGGCACCGAATACTGCCGCCAGCTGAAGGCCCGCGGTGACACGGTGATCGCCGCCTGCCGCACCCCCTCGCCCGAGCTCGAGGCCCTGGGGGTGCGGATCGAGCAGGACGTGGACATCACCTCCGATGCCGCAGTGGCCGGCTTGCTGCAACGGCTCGACGGGCTGGCGATCGATGGACTGATCCACAACGCCGGCATCCTGGAGCGCACGAGCCTGGAGGATCTCGATCCGATCAGCCTGCGCCGTCAGTTCGAGGTGAATGCGGTGGCACCGCTGCGTCTCACCCGCGCCCTGCTGCCCCAGCTGCCCGCCGGCGCCAAGGTGATCCTGATGACCAGCCGCATGGGCTCGATCGCCGACAACAGCTCCGGCGGTTCCTACGGCTACCGGATGTCGAAGGTGGCGCTCTGCATGGCGGGCAAGTCGCTGGCGATTGACCTGGCGCCACGCGGCATCGCCGTGGCCATCCTTCATCCCGGCCTGGTGCGCACGCGAATGACGGGCTTCACGGCGCAGGGCATCAGCGTCGAGCAGTCGGTGCAGGGGCTGCTGGCCCGCATCGATGCGCTCAACCTCGCCACCTCCGGCAGCTTCTGGCACGCCAACGGCGAGCTGCTGCCCTGGTGAGCGGCTGTGGCGTAAGCGGCTTTGGGGTGAGCTGCTGGCGCTGCCGGCCTGTGGGACAGTGAAGGGCCCTTCGATCCAGCGCGTGCCGAACGACAGCGGCTCTTCCAAATCGGTGCTGGCCAGCCTGCTGGTGGTGCTCGCGGTGATCGGTGGCCTGGCCCTGCTGGGGTGGTTCGCGGTGGTGCTGCTGGATCTCAAGCACCTGAACACCTCGGGCTTCACCCTGCCCTGAGCTGGAGCTGGCTCGCGGCAGTGAACACATGCCGCTGGCGAGCGCTGGCGGATCCCCTCAGAACTTGCGCAGCTCTCGCCGCACCTTGAGCGGGTCGCCCGACTGCTGCACGTTGGTGAGCAGCAGCGGCAGGGTGAACAGCACCACGGCAATGGCGATCGCCACCCCCGGGGAGATCGTGGACGCGCGGACTGGCGGAACCTCGCTGGAGTGGGTCGGGCTGTGGCGATGCCGCCGCCGCAATGGCCTGGTGGACCTTCCCATCGCTGGAACCTGCCGGCCTGCTGGGGATTCAGTGTGACGGGGTACCGCAAGGCGCGCTGGTCGGGGTGCCGGCCAGCCAGCCACCGGTGAACCGGCCTGAGGCCCACGATCGCGGTCTGCCCATGGCGCTCCCCATCACCCGACAGAGATGAAAGGATGCCCGCCACACCGCTGAGCGCCTGCTATGGATCTTCCAGCCCTGCTGCTCGCCACCGGGGGGCATCAGATCGAAGCGGCTGAAACGCTCATCCAGGCGGGTCGCTTCATCGTGATCCTGTTCGCCGCCCGCGCTCTGGCCGAGCTGATGGTGCGGTTCGGCCTGCCGGCCATCCTCGGTGAGCTGGTGGCCGGGGTGCTGATCGGCGTGTCGGGGTTGCATCTGATCCTGGCGCCGGAGCTGGCCAGTGCGCTCAACGGCACCGCCCAGGGGGCGATCGCCTCGCTGGCCCACGTGGAGCCGGTCCAGGTGCAGGAGATCTACGACCACAGCTTCAGCAACCTGCAGGCGGTGGGCAAGATCGGTCTGTTCGCCCTGCTGTTCCTCACCGGCCTCGAGAGCGAGCTGGAGGAACTGATGGCGGTGGGGGTGCAGGCGATCACCGTGGCACTCACCGGGGTGGTGCTGCCCTTTGTGCTGGGCACCTTCGGGCTGCATGCCCTGTTCGGGGTGCCTTTGCTGCCGGCGATCTTCGCCGGCGCCGCCATGACCGCCACCAGCATCGGCATCACCGCCAGCGTGCTGGGCGAGCTCAAGTTTCTGCGCACCCGCGACGGCCAGACCGTGATCGGCGCGGCTGTGCTCGATGACATCCTCGGCATCGTGATCCTGGCGGTGGTGGTGGCGCTGGCCGGCGGCGAAGGCTTCGCCCTGGCGCCGGTGCTGAAGCTGGTGGCAGCAGCTGCGGTGTTCGTGGCGGTGGCCCTGCTGCTGAGCCGCACCGCCGCGCCCGCCTTCGACTGGCTGCTCGACCGCCTGCGCGCCCCGGGTGAAGTGGTGGTGGCGGCCTTCCTGGCGCTGTCGCTGGCCTGTTTCGCGGCCCAGGCCTTCGGGCTGGAGGCTGCCCTCGGCGCCTTCGCCGGCGGGCTGATCCTGAGTTCCTCCCGCCACCGGCATGAGATCGAGGAGGCGGTGAAGCCCCTGGTGGCGCTGTTCGCCACCGTGTTCTTCGTGCTGATCGGCAGCGGCCTCGATCTGGCCGTGCTCAACCCCTTCGATGCAGCCAACCATGAGGGGCTGGTGATGGCCGGCTTCCTGCTGGTGGCGGCGGTGGTGAGCAAGGTGGCGGCGGGCTGGAGCTACCTCAGCAAGGAGCCCACCAACCGGCTGGCGGTGGGGCTGGGCATGATGCCGCGCGGCGAAGTGGGCCTGATCTTCCTCGGCCTCGGCACCCAGACCGGAGTGCTGGGTCCGTCGCTGGAGGCGGCGATCCTGCTGATGGTGATGGGCACCACCTTCCTGGCGCCGGTGCTGCTGCGCCTGGTGCTGGCCACTCCCCCAGAGGCCGTGGAGCTCACCCCCTGAGGCCGGGGCCTGGCTGCACGCCTATGGCGGATGGGCGCGGCAGCGGGCGTGGGCGCGCACCAGGCTGGCCGTGAGCGGTTCGCTCTTGAGCGGCTTGCCGAGCACTTCGTTCATGCCGGCCTGCAGGGCCGCCGCCCGATCTTCCACGGTGGTGAAGGCGGTGACGGCAACGATCCAGGGCCGCTCCGCGCCACCGGTGGCGGAGCGGATGCGGCGGGTGGCCTCCAGGCCATCCAGCCGCGGCATCTGCACATCCATCAGGATCAGGTCCGGGTCGAACTGGCGCTGACGTTCGAGCGCCTCCTGGCCATCGACGGCGGACTCGGGTTCATAGCCCAGGCGCCGCAGCATCAGCTCACAGAGCCGCCGGTTCACGGCGCTGTCGTCGGCCAGCAGGATGCGCAGGGGATGGCAGGCCGCGAAGCTGCTGCCCTCCGGCTGGGCCGGCGGCGAAGACGAGGGACCTGACGGAGGTGTGGCGGCCGGGGGTTCCAGGGCAGTTGGAGAGGCCGCAGCTTCCAGAGCAGACCCTGTGGCAAGGGGGTCCAGCGCATACGCAGCGGCGTCCGCCTCCGGAGCGGGCGTTGAGGCCACCGTTTCCACGGGCAGGCTGAAGCTCACAGCGGTGCCTTGGCCGGGGTGGCTCTCCACCTGGATCGTGCCGCCGAGGGCTTCCACCAGCTGCCGGCTGATGGCCAGGCCCAGACCGGTGCCGGCGTGGGGCTCGTTGGTGGAGCTGGTGAGCTGGGAAAACGGCCGGAACAGGAGCTCGATCTGATCGGCGGCCATGCCGACCCCGGTGTCCACGATGGAGAAGGTCAAGGCAGTTGCCGGTTGCTCTCCTTTGGGGGCGGTGCCCTTTGCCCTGGCCTCCGCAGTGCCCTCCGTGGTGCCCTCAGCCGCCTGAACGGAGACCACCACACGGCCGGCGTCGGTGAACTTGATCGCATTGCCGATCAGGTTGAGCAGGATCTGGCGCAGGCGCTGGTCGTCGGTGCGGATCAGCGGCGGCACTTCTGCGCCCACCACCAACGACAGGTCGATCGTCTTGGCTCTGGCCAGGCTCAGGCAGGTGGCGATCACCTCCTCCATCAGCGCAGGCAGTGCGCACGGCGCCTGCTCGACCACCAGGTCTCCCGCTTCGATCCGGGCGAAGTCGAGCGCCTGATTGAGCAGGGCGAGCAGGGATTCGCCCGAGCTGCTCACGATCTCCAGGCACTCCCGCTGCTGGCTGGACAACTCCGTGTCCAGCACGAGGCCCGTCATGCCGATGACGCCATTCAGCGGGGTGCGGATCTCGTGGCTGAGGGTGGCGAGAAAGGAGCTCTTGGCCCGATCGGCGGAAGCCATGGCTTCAAACGCTCTGGCACGGGCCTTGAGGGAACGGCGATGGAAGCCGGCCGCCAGCAGCGAAAATCCAGCGCTGCCCAGCAGACCAAGCCCGAAGGTGAGCTGCAGCGGAAGGTCCTTGCGCTGCAGTTGCGCCAACGAGAAATCGATGCCCACCAGGCCCACCTGCTCCCCATCGCTGTTGCGGATGGGGGCAAAGCCGCTCATGAAGGTACCGAATTGATCCGTGTAGGGCCTGGCGCTGATCTGGATCAAGCCGGTTCGGGCCGCCTGGAGTGCGTCCGCCGAGGGGTCGAGGTAGAGCTCACTAACGGTGAGAGGGCTGACGAAGTCCCTCGGATTCTTGATGTAATAGGTGCTGTCAAGCGTGAAGCGCAGGCCTTCCGGCGAATTGACCAATACATAGGCGTAGAAGATCTCGGGCACCAGCCGGCGCAGCTTCAGCAGCGGAGCACTGGCGCGGCGGTAGTCGGCGTTGCCCGTCTGCTCGGGACTGGTGATCGTGGCCACCAGAGCTGGATCCATCTCGGCCGCAGCAATGCTCACCAGATGGCGCAGGCTTTCACGCACCTCCTGGCGCAACAGCCTGGTGGCACTCCAGTAGTTGAAGCTGAGTGCAACCGCCGCCACGCCGAAGATCGTGGCGGCCAGTAGAACACTCTCGCGGCGAATGCGCTGACGGCTCCAGTCGGATGTGGCGAGCTCAGGCTGGCGTTGAGCCGACCGGAAAACACCGGACATGCGGGAGAACCAGCCAGCCAGATGCCCTCACGCCCCGTCGTCTCTCTGGTCTACAACGGCGGCCCCTCAGGCGCGCTTGCGCGAGGGCCTGGCGTTGCGCCATGAGGAGATGTGAACCCTCTCTGGGCCCACGATCCCTGTTCCCTACGTTTGAAGTGGTGATCAGGCTGTCCATGCGCGCGAATGTGGCTCCCCGCGAAGCAGCCCGCCTGGAGGCCTTGAAGAACTACCGCATCCTGGATACGGAGGCTGAATCGTCGTACGACGCCATCACCTACCTCGCCGCCCAGCTTTGCGACGTGCCGATCGCGTTGATCAGCCTGGTGGATGAGGATCGCCAGTGGTTCAAATCCAAGGTGGGCCTGGAGGTGAGCGAAACGAGCCGCGATGTGTCGTTCTGCGCGCACGCCATTCTCGGCGAGCAAACCCTCGTGGTGAGGGATGCCCGCGAAGATGAGCGCTTCCGCGATAACCCGCTCGTCTGCAGCGAACCGAACATCGTGTTTTACATGGGAGTGCCGCTGAGCACACCGGAAGGCGCCAAGATCGGCACCCTCTGCGTGATCGACCGCCAACCCCGTGAACTCAGCGCGGCGCAGGTGCACGCCCTTGAAGTGCTGGCCCATCAGGTGGTGCTGCAGCTGGAGCTCAAACGGGTGTCCGACCAGCTGGCAGCGGCCCTCGAGCGCATCAATGTGATGGAGGAGCTGATCCCGATCTGCTCCTACTGCAAGGGCATCCGCAACGACAGCGGCTACTGGCAGAGCGTGGAGGCCTTCATCAAGAGCCACGACAACGTGGAGTTCTCCCATGGCGTCTGCAACGCCTGCATGGCCCGCTTCTTTCCGGAAGTGGAGCCACTCACTCCAGGGGACTTGGCAGGTGATGCGCCAGAGAGCTGAGTGTGGGTGAGCCTCACCTGCGTCGCAGTTCAGGCAACCTGTAGGGCGCCGGAGCCGGCGGCAGCGAGCTCCAGCTGCGCCACACCGCGCCTGTGAATCTCGCTGGCGTAATCCGTCCAGGTGCCTTGCCCCCAGTAGCGGAAGCAGCTGGTTTCCAGCAGCAACAGATGCAGCAGCGCCTGCTGGTAAGGCTCGGTGGCAGTGACACCAGGATCCTGCGCCACCTGAGGGTCAAACAACTGGTGAAACTGAGCACTCAGGCTGGTGAGTGGTTCGAGCACATTGGCGTAGCCCTCCACCCAGCTGAGGTTGTTGGTCCAGGAGGCGCCGGCCATCGAAAAGGAGGGATCCCGGTCCTGGAGCTCGGCGATCGCCGCTGCAGTGGCAGCGCGGCTGGGCGGGCCGCTGAGCTGTTGCCAGAGCTTGTGCTGCTGCACCGCCTGAATCTGGGGAAATTGCTCGGGGGTCACCCCAGCCGCTTCCAGCAGCTCCAGGTATTCGGTGCCGTTGATGGCCACCGTGCCCGCCTCGTTGCCCTTGGCCCTGATGGTGCGGTGGGCCTGAAGGAAGGCAGGCGGGAACTCGTTCATCATCACGCCGCCGTTTTCGCCATCGGCGATCTGTGACACCAACGACGGCACCGTGGTGCCTCCCAGCGCCTGCCGGCCCAGCCCGATCGCTTCGTAGCAGGGCTGCATCTGCCCCACCAGCTTCGTATCGGAGCCCTGGGTTTTGATCAACGCCGTGATCGACAGTTCTTCGCCGCTGGAATTACGCGCCACCAGCTGATTGGGGACATACTTCTGCTCCTGGCTGAGGCTGTTGCCATCGAGCGTTTCCACGCTGTGCTCCTGCACCAGCAGCCAGCGGTAGCCGCATTCCTTGAGCGCCTTCACCAGCTCATAGAGGGTGTCGGGGTGGTTGGGGAGATGCATTTCCGGTGGGGAGAATCCCTTCACCCGCTGCAGCGCCTCAGGGCCGAACAGGGCCTTGAACTGATGTTGCCAGGCGAGGATCTGCAGCCTGAGATCGGGAATCGGGGTGGAGGGCGCCACCGCATGGCTCCAGAAGGTGCCGAGCCACTCCACATGGGTCTGGAGGCTGGGGTCGCAGGCGAGCTTCCGCAGCGCCTCGATCACATCGAGACGGCCCATCTGGCCCAGGCCCCAGAGCAGATTGCCGGAGTAATCCAGCATGATCCGCGGGTTACACCCCTCTGCAATCAGCTGGGGGAGGATGTCTGCCAGGCGCCTGTAGCACTGGGCAAAGGGTTCGGCGTTGTGGTTATCGCCTTCGCCCGGATGCTCCAGCATGTATTGAAGGTGGGAGATCAGCTCACCACCGGCACCTGCTGGAATCGTGGGTTGGTGCATGTGCAACGCACAGGCAAAGGCTGAGCGGATCTGCGCCAGGTTCAGGTTGCTGCGCGGCAGGAACACCGGGCCAGACTCCTGCACAAGGGCAAGAATCTCAGCTTCTGAGCCGGCGATCGGCGGCAGGGTTGGGTGGCTCATCGGAGTGGCTGCCGGCTGGGCCACCATCATCACGGCGCGTCGGGCTGGATTTGTTGCAGGCGCGCGTCAGTTGTGCGTCACTTTCTTCCCCACTGCCGCGCCAAGCTGAAGACCTGTGCAGCTGGCAGCAGCGATGAGCGTGGAGGTGGCCCTGGCGATGGCGGAGCAGCAGGGCCGCTGGCTGCTGCAGCTGCGCGACGACATCGAAGGCATCGTGTATCCCGGCACCTGGGGATTGTTCGGCGGCCACCTGGATCCGGGTGAAACCCCGGAGCAGGCCCTGCGGCGCGAACTGCGCGAGGAGATCCGCTGGGAGGCGCAAGACCTCGCTTTCTGGTTTCTGCACCGCAACCCACAACGCGACGCCCACTTCTTCCGCACCACCCTCACGCTGTCGCTGGATGCGCTTGATCTGCGTGAGGGGCAGGATCTGACGCTGGCCTCCCTGGAGGAGCTGCGCACCGGTTCGATCTGGAGCGCGCGCCGCGGGGAAACGCGCCCGCTGGCCCCCTCGCTGCAGCGGGCGGTGGAGAAGCTGGTGGAGGAGGGCTGGGCGCCATGAGATGGCCTGGCCTGGGGCGGTCGGGTTGGCTGGGTGCTCCGCGGACCAAAACCGCCTGGGCCAGCGCGGCATTGGCTGTGGCTGTGCTCAGCGCTGTGGCGGGCTTGGCGCTGCATCGCCTGGGCCCAGGCAGTGGCAGCGGGGTCTCCGGCAGCGCCGACCACGAGCTGGCGGCCGAGGTGCAGCGCCGTTATGGCGGCATGAAGCTGCTGCAGTTTCCTGGTCAGCCGGAGATCTCCGTGGCCGAATGGAAGGCCCGCCCCACCGCTCGGCCGGCGGTGCTGGTGGATGTGCGCGAACCGCACGAACGGCGCGTGTCGATGTTGCCGGGGGCGATCACCAGGGAAGACTTCGAGCGCAACAGGGCCCGCTATCGCTCCTGGCTTGTGGTGCCCTACTGCACCATCGGTGTGCGCAGTGGCCACTACACCAGGACGCTCAGAACGCAGGGGTTCGAGGCCCGCAACCTGGCAGGCAGCGCGCTGGCCTGGGCCCATGCGGGCCTGCCGTTCGAGGCCGATGGCAAGGCCACCCGCAGGGTGCATGTGTATGACCCTGGCTGGAATCTGCTGCCGCGTGGCTACATCCCTGTGGTGTCCGGTGCCCCGGCGCTGCAGCGTGCTCATTAGTTGAGCCGGCGACATTGCGCAGGTTCTTGTTGAGAACCAAGCGGTGGGAGGACCGGGTGATCACTCCATTCCGCTGAGGGCAGAACGCTGGATTGTTCCTAGGGTTCGGATACTCGTTGGGTTGCCCCATGCCACCGCTCTTCCACCGCCTAGTCACCGTGCTGCTGGGCCTTCCCCTCCTTGCCTTGCCGCTGCTGATGCCTGAGGAGGCACAGGCGCAGAAGCGGATTCCGAAACTGCCTGGTTACGACCAATGTCCGCTGGGTTATGTGAATGATCTCAAGCAACATTGCAATTCACCCATCTACTACGAAGTGAAGCCCACCTACGGCAAAGCTTGCGATTCGGGCTGGATGAACATCGGCGCGGGTTATTGCAAGAAGAAAACGCTCGGGCTGTTCTGAACGGCGCCCTCCGCCCGCTTGATGACTGTGTTGACAGCTATACGGGGTATAGGGAGCAGTGAGCTTGGTGTCAACAGCGGTTCATTCCTAACCGACTATGATCCTCGATCGAGACAACAGAGCAACAGGCCTCTGTTCAGATGGCATTGGCCGCCCATTCGTTTAATGCCGTAGAGCATCGCTTCAATGTCATTAGGGCACCTTGTGTGATCGTCTTTACCCTTGCTCGCTGCGGTCACACAAGAGTCAACAATGAGGCGGCGGGGCGTTCAACGGCCATAGCGAACCCTGGTTAAGTCGCCACTCTCATATAGTGCTTCATGGCGAAGTTCAGGGAACCATTCGCACATTGCAAGAGTACATGAATTAGCGTAGGAAGTTGAAAGTCAGATTCTTGAGCCCCCCCACCAAGCCTCGATGCTCTTCAGCCAAGTCTTGCTTGTCAGCTTGCCACCCGTAGACATTACCCTTCAGCTGAAGACATGCTCAACGCATGCCCTGTTAGCCGACTTGATACGATCCAAATCCCTGGCTGCATCGCTAAGCCGATGATTGCATGCACCTTCGTCATGAATCAGACGTTCTAAACCTACGAGATTCAAGAAATCCTGAAGAGTGGCGCCTAAATAAGTCGAGTCTGCCTAGGCATAATCACATTTACTCTCAGGGTCTAGGAGGCGTGGCAGCATTTAACTGGGGCTAGGATTGGCAGGAGTTACTGCGTATCAACGAATGAAGCCATGATCGAGATTGACACTGATGCTGGTCTTGTACCCGCAGACGGAACGGCTCCCAGAGGAGCAAATCGACCAGGCGCTTGAGAACTGGCTGCTTACTGCGATCTTTTCAACACTTTGTTGTTCGTCCCAGATGCCTCTCTGCCCCACGGCTGACCTGTGGATGGCTCAACTGATGGCAATCGAGAGCATGCCAAAGTCGACTGGCTTGCTGTTATTACGAGGCGACCGAAGGTGGATTCACTCGGCAAGCCTCACTAGGTGCAAGACCAAACCACTATCTGTAAGAACTCTGTTCATCCACACAGTTGCCTGTGGGCATGCAGTTAAGCTGCTGGAGGGATTCGAGCGATACGTCGGGACTTGAGATCCGACGGCAGTGAAGAGGCCGAAACCATGCCGTCTTTGCTGTCGAGGTAGAGTTCAGCGGCGGTGAGTAACTCGTGGACGCATGTCATAGGGTTGATGTTTGCAAATAGGTAGGTGGGTTTGCCTGTGCCCACATAGGCGATCGCGCAGGCGCGCTCACAAATGCACAAACACCCCGTAGTTGTGATCGCCAACTCCTCTTTGCGCGGCCACTGGGCATGAAGAGCCTCTAGATGTTTGAACAAGTATTCTCCACCGGATTCGCCATCACGTTTGTGCTCATGCTCGGAGAAGCCACAGCTTACGCACACAATCAACTGGTCAGGCATGGCTAGGAAGGTTGAACGAGATAGGTGGAGAGATCGCTGAGGATGGCTTTGGCTGCGATCGGGCCGCTGCCGATCCAGTAGCTGGGAACGTTGTAAACGTGCCCGTTCTGCACAGCTTTCAACTGCCGCCAGAGCGGGTCTTGCTGCAGTGCCTGCAGTTGTTGCTTGGCCGTAGCTGCAGCCTGATCGCTGTTCTCCCCCGTCCAGAGGAAGATCACGTCACCATCGGCCTGATGGATCAACTCGCGACTGATTCTGTTCTGGATGGGATTGCCGAACAGAGCCGCGGCCTCATCGGCTCCTATATCCTGTGCCGGGGGGCGGGCCAGCCCGACATCGTGGAGAACAGTTCCGGCAAACGAATCCTTGAGATAGACGCTGAAAGACTCTGGATAGATTCTCACAACTGATACTTGCATATTTCGCCAATCAGTTGTGTGAGCCAGAGGCGAGGAAGCATCCAACCGTTCTCTGAGATCTGCCAAGTGGATTTCGTAGGCAGTCATCACTTCGTGAGCCGCCTGGGGGCGGCCCAATGCTTGTGCAAACCTCTGAAAACCAGTTTTCCATTGCCCACTGTGATCAAAGGACAACATCACAGTGGGCGCAATGCGGGCAGCCTGGGCGTAGGAAGCTTGGTTGAAGTCGAGTCCCACGATCATGTCAGGCTTGAGAGCCAGCACTTCTTCTAGGTTGGGTTCGCCGGATAGGCCAACATGTTTGACCTGGGCCACCTGTTCGGCCATGTGGTCGAGGAAGCCGTTCACGGCCGTGGCGATTGGGGAAAGGCCTAATGCAATCGCATATTCAAAGGTCACCCCATCCAGTGTCACCAAGCGCGCAAAGGTGTCAGGCACACAGGCCGTGCCAGCGTCGTGTACAACTTCTGTGCAGGCCGAGCCCTGATCAGGGCTCGGCTGGACATACTGGCAAGCAACGATGAACACAAGGCTCAGCAGAGCCGCAGTCGTGCAGATGCCCCAGTGCCGGAGTTTGCGTAACCGCCACTGTCTCACCTCTTTAAAACTCCAAGGTCAGCCTGGCTGATACCGTGATGGGAGCTCCTGGAATCACTCCCAAGAATTCATCTGATGAAAGGAAGTAGCGAGTATTAAACAGATTTTCAACATTCAGCTGGGCTTGCCAATTGTTGCGACGATAGAAGAGGGCAGCATCGGTTCTGAAGTAGCTCGGCAGAGTGAAGGTATTTTCGGAATTTCCTGCTCGCTGGCCAATATAGAAGAGGCCGAGGCCAAAGCCCAAACCCTCTAGGTTACCCTGCTGAATACGATAGGTACTCCACAGGCTGAACTGGCGATCGGGAACATTGGCAAGGCTATTGTCAACCAAATCGGTATTGTCTTTGCTCACAAAAGCATCCAGAGCCGTGAAATTGGCAGTGAGGTTCCATCCCGGTAAAATCTCTCCACCTAACCCCAGTTCTAGACCTCGACTTGTCACTTCCCCAGTCTGCACGGTAAATCGTGGATCTTCAGGGTCAGGAGTTGTGACTTTCTGGCGACGAATATCAAAGAGGGCAGCAGTAAGCATTAAGCGTTCAGTGACGTCCCACTTGATACCTACTTCATACTGGCGTCCAGTCTCAGGGTCAAATGTCGAGTCGTCGAGATTGCGTTGTGTGCCAAAAGAAGGCTGAAACGAGGTGGTATAAGCCGCATATAGGGATACGGGCTCAACTGGCTGGTAGACAATGCCGAATCGAGGCGAGAATGCGCTATCAGTCTGATTGAACTTGTTGCGTGGTTCGCCGATATCCTGAGTGGTGCGGGTTTGGTCGGCCGTGTCATAGCGTACACCAGCAAGAAGTTTAAGATTAGGCAAGATATCAATCTGGTCCTGCAGGTAAATCGCCAGATTTCTGATAGTGTCATCCCTGAAGAACTCTGGCTCGATATCATAACGAGTGCGTGTGTAGACAGGGTCAAAGATATTGATCGAGCTATAGAGGTCACTGAATTGGAACTCAGGCTTCTCTCTTGTATTCCGATACTGAGCACCAACCAAGATTTGGTGCGAGACAGGACCAGTCTTAAATCGACCAACCGCTTCCGCATCCACAAAGAAGCGCTGATAGATGCCGCCGGCAAAGTAAGCTAGACGGCCAAGCTCGCCAGTGGCTTCATCGAGTGAATCAAATAGCGGCGCGTAGCGCCGAGGAGAATATTCCTGATAGTTCAGCACATGACGAAAGCTGATATTCTCATTAAACTCATGCGTGAAACGATAGCCTAGTGTGTATTGGTTCTGCGAGAACTCACTGAATCTTTCGCCCAGAAAACGATCGCGTGGAAGATTGAAAATACCATTCTCTCCCACCACCAAGCCTTGGTCGATCGTTTCGCGGTTTCTGGTGTACTGACCATAGACATCAAGCGAGGTATTTGGGTTGATGTCCCAGGTGATAATTGGGGAAATCAGAAGCTCTGTTCCATCAACTTTATCTCGAAAGCTGTCAAAGTAGTTATAGGAGATATTAAACCTATAGCGCAGCGTACGATCCTCCTTCAGTGGACCAGAAAAGTCAACAGCACCATTGTAGCTCCCCAAGTCATCTCCGCCTACCGCGAACTGATAAAAAGGCTCACTGAGGGGCTTCTTGGGAACCAGGTTAATGATGCCGCCGGGCTCGCCCTGGCCATAGAGCACTGAGGCAGGTCCCCGCAGAATCTCAACACGCTCTAGGTCATTCGTACTCAGCGGCCCCAGCGAAAACGCTTCGACTCCGTCACGGAACAGGCCTCCTCGGTTCTCAAAACCGCGAATCAGGAAACCCGGGCCAAAAACGCTCAACCCACGCCCTCCGCTATCAACCACAGATGCCGCTGTCTCCAGGGCGTTGCCCAGCTGTTGCGCATCCCGATCCTCAATCACAGCCCGGGGGATGACTTGGATGGACTGTGGAATGTCGCGCAGAGGCGTATCTGTGCGGGTCGCAGTGCTGGAGTTGCGTGGCGAATAGCCTTCATTGCCTTCCCCAGTGACCCAGATGCCGATCGCCTGGTCATCTGTCGCGGCGAGAGGCTGACCAGGTCCGATGGCCAGCACCAAGCTGCCCACAGCAGTGGTAACCGCCACCGAGGGAGACCCATCGCTCCCGGTGATCGAAATTCGAACGCGGTTCCCCGGTTCGTTCGTGACGCTCACCAGGGCAATTCCTGGGCCAGGGGCAAACTGCTCGAGATTCCCCCCCTCGGGTAGAACAAGCACGGCATTAGGTATCTCTGCCACCACCGCATTACCCACCACTGAAGTGCTCGGTTCTGGGATGTCCCGATCGGCATCGATCACGAGGCGTAGCCGATCGCCATCTGGCTCCACTCTCACCGCGGTGATCTGAGTGGCTGCCTGGGCCAGGATGACATTCGCAGCTTGACCTCTGGTTGCTCCCTCGATCAGCGACACAGCCGATGTGGCCTGAGCATCGATCGGTACCAGCACCAGCCATCCCGCCAAGAGCACCAGCCTTTTCACCTGAGTCCCCATTGATCACTTGGATTACCCCAACGATGAAAGTCCTTTCGTGGCCGTGCTGGCGTACTCAATGTCGTGTGTCTGAGTCACATATAGCGATAGAGCAGGTATCAACTACCACATCGGAGTGTGATTGTCAGCTCAAAATGCGATGAGCTCCTGTCGTGGTGTTGCGCCCATACCACTTGGACTCTCGCGGATTCTGGCTGCCTGCCATTCGGATGGGCAATCAGCTCTGCGTTTGGCCAGAATCCAACCGTGATTGGCCTCCAGAGGCGGGCGGTCCTTTCGTTCGCCATCCAGGGGGGGGCCCTTGCTCCAACATGGCATCGATTCCGTTGATGGCTCCAAGTCGATCTCTATGAGTTGATGCACCTAAAAGCTCCGAGACATTCGAAACTCACCTTGCTGACCCCTATCCAGTGGAACAGCTAAAGGGATCTATCAGACCCTCTGGGCATAGGTGCTTCCACAACAACATTCCTCATCCATGAGGAAGCTCGCTGTATCCTGTGCGCCCTGTCAATCTCAATCCTGTTGATCATGCCCTCGATAGCCAGCTCGCGATTACGATGACCTTCACTAGGTTCGTCGTGGCTCGGTCAAGACCAGAGCTCGCAGAGCTGCTCCGCTCCCGATTGCTCTCCACAACAACGGGTGGACTGTTCCAGTGACCTCAAAGTTCTGATGGGGAAGCTGGGGGTTCTGCCTCTGGCGCAGGCTCGTTGATGCTTGGTGCTGCCGGGGCAACTGTTGGCGCAGCTGCTGGTGCAGGGTCTGGTTCAGCGACACGTGGCGCTGGCGCAACCGCTTCTGGAGCGACCGGTGGCGTTGGTGTTGTCGGACTGGAGGCCTCAGCCGGGGGCGGTCCTGCTGTTTCCGGAGTGGCGGTGGGCGTGGTGGGCAGGTCCACGGCCTGACGTTCGCCGCGGCGGCGGGCGTCGCGGTGCCGGCGTGACCCTTCGATGGACAGGTCATAGTCGATCGGCACGCTGGCCCCGCCAGCGATCGGTTGAAAGCGAGAGCGTCTGGCCGCCCGCATCACCGCCTGGTCGATCGCCGCATTGCCGCTGGAACGGATCAGGGTCACGCTGCGAACGCTGCCGTCGGGATTGATGTCAACGCTGACCCTGGGTGTTCCCTCAACTCCGGCAGCCAGGGCGCTCTGGGGATAGTTGGGGCGCACACAGTTCTGGCAGGCCACGGTGCGAGACCCCTGCCCCTGACCACGTCCGCTGGTGGCAGAACGCGTGGCTACATCCCCAGCGCTGGCGCCCCCGGATGCATTGGGCACACTGCCGCCGCCCGCTGTGGCCGAAGGGCTGGCGGGGGCATTGGTTGTGTTGCCAGTGCCTGCCCGCGCATCGCGAAGGCGCTGGAGCAGATCTCGCACACTCTCGGATGGCGTTTCGGTGGGTTGGGGTTCTTCCCACGCCGATTCAGCCTGGGATGCCTCCAGAGGTTCAGGCTGGTCCAGGGCCACCGGCTCTATGGGTGCCGCCACCGTGGTGCGAGGCGGGGCGCTGGCCGTTGGTGCCGCCGGATCGTTGGTTCGGGTGCTGAGATCAACGGGCTCCGTGGTGTCGGAAATGGGGGTGGTATGGGGTTCGGCCACCATCAGCTCAATGGGTGTCACCTCATCGGGGGGGTCTTGCCACAGCTTGAACTGGCTGAGGCTGAGCGCGATCCCGTGAACACCCAATGACCCCAGAAGACCCCACAGCAGCAGCCGCTTCAGATTGTTCTGCTCGTGCGCATGCTGTTGGGCGCAGATGTCTGAAAGGCTCATGGGTACTGGTGCAGAGAAATGGCAAACATGGCTAGGGTCATCTCACGTTGTTGACAATCGGCAGACTGTTGGCCGGGTGATCGCAAGGGTTCGTTTCGGCAATGTCCTGCGGCTTAACGTCAAGTGGCTCTTCAGAAAGCTCCCAACGCTTCCGGCCGTGACATCAAGATCAGGGCAAGCACCCATGCGGTAGGGAACTGTTCAACCATGTGTCCCACCACAGGTATCAGCCTGAAGACATGATTGAACTGCATGCCCTACGCACTCTCAGGGTCCTCGCGATCGGGCAAGACACACCGCGGAGGGATCTTGGGCACAGCCGTCAGCGTGTCGGCCGCCATCATCAGCTGCCGCTGCTGGTGGCACTGGCTCCTGTTGGCTGGTGAAAGGATCCATCTACACGTCGATGGTTTGGCTGATGGGCACGCACAGCGGCGTGTTCGATACGGGATCCGTGAAGATGCGGTTCTTGAGGGCAAATACCTGCTCCACCATCGCTTCGGTCACCACTACGGCGGGAGCCCCCTGAGCGATCACCTGGCCGCTGCGCAGGGCCACCAGGTGGTGGCTGTAGCGGCAGGCCATGTTCAGGTCGTGGAGCACCATCACGATGGTGCGGCCCCCCTGACGATTGAGCCTGTAGAGCACATCCAGCACTTCAATCTGGTGGGCCAGATCCAGGTAGGTGGTGGGCTCATCCAGCAGCAGGGTTGGAGTGTTCTGGGCCAGGGCCATGGCGATCCAGGCCCGCTGGCGCTGGCCGCCGGAGAGGTTGTCGAGGGGCCGGTGGGCGAAATCGTGCAGGTGGGTGGTGGCGATCGCCTCCTCCACTGCCTGCGCATCCTCCTTCGACCATTGCCGCCGCCAGGTTTGGTGCGGGTAACGGCCCTGGGCCACCAGCTCGCGCACGGTTAGCCCTTCGGGGGCAACGGGGCTTTGGGGCAAAATGCCGAGGCGCTGGGCCAGGCTTCTGCTGGGTAGGCGCGCGATGGCCACGCCATCGAGATATACCGCTCCCCCCAGGGGTTTGAGCAGCCGTGCCATCCCACGCAGCAGTGTCGACTTGCCACAACCGTTGGGGCCCACCAGGGTGGTGATCTGTCCCTGGGGAATCGCTAGATCAAGGCCCTGGATGATCACGTTGCCGTCGTAGGCCAGGGTGAGCGTGCGGGCAGTGAGCGCGATCTGGTCGGCAGTGCTGATGGGCATGAGGAGGGTGAAATCGAACCTGGTGATCGCGAAGGGTCTGCAAAGGCAATCGTTCCGAATGCCAGCGAGGTGTTACTGGTTGCGGGTTCGATACAGCAGCCATAGGAAATAGGGCGCTCCAATCACGGCGGTGATCACCCCGCAGGGCAGTTCGATGGGAGCGAAGGCGAGGCGGCCCACAGTGTCGGCCAGTTCGACGATGCACGCTCCAGTGAGCGCCGCCACGGGAATCAGACCGGCGTGGGACGGACCCACCAGCTGCCTGCCCAGGTGCGGGGCCATAAGGCCTACAAACCCGACGTTGCCTGCGGTGGCCACCGATGCCCCAGCCAGCGCCACGGCGCAGAGAAGCAACAGGCAGCGCGTCCACTCCACCCGGCTGCCCAACCCCTGAGCGAGGTCGTCGCCCAGATTCAGCGTGTCAAGATCACGCGCCAGAAGCATGCTGAGTGGCAAAAAGATGGCGAGCCAGGGCAGCAGCGACAACAGTTGCGGCCAACTACGCCCGTAGACGCTGCCAGCCAGCCACATCAGGGCTTGGCTGACGGAATGAATGTCGCCAAAAGTGATCATCAGGGTGGTTAGCGTGCTGGCAAGAGCCGTCAAGCCAATGCCCACCAGGATGAGCCGCATGGGTGAACTCCCTTCGTTCCAGGCCAGCAGGTAGATGGCAGCCGCCACCACCAGCCCGCCAAGGAAGGCCGCCGTCGACAGCCAGACTTCCCCTACCTGCGGAACCACAACAATCATCGCCACTGCCATCAAACTGGCCCCTGCGTTGATGCCGATGATTTCCGGTGCAGCCAGCGGGTTGCGGGTCAGGCCCTGCAGAATCGTCCCAGCCGTCGCCAGACCCAACCCCACCAGCAAGGCCACCAGGGCGCGAGGCAGGCGCAATGTATTCACGACAAAGGCATAGTTGTCAGTGGCGGGAAAGCCCAGAACTGCCTTGATCACCTCCAGCAGCGGCACCGGATACTCGCCGTGGCTGACGTTGAAGATCAGGGAGAGAAATGTCAGAGCTGCCAGCGCCACCAGTACACCAGGGGTGCGGCGGTCGAGCCGGAACGACAGGGGAAGGCGTCGCGAGCGGATCGCGATCCATGGTGTGGCGAGAGTCATGGGGAGCGGTGGTTTGACGGCCTGTGGGCCTGTGGGCCTGTCCATGCATGGATGTGTTGATGGGTTCGTGGGGTCATCCCCTATCGGTTCAGCAACGGTCGGACAGATGAGCTGGGAAGTGCAGGTGTTTTGATGGGTGAGGAGGCTCAGCATGGCTTTATCTCTTTACTTTCGATCGCGCCAGGTAGATGAAAAACGGTGCCCCCACGATCGCCGTCATGATTCCAACGGGCAGTTCCTGGGGGCGCAAGACGAGGCGGGAGGCGAGATCAGCCACGGAGAGGAGAACGCCACCAAGAATCATCGAGTAGGGCAGTATCCAGCGATAATCCGCGCCGACGGCAAAGCGCACCATGTGGGGCACAACCAGGCCCACAAAGCCAATCGGACCTGCCAGGGCTACAGCGCTGCCCGCCAGCAGAACCACGGCAATCGCTGAACCCACCTTCAACCAAGCTGTCTGCAAGCCCAATCCCTGGGCTACATCTTCACCGAGCCCCATCAGTGTCAGCTGCCGGCCCAGGGTCAGCGACGCCACCAGGCCAACAGCAACGTAAGGCAAGACGGGCAGCATGGTGTTGAGATCCTGCCCTGCCAACGATCCTGCCAGCCAAAAGCGAATCTCTTCGAGCGTGCGCTGACTGAGAATGAGAATACCGGTGGTCACTGAGCTCAGCAGATAGCCAATGGCAGATCCAGCAATCACGAGCTTGAGCGGTGTGAGCCCGCTACGACCCATCGAACCGAGCCAGTAGACGCTGATGGCCGCGATCGCTGCGCCACTAAAGGCAAACACCAGATGGTTGTTGCTGCTGCCCTGCAAAAAGATCGCCAACACCAAGGCCAGCGATGCGCCCATGTTGATGCCGAGAATATCGGGTGCAGCCAGCGGGTTGCGAGTGAGTGCCTGGCTAATCGCTCCAGACGCCGCGAGTGCAGCCCCCACAACCACCGCCAGAATCGCCCTAGGCAGGCGCACTGTGCGAATGATCAGATGCTCAGTAGAGCCATCCGGTTGTATGAGGGCTTGCAGCACCGTGAGGGGAGGTATGTCGACAGCCCCAAACAGCACGCCGACAAACAGACAACCCAGCAACACGAAGCCGCTGAACACCAGCCCCAGTGTTAAACGAGCAGGTGATTGGGAGAAAGCCAGGGATTGCGATCGCACCAACGTTCCATCCATCTCCATTGATCCAAAGGTTTCTCACACTCCCCATCTAGTTCCCCCGTTGGGTCGAAATTCCCAGGGTCGCCCCCTCAATCACCCGCAGTTGATCCATCACCGCCACGACACGCCCATGGCTCACGGCCTCATCGGCATTGATCAACACCACCGACTCCCTCGGGCTTTTCATCAGCTCCCTCACAGCAAGTTGCAAGTCGGCCAGGTCGATCGACTCTCGGTTGAGGGCAATGGAACCAGACTCCTCAACAGTGACGGTGATCCGTGTACGTTGCTGAGGCTCAGCACTGGCAGCGCTTGGCAGGTTCACCGGCAGCGACTGTGTGCGGGTGAGAAACAAGCTGGAAATGATGAAGAAGGTAAGAATCGCGAAGATCACATCAATCATCGAAACGATGTTGAGTTCATAGTCGTCTTCGGGTTCCTCGGGCAGATACAGCATGGCGAGGTGGAGGGGTGAGTGAGTTGGAGGTTGACTGAGTTGGAGCTGGGAGAGGGGACGGGTGGGGTGAATGGATGGAACGGAATGGAAAGATGGCCAACATCTCTGCCACAGCGAGATCTGAGCCAACCAACCCTCTAGCCCACCAGCGCTTCCTCTTTTAGTTGGCTCGTGCGTTGGTAGTGGGTTTCATACAGGATCTCCAGCTGACCGCCGTATTCCTGGATCAGCAGAACCTGGCGTTTGTAGATGCCGCGAAAAAGATTGGCAAACAGCAACGTACCGATCGCGACCACCAGTCCCGCCGCTGTCGACACCAGGGCTTCACTGATGCCCCCGGTTACGGCCCCGGTGTTGGTGTTGAGATCACCCAGTTGCAGGGCTGCGAAGGAGCGGATCAGGCCAAGGATGGTGCCAAGCAGACCCAACAGCGGGGCGACACTGATGATCGAAGAAAAGACAGTGCTGAAGCGGCGCAGATGGGGAAGTTCGGCCTGCATGGCGCTGGCCAGGGCCAGGTGGAACTGCTTGGGGGTGGCCCCATCGATCTCCAGGGCTTCCAGAAAGATGCGGGCTGTGGGCAGGTTGACGTTCTTCCGCAGTTTGAGGAAAACATCCATCGGTGCTTGCCGGTAGATGCGCAAAACGTCCTGCATCACTGGTCGCTGGCGGCGGTTGATCCGAAACCAGAAGAGTGAGCGCTCGATAATGAGTGCGATGGCCACGATCGAGAAAGCGAGCAGCGGCCACATCACGACCCCACCCGCTACAAAGATGGTTCCCAAAGGTTTTGGCGAAATACTTGTCTCGCAAACCTTAGTGCATCTGTTTCGTACAGTGTCAAGCTCAATGCAGACCTCCGGTGGAGAGCACGTAGCGAATGTCACGTCTCTTGGTAGTCATTTGTCGCTGGGCAGGAACTAGAACTGGAAATACTGCTGACAGATCTTCAGGACCCGTTGCCAATGCGTTCTGGTCGACGTGCCGCTCCGCCTCGATCCTCCGTGATTTCAATGGATGTCAGCGGAAAGCGCGGTCAGCAGGCTGGTGCCGGGCTGCAGCCGCTGACCGCTGCCCGCAAGGCTTGGTGGCAGGTGCAAAGCATGTGGGAGGCCAACACGCAGTGTGCTCCTGGCTCACCGGGGCCTGAATGGCTCCCCGCCATTTCCAGCAGAGCCAGGCACAGCAATGGGCGCGAGCCAGCGAGTGAGACTGCCGACAACATTCAGTTCAACGCCATCCAGCTGATGCCGGATCAGATGAACCATTTGTACTGGGCAGGAGTCAATGATGGCGTCAGCACGCTTGACCAACGACCGGCCTGGAGGGCCATCCACTGGTGACGGTCACCTTTGAGAATGGTGGGCTACGCCAGCTGCTCCGAGAGCATGTGCAGAAGGCCCAGCCCGAGCTGTTGGAGAATGAACAAGACCAGATCTTGATCTACCCTGGTTGGTTAGGCCATGGCTATAAGCGCGATAATGGTCTGCCGAGCGGCATAGACCTCACATTTCATCAGTACCGCCTCCAAACAGATGTGATCCAGCAGTGCGTGCCCGACCCCGATGACTGCATTGAGTTTGTCTTTCGATTATCATGCCGTACACACTTCAATACCGTGCATTCTTATGGTCCCAGGCAAGCCTATATAGAGTCACCCTGTTGTCAGGCTGGTCAGTGGCAGGAATTTGCCGATCAAGACTATCGAGCGGTCGACGTTCACCTGGATCGTTCACGCTTGAACGCTCTGGTGGGGGACAGCATGGACTCCATCCCTGCCAGCCTGGCTCAGGTGATCACCGATGGCAGTGCCCCTGCACCCGGCGATCCTGTGGAACTGACACCAGCGATGGAGACAACCCTTGAGCAAATGCTGCGCTGCCCCTATCAGGGAATCACCAGAACGCTCTATCTGGAGGCGAAGTCGTTAGAACTGATCTGTCTGTTCATTGATGCCACTCGAGAGCAGCCATTGTTGGGCCAGCTCTTGCAGGGGTGTTACATCCACACATCGGCCTGCTCGGGATCTTGGGGCTGGATATCGGCACCTTTGGGGTTGCCCTCGCTACCCTTCTGTTCCAAACCATTCCTCAGCCTTCTACCACGCTCGGCAGCCATCTTGAAAGCCTCACCACCAAACTGGCCTTTGGCTTCCGTGAAGTTTGGCGGCACCCCAGCTTGCGCACCTTGCTGCTGATCAGCACCCTGTTCTGGTTTTTCCTCGACCTGGGTGGTGCCATCTATGAGCCCATGATTTTGGCCCGCTCCAACGGAAGCGCCCAGGTGCTGGCCAGCACCGCTACACCTGCGGGCATCGGCGGGGTGGCTGGGGCCATCCTGCTCAGCTTGTGGGGTGGCCCAAAGCATAAGTTCAGAGGCATGCTGGTTGGATTCGTCGGGGCAGGGCTGGGCAAGACGGTGTTTGGTCTGGGTCTGTCGCCCAGCGTCTGGGTCCCCGCCCAGTTCTGCTCGTCGCTCAATTTTCCGCTGTTGGGTAGCTCTGAATCCGCCATCTGGATGAACCAGATCGGCCCGGCGCAGCAGGGTCACGTTTTCGCCGCCAACGCGCTGGTGCTGGAGGTCGCGAGCGCAGGGGCTGCTCTGATCGCGCGCCCCCTGGCTGAACGTGTTCTGGAACCAGCGCTGGTTGCCCCGGGATCTATTGCCAACCTGTTGGGCAGCATGGCACGCACGGTTCCTGGTGCAGGATTGGCACTACTCTTTGTGCTTTCGGCCCTGGCAATGGTGGCTGTAGGGCTAGGCGGCTTCTCCATTCACACCTTCAAACCGGTTCGTGCTTAGGAAGACCCTTGGAGGAGGCTGCGCGTTCTGTGAGGTGGACCGGCTTTCTGGGCAGGGCCCGTCGTCAACATCTGAGCAGGATCATCGCCCCAAAAAGTGGGCTGCCACCCTTCACGAAGCCTTCTCCGAAGAGGTTGAGCAAACGCCGCAACCACATTCCCCTAGTTCGTGGCCAGTGTTGCCATGAAGGCGATCATTGGCAGGACGATATTCAAGAAGACAACCGCTGATCACCCGATCCTTCCGATCTATCGGATCCATAGGATTCATCGGATCAAGTTGAGCCAGTGGAAGAAGCAGGTGCTCGTTGGCGACAGCCAGCTGTTGTCTCGAGGAAAGAAGAGAAAGGGCAAGGAGGATTGCCCGACGAGCACCTGGATGATGGGTCGCGCTCTACAGGTTGGCCGGATCCCTCCAGCGCAGTTCGCCGCACGGTCCAACAGCTGACAGACAGCCACCAACGGATTGGCGCTGCTGGGTGGCGGCAGAGCCGCGTTGCGGCAGCGGCAGCAATCGCCCTGCTTCAAGATCAAGTGCATCAGCCCAACACCTACACGCACTTGAGACGGTGAAGGCGTACGCCATACAGGAGTGCTCGATCGGAACGGCTTTATAGACGGGACACAGCGCTCATTAGCAACCAGCCCTTCCTCGTCAAACGCTTGGCCATGATGGCTTGGTGCGTCATCCCAACAATCTGGATGGCTTATTCGCACCCAGACGTGTCCATACTGTTCAAACGGACATCACTGACTTGGCGGCTCCACGAATTCAACCAATGGCTAAGACTCCACTAGCACGCCTTCTGCTTTATGCCAAGCCCTATCGGGCACAAGTGTGGGGTGCAACGATCTGCTCCATCCTTCGGACCCTCTTTGATCTGGCTCCTGCCTATCTGATTGGCGTTGCCGTCGATGTCGTCGTGGAGCAAGAGGCGTCGCTGCTTGCTCAATTCGGAATCAAGAACCCTCTCAATCAACTCTTGGTGCTGTCGCTGGTGACAGTAGCCACCTGGGGCATGGAATCGCTCAGCCAATACGGAGCTGAGAAGCTTTGGCGCACGTTGGCACAGAATCTCCAGCATGGGTTACGGGTCGACACCTATAACCATCTTCAAGAACTGGACCTTGCCTTCTTTGAAGACCGCAGCACTGGCACCCTGCTGTCGATCCTCAACGATGACATCAACCAGCTTGAAAGATTTCTCAACTTTGGTGCCGAAAGCCTGATCAGCTTTGTCACACGTGTACTTGCGGTTGGTGTCAGCTTTGTGCTGTTGGCTCCTGGAATTGCCTGGATAGCCATGGTGCCCATCCCCTTCATTCTGTGGGGAACATTTCTGTTCCAGGCTCGGTTGGCTCCTCGCTACAGCCAAGTGCGGGAGCAGGCAGGGGTGATCAGCGATCGCCTCGCCAACAACATTTCAGGCATCGCCACAATCAAAAGCTTTTCCGCTGAGGCCTATGAAAGCAAACGTGTTCTTAAAGAAAGTGACGCTTATCGCCGCGGCAACCAACGGGCCATCTCCTTGAGCGTTGCCATTCAACCGTTGCTTCGCTTTCTCATCCTTTTAGGGTTTGTGATCACGCTGTATTCCGGCGGCAAGGCCGTCTTGGAAGGACAGTTGAGCGTGGGTACCTACGGATTCATGGTGTTTATCGTGCAGGACTTGCTCTGGCCCTTCACTGAACTGAGCGAGATCATGGATGAGTATCAGCGGGCGATGGCCTCCGTGCGTCGGGTGATGGGTCTGCTGGATACACCCGCCACCATTCCCCCAACGCAGCAGGTTCTGCTACCCAGAATCGTGCGTGGGGAAGTGGGGTTTGAAACCATTACCTTTTCCTACCCCGGCCGCACTCCCGTCCTCCAGTCCCTCTCCCTGCTCGTTTCGGCTGGGGCAACTGTTGGCATCGTTGGAGCAACAGGCGCAGGAAAAAGCACTCTTGCGAAGCTGTTGCTGCGCTTCTATGAAGTGCAGTCTGGACGCATTCTGATTGATGGCGTCGATAGTCGCCAGTTCAGCCTTCCCGATTTACGGCGCTGTATCGGCTGGATCAGCCAGGACGTATTCCTCTTTCATGGCACAGTCGCAGAAAACATCAGCTATGGCAGCTTTGAGGCTGATAACGAGCAGATAGTCCGAGCTGCCAAACTAGCCGAAGCCCATGACTTCATTGCCCAATTGCCTCAGGGATACGAAACGATCGTGGGCGAACGGGGTCAAAAGCTATCGGGAGGTCAACGCCAACGGCTGGCGATCGCCCGCGCCATCCTGAAAGACCCACCGATTCTGATTTTGGATGAGGCCACCTCAGCCGTGGACAATGAAACGGAAGCTGCCATACAGAAGTCACTCAAAACATTCACCCAGAACCGCACCACAATTGCGATTGCCCATCGTCTTTCCACCATACGCCATGCGAATTGCATCTATGTGATGGATCACGGACAGATTGCCGAGCATGGCACTCACTGTGAACTGTTGGCGCTTGGTGGCCTCTACGCGCAACTATGGCAGGTGCAATCGGGTGTCGCTCAAGAAGTTCACCACTGATGCTCAGGCTCAACGATTGGGAGGATCTGCTCCAGGATGAGCCGCATCACTCACCTTCTGTTAGCGAAGTTCCAGGATTGATTGAATGCTCGTGCTTGATCGGCCTGCACCCCTTTCAGGCGCGTCCACACCATCCAACACCCCACTGACGGACATTGACGGGCGCGCTCAGAAATGACATCAGGATGGCTTGCGATGCCTTGGGCAAACTACCTCATTGATTCCAGGTGAAGTTCAGCCCAACCAACGATGCCAGTAGCAGTGAGGCACACACGAAGGTATGCAGGCTGGTTCAGCTGGTTCTATCATGATCCGCCAGACTCAGGCCTGCTTGTCCAGCACCATGTCAAAGAACCAACCACCCAGCACGTCTGCGTTCAAGCTGAACAGCCAGCGGTAGCGTTTCTCACTCTCAGGTGTGCGGTTTGGGCATAAATCTGCGGTCACGCCCTTCCACCGCCCTCCTGTCCCACAGGCAGTGGTGAGTGGCATCTATGGTTGATTGTATTGGCATCAACCATTCTGACTCAGCCTTGCTATGTCATTGATCCTCAACGAGGCTGACTGGGACGACTTGCATCAACAGGCACTGATTACCTGTCCAGACAACCTCGTCTTCGATGACGATGAGGACGTAAGAGGTGTGCCAGATCTGTTGGGACATGGCTATAGTCGAGCAATGGATCTCTTCCCAGGGACATGGCTGGATTTCTGGGACATGAAGATAAGCCAGGACTTTGTTGCACACATTCCCGTCCACGATCATCCCATTCAGATTTGCATCCTCCTCTCTGGGATGTTGTTCTTTGATGATGTTCATCCTAATCTAGGGAGTGGTCGCAGCTATTTCTCTGGCAGTGGCATGTCACCAGCGGTGGCAGAGGTTCATCGGCAGGGGGAGCGTTTAATCGGCGTCAATATTGAAATCAGCCCAACTACTCTGCAGGGCCTGGCAGGGCAGGAACTGCATCAGTCTGAGGTGCTGAAGTCACTGTTTAGAGGAGAGGAGTGGAAGAATTCCTTTTACCCATATGTTACCCCTGAAATCCGTGCAATTGCAGAAAAGATGTGGAATGCGCCTTTTCGTGGAGAACTGAAGCGGATTTATCTTCAGGCAATGGCAATGGAACTGTTGGTGATCTACCTTGACCTGATTGCCAATCAACCCAAGCCAGCCCATGGCCCAGCCCTGAAACCAGATATGATTGAGCGGCTTCATCAGGCGAAAGATATCCTGGCTCAGCAGCTTGCCTACCCACCCTCCCTCACGGAATTGGCTCAACAGGTAGGAGTGAGCGACCGCACCCTGCAACGGGGCTTTCGGGAGGTCTTTGATACGACAGTCTTTGGATATCTACACACTCTGCGCATGGATGAAGCGATAAGTCTGTTGCGAAATCGGCCGATGATGGTGTCTGAGGTGGCCCATGCAGTGGGTTACTCCCATCTCGGACATTTTACCGAGGCATTCAAACGCAGGTTTGGCATCACCCCGAAGCAATGCCAAATGGGGAAGTTGAATTCCAGGACCACCATCCGTGCAGAGTCAACGATCAAAGCAGGACGTGGCTCACCCCAGAGGATCAAGTGACATTGGTCTGCTGAGTCGTTCATCGTGACCATGCCCGCCAATGGCTCTGGCACGTGGGAGCAGCGGCAGAGTGCTGCCTGTCTTCGGATTGCCCGCCTCTGGCTGATCATCCGCGCTTTGGTTCTCCTGGTGGCTCTCTCCCCTGATCCACTGCCCGCCTCCTGGCCACACGGCGTCACAGTGGGAAGGCGACTGTGGCCACATTCACACGTGCACTTTGATACCCCTCAATGTTGCTTGGTGTCGGGAACTAGAGACCATCTGTCTTGGCATCCTCCCCTTTCAGCAAGCTAAACGCACAGCTTATTTAACCAAAGCAAGCATGACGTTTAAAGGATAAAAACTGGCGCTCTAGTGGATGGCGAGGCCAGGCATCGCTGAGTATCGTCTCAACCAGATTCATCACTCAATTGTCTCGTTTGGTGTGAGCATGGTGAAGGTTCAGTGCAATCAGGCGGTACAAAACCGCTTGTTCTTTGGCGTCATTCAATCGGTCAAGGGAAGCTTGGGTGTGATCGTCGCTCTCCTGCTGCTGACTCCCACTGCCGATGCAGAGCCGCTATCAGGTGCGGCTAACCCTGGTGATCAGATCAAGGCAGGCGCTACCCGGCACCGATCCGCCCCCGCACCCGTCCCAGCCCCAGTCCCAGCCGCCACCACGGTTGCAGAGTGGATCGCCCAAATCAAAGCCTCGCTGGTGAAGATCACCAAGGTGCGGGTAGAGAAGACGGAAGCTGGCTTGCAGGTGATTCTGGAAACGACAGAGGGAGGACTAGCCATCCCTGAAACTCGCACTATAGGTAATGCACTGATTGCAGACTTTGAGAATGCAACCATCGACCAAGAGTTTTCTCAGACAGAACCGATCGAGGGTATTGCACTGGTGAATTTATCTCGTCTATCAGAAGGAATCGTCCGCTTAGCGATTACGGGAACTGATGGACCGCCTGTGGCTACAATCAATAGGGAAGCACAACAGCTGACCTTGAACCTATCTGTCGGCAGTGCGGCAGATGCTGGCGATGACGAAGCCATTCAAGTTGTGGTGCAAGGAGATCGCCAGACTACAAGTGTCGGCACAAAGACAGATACACCCCTAAGAGACATTCCTCAGGCGATCCAGATCATCCCGCAACAAGTCCTCCAAGATCAACAGGCAAGAAGTATTCTTGACGGCTTGTCGAATGCTGTTGGGGTAACACCACTGGCCAACCCATCGTCCACCAGGAACTTTGTCACAATTCGAGGCTTTGAGAACTTTAACAACTTTCTTCTGAATGGAATACCCGACCCGCAGATCTCCTCTGACGCAAGCTTTATCAACGTAGAACGACTAGAAGTCTTAAGGGGTCCTGCTTCAGTTCTTTACGGCCAGACTCGATTCAGTGGCTTAGGTGGCACTGTCAATGTTGTGACCCGGCAGCCTTTGAGCGACCCACTCTACGAGGTCAGTGCTACAGCGGCTAACTACAACTACTACCAAGGAGTTGTAGACTTGTCTGGTCCACTCAACCCAGAAAAGAGTGTCCTTTATCGATTCATTGGTGGCTACAAGAGTTATGGCAGCTTTCTTGAATTTGAAGAGGGCACTGAACTCTCATTTGCACCCAGTGTAGCTTTGAGACTGGGAGAGAAGACCAACCTCACGATTGAGGGAGATGTCAGCATCCAAGAACGTAACGGACAACAGCCCGAAGGACAACCAGCCGTAGGGACAGTATTGTCCAACCCCAATGGGCAGCTTCCCCGTAGTTTTAATCCTGGGGGTCCGCAGAAAGACAACTTAACTGTCAACAGTCGCGTGGGCTACCGCCTAGACCATCAACTTAGCGACAGCTGGCAACTGCGAAATGCATTCTTGTATACTACTTATGACGATGATGACCGTGACCGGGCTCCTTCTTTCTTCAATACTGGCTTGGAAGCTAATGATCGAACCCTGAATCGAGGTTATTCTATTGGCAGCCAATTCTACGACAGCTACTATCTAGATACCAATCTTGTTGGTGAGTTTCGCACTGGTTCAATTGAGCATAAACTTCTTGTAGGCTTCAGCTTTAGCCGAGACGAGTCAGATCTTGAATTTGAATTTGGTGATGCAGCTTCGATCGACATCTTCAAGCCAATCTACAATCAAAACGTCAATGCGACTGGCATCCCTTCATTCACTAGCTTTACGACACGCGACACGCTTGGCATCTACCTGCAAGATCAGATTACAATATCTGATAACTTCTTGGTTTTGCTCGGAGGGCGACTTGACTTCTATGTGGAGCGTTCCAAAGATCGACTTAACAATATCAACTCCACCCAATCAGACACTGCATTCAGCCCAAGAGTCGGCATGGTGTACAAACCAACTAAGAATGTATCCCTCTATACCGTCTTTTCACAATCGTTTGCTCCAACAATTGGTGTGGCAGCCAGTGGAAATACCTTCCGCCCAGAAAGGGGGACACAGTACGAAGTTGGAGCAAAGGTAGCTATCAGCGATCGTCTTTCAGCTAATCTTGCCATTTATGATCTTACTCGTACAAACGTAACAACAACAGATCCAAGTAATCCCGTCTTTTCTGTGCAAACTGGGGAGCAGAAAAGCCAGGGAATTGAACTTGACATTGAAGGTGAGATACTGCCGGGCTGGAATATCATCGCTGGTTATGCTTACAACAATGCGAGAGTGACGAACGACAATTCTATTCCAGAAGGCAATCAATTACGGAATGCCCCTGCAAATTCATTTAACCTTTGGACAACCTACAGAATTCAACAAGGCAACCTACAGGGTCTCGGCTTTGGAGTGGGATTGTACTATGTCGGCGAGCGACCTGGAGATATTGTTAATACTTTTGAGCTCCCTAGTTATTTCCGTACAGACATTGCCGTTTTCTATCAACGAGGTAGATTTCGTGCAGCCCTAAACGTTCGCAATCTGTTTGATATCGAGTATTACCCTACTGCTTCTTCTATCAATAGCGTGGACGTTGGTGCGCCACTTACTGTTCAAGGCACTGTCTCGTGGAGGTTTTAAGTGTAGCCATTGACAAAGCATAGCCTCCCCCCTTTCATCTTTCTGCTGATATCAACTGTCCTGATCAGTGCTGTACTTTCAAGTTGCAGAAGAGTTGACTACATTAAAGTGACTGGCACTGCACAGATTGCACGTGATTGTAGACCTGTGCAGCATGTGATGGGCGAGACCTGCATTCCGCGCAATCCACAAAGAATAGTGATGCTGAGAGAAGATTATTGGATCAACGCCTTGTCATTGGGAATTCAGTCAACTGCTACAGTTTCAGCTCCTGGATTTCCCTACTCTAACTATCTACAAGGGAAAGCAAACAAAATTCAAACCGTTGGCAGCCATGGCTCTCCAAACATTGAGAAACTCTTATCTCTTCAGCCCGATCTCATCGTAGCAGAATCCTCCTACTCCAGGCATCTTTACGAGCAGTTATCTTATATTGCACCAACTGTTGTATTGAATATGCCGTTTCCCTCCCCTCCATGGCAAGAACAGCTAGAAGACATTGCTTACGTACTTAATCGGGAAGAGCAGGGCAGACTGCTGATAAAAGACTATTTGAAGCGGGTCGAGAGAATCAAACAAGCACTTGGTGAACGCCGGCATCATCTACGCGTTTCGATCGCTAACACATCTTCCGAATACGGTATCTGGTCGTATGGGGTACACCATCCTGCCGGGGCAATACTGCACAACATTGAACTGCAGCGGCCTGTATCGCAGCAAGGAGACTATTTCTATATTGAAAACATCTCGAATGAAAACCTGTCAGCCCTTGACGGAGACATTCTATTCATTGTTTCCTGGGAAAGGGATGACGATCGAAGGACTCTCCAAAAGCTCAAGCAAGAACCTCTGTGGTCAAAGCTCGAGGTCGTCAGGAAGAACCATGTAAAACTTGTTGGCACTCACTGGCATAACTCAGATATTCTTGCCATTCATGCTATTTTGGACGACATAGAAAAGCACCTTGTTAAGATCCCTTAGATTCGCCTCAGCGAAACGACTGCTCAGGTCTTACCCATGGGAGGAGATTAGCAAGAAGCCACAATTCCCACAGAACTCTTTGCACATCAGCGCATGATCAATACGTTCTCTCCTCATCCGCGACCCTGCCAGGGGAATCCAGAACTTCAAGTTCCTCCGCAGGCAATGAAGCTCTCATCACAGACCAGGATCGCCAGCCCGCACCACCTCTCCCTGTAAGCCGCCAGGACTTCCTCCAGTTGTAGAGGTTGTCCACCTGAGTGCCCAGATCTGCTGAACCTTGGGCACGCTCTGCCGATGTGGCGGCTTATCCGCCTTCTCGCATCAGCCTTGACGACCTCGCTGTAACGACGCATTGTCCTGCCCCATCAAGCCCCTGGTAGGAAAAGTGGTCGGGATAGAGAGGCGTCAACTTTCCTGGCAGAGGGAGGCTTGTGGCCCAAGGTCGCACCCTCTCTTTGACCCTGAAAATCGCCAGGGATGTCGCCAAGCGGCTGATGGAGGCCCAGGTGGAACGTGGTGATGTCAGCGCTGTTCCACCGCTTGAGGAACAGTTTGATCACCCCTTGGTGGTCAGTACCTGAATGGGTCGGCTGTCTGGATACCGGTACCGGGAGATTGTGAAACGGCTGAAGCGACTTGGATTCACATTCGATCGCCAAGCTGCAGGCTCTCATGAGATCTGGTTTCGCGAATCAGACAACCGCTACACCACCATCCCCAATCATCCGGGTGACATGCCGTAAGACACCATGCGGGCGATTCGCGTCAGGCCGGTATCAGTATGGAGGCGTTTTAAGCCAGTAGTTCGTGTCTCCCTCGATGGAGACGGATCAGGGGCGGCGCCTCGCGGGGATCAAGGTGTTGGCCTCGGTGTGGATCGCGGCAGCGGCTGCGCTGGCCCGGAAGGAACCGTCTTGCCGTGGTGGGTGGGATGCTGCCCCTGATCTGGGCGAGCGCTGGCTCAGACCACCAAGCCAAGGATCTGCCCCACAATCGCCATCACCTCCTCCAGTTGCGAGTTGTTCAGTCGCCCGATCGGATGGGGGTGAGCGCCCCTGGCACGCCAGTCGAAGGATTTGAGTTGCTGGCAGAGCACGTAGCTGTGGGCACCCGGCCGATCGGGAAAGGGACCAAGATCCACGGCAAGGGTGGAACCGCGGTTGTAGGGAGCTGAGGTCATGGAGCAACCCACCACCAGGCCCACGGTGGCGTGGAAGGAAGTGGTGGAAAGCACCGCAAAGGGATGGTGATCCTTCATCTCGCGGCCGGCCTGGGGGTTGTGGTCGATCCAGATCACATCGCCGCGATCGGGCACCCAACCCTGGCCCCCTTGGCGGGGGCTCACTCGATGACCTCAGCCCCGAGCGGACGGAAGGCCATTGCTTCGGTGGGTTCGCCAGCCATGGGCTCGTAGGCCGCCAGCCGTTCGGCCAGGGAAAGGCGAGGCTGCACCGGCCGGATCAGCACCCCGCCCTCCACGACGGACAGTTCCACGGACTGATCTTCCTTCAGCCGAGCCTCCCGGGCGATGGCTGCGGGCAGGCGAATGCCAAGGCTGTTGCCCCAGCGGCGCAGGGCCTGGCGGGAAGGGGTGGCGGCCATGGACATCAGGCGTTTAGACACAAGGATAGACGCCTCAAGTAACTGAGGCGGCACAGCAAGAAGGGATCTCAGCAGGGGCTCCTGCCTGCGGGCCGCCCACGGCCCGAAGCCCACCAGATCATTGGCTCTGCCGCAACGCCCAACAGCCGCGATCAGTTCAGGCAGGGATTGCTCACAGATCAGCAGCACCTGTTCACTATCGAGATCGAAGGACTGATGGGGGATCACCAGCGAAGATTTCGAGGGCAACAGCACTCGCTTTCGTTCCTGGCTTGTGGTGCCATACGCCACCATCGGCGTGCGCAGTGGCCACTACACCAGCACTCTCCGAACCCAGGGGCTCGAGGCTCGCATGGGCCCAGGCCAGCCGCAGGGTGCATGTGTATGACGCTGGCTGGAATCTGCTGCCGCGTGGATATGAGCCTGTCGTCTACGGATTCCTAGCACTGCCGGGCGAGGTTAGCCGTCCCGGCCTGCCTAAAGAGATGACTCGCTGATGCGCTCGTCTAGGGAAACCACAGCATCTGCCCTTTTGCCCAGGCGAAGAGGGAGCGGCAGGTGCCCCTGCTAAAAAGTGGGTGCGTGGCTCAAGCCTTGCATGGGCGCAGTGTCCTAAAACTGGGGCAAAGGGCAAGTTGGGACCAAGGGCCTGACCCTTGAGTACCGTTGCTGTGGTTTTTCCTGGCTTGCCCAGGGCGCCCACGGGATCATGATGCCAACGGGATAGCACTAGTCGGCTCCGCAGTGCTGAAAGTTGCTCGGAATTCGCAAATCCAACTCAACTCGTGCTGGGCAGTGGGAGCGTCGAAGTCAAGCCTCGCGATCCCGATGAAACCATGCTCCTAGTGAATGATATCCGCTAATCTGATGGCATCCAAACACGCATCGAATAGACGAAAGAACCAAGAGAAAGCCCAGCAGTAGCACTGGGCTTTAGGGTTGTGAGACAGAGCAGCATTTGAGCACCTTTCTGATCATATTCGAGTGCTACCGAGTTGAAGCAAAGGCATTTGAATGGAATTCAGCTAGGATCGAAATGCGCCAAGGCTGCCAAGCAAGCCAACTGAAGCCACGATGGCATCAGTCATGAAAAAGGCCAAGCTCAAATGCCCTGCCTAAGTTCCTGACCGCAGGTGATAGTTTTTGGAATTCTGCCGACAGCTCACTCGGAACAGCCATCACCTCCTCCTCAGGGGCCCCAATGTCCTGATTGTGTTGATACACGAGCTGGCAGTTTGCAAAAAAGCCGTCTACGAGTGAAAGACATGAAGGAAAATGCAGAGAGGATGCGCTTGAATGTGAACCATGTTTTCCTGAAGTCATGGCCTGAGGATGTAAACTATGAAACTTGATGCAGGCCCAATCTTAGGGCCTTCCGGGCTTGAAAGCCAGGTTGATACAGCTCTTCACGCAAGTAGCAATCGCCACAATTGCACCGCTGACTCAATACTGCTCCTTCGCCTGTATCAAGAAGGAAGGAGCCATATCAGGGAAGTTGTGGTCAAAAAGTGGCAAGCGATACCTAAGCGCCCTTTGCAGGTTCGCGTTGGCCCTTCTCGGTTCAGATTCAGCAAGGTTCGGTCTAATTCCAGCTCTTTGGGGCCATTTATCCTGCTTGATTCGGTTCTCCATTGTCGCCCAGAGGAGCACACCCTTCGCTGGTCATGTCCTATCCAACAACTGATGATAGGCCAAGAACAGTATCGCCTAGCAGCGAACACGTTTACCTTGCAGCTGTTCTTGGACATTCCCCGCAGCCGGGTCTTCTGAAAGCCAAACGGCGGCCTCCTTTCATGCCGCTCTTGGGGTCGTGGGGCTCAACCAGATCGATCAGCGCCGCCAGGGCACGACCGGCTCCATGTCGGCCAGAAACGTCTCGCCTTCGGTGCGCTTCTTTGCCGTGATCTGCTCGTAGTCTCCGTAGGCGAAGCCTTCCGCGAAGAGGTGGCCAAGCGGCTTGCCGCCCGTGAACCCAGTGCTTACCTGCAATCACAGGGTCATCCTCCTGTGAATGGGGCGGATTTTCCTGAGTCTCTCTGTAGCAATCCACGTCCCGATTGCTCCTCCTCCCCCTCGCCACGCCATGCCTGAGGCCCCGCCGAATTCAGAGCCCGTGGTAGCGATTCAGTGGCCAGATGGCAGCACTACCAGCGCACCGGTGGGCAGTGATTGGCTGCAGGCAGCCGCCGCGGCCGGGGTGGTGATTCCTACCGGCTGCCTGGGTGGTAGCTGCGGGGCCTGCGAAATCGATGTCAACGGCGAGGTGCTGAGGGCCTGCATCGCCACTGTCCACGCCTGCGGCAACGGCGTCCTGCAGGTGGAGCTGGCAGTCGATCCCTATTGGTGATCTTCTGCGGCAATCAAGCCGCCGCCCAGCAGCACCTCTCCGGCGTAGAACACCGCCGCCTGGCCGGGGGTGATCGAAAACTGCTCCTCGGCGAACTCCAGACGGGCACGGCTGGGCCGGCCGGCGGCCGTGTCGGCGGCGGTGACAGCCAGGGGAGTGAGCCGGGCCGCCACCGGAGCACTGCGGTAGCGCACCTGCACCTCCAGATTCAGCGGCGCCTGGGGCGGATCGATTGACACCCAGTTGATCGCCCCGACCACACAGCCACCCCGGCCGGCCTCAGCCCGCGGCGCCACCACAACCCGGTTCATGGCGGAATCGAGGCGCACCACATGCAGCGGTTCGCTCCAGGCCACCCCCAGTCCTTTGCGCTGGCCGATGGTGAAGTGCTCGATGCCGTCATGCTGGCCCAGCACCCGCCCATCGCTCAGCACAATCTCTCCTTGGCGCGGCGGCAGATAGGCATCCAGAAACGCCTTCATCGAGCCATGGTGATCGGCAAGGCAGAGGTCCTGGGATTCAGGCTTCTTGGCCGTGCGCAGCCCGTACCGCTCCGCCTCCAGCCGCGTGTCCGCCTTGGTGAGCTCCCCGAGCGGGAACACCAGCCGGCTGAGCACCTGCTGGGGCAGGTCGTAGAGGAAGTAGCTCTGATCCTTGCGCGCATCTAGGCCGCGCAGCAGCTGGGTACGGCCGCTCGGTTCGGGAGTGTGCCGCAGGCGGGCGTAGTGGCCGGTGGCGATCCGGGCAATGCCGCGTTCGCGCTCCGCCCACTCCAGCATCGGCGAGAACTTCACCTCGCGGTTGCAGCGGGAGCAGGGCAGGGGCGTGACCCCAGCGGCATAGCCATCCACCAGAAACCCGACGATCTGCTCCTCAAAGCGAGCGCGCGAATCCACCACGTGATGCGGAATCGCCAGCTGTTCGCAGATCCCGGCCGCGTCCACCAGCCCTTCGGCACAGCAGGCTCCCTTGCCGCTCATCAACCAGAGGGTGAGCCCCTCCACCTGCCAGCCGGCCTCCACCAGCAGCGCCGCGGTGAGCGAGCTGTCGACGCCACCGGAGAGCCCCACGGCCACCCGATGCTCCCCGGGCCAGCCGCGCAGGCGGCCGATCACAGCAGCGGCGGGGGCGGCAGGGGTGGCAGCAACAGCGGCTGCGGTGGCAGAAGGCCCGTCAGGGGCGCCGGAGGTGGCGGGGGGAGAGAAGGCCAAGGGGAGCGGTGCCGCCGTCGCGAGTGCGCAGCGTCGGGGCCTCTCCATCATGAAGCGACACGCCCAGCACGGTTGGGCTCCAACCTTCGAGTGCTGCCATGAGCTGCTGGCCCGCCCGTGACGCCGCCCACCTGCTGGTGGAATCCGCGCCGATGTCGGCGTTGGAGGAACGCCTGTTCGCCAGCGGGCTGCCGGTGGAAGCGTTGATGGAGAAAGCCGCCCTGGCGATCAGCCGGGCGCTGCTGGCGCGGCCCGAGCTGCTGCGGGATGGCGTGCTCGTGCTGGCGGGACCGGGCCACAACGGCGGCGATGCGCTGGTGGTGGCACGGGAGCTGCACCTGGCCGGTGTCGCCGTGCGGCTCTGGAGCCCATTTGAGCGCCACAAACCCCTCACCGACGCCCATCTGCGCCATGTGGCCTGGCTCGGCATCGAGCGCCTAGCGGCGCCACCCGATCCGGCAGCGGCCGAGCTGTGGGTCGATGGCCTGTTCGGCATCGGCCAGCACCGGCCGCCGGAGCCCAGCATCGCCACCCTGCTGGAGCAGCGCCAGCGGCTGATGGGTGGCCGGCTGGTGGCGATCGATGTGCCCACCGGCCTCTGCGCCGACAGCGGCCGGCCCCTGGGCCCCGTGGCCGCCTGCGCCGCCATCACTTTCTGCCTGGGCTTGCTCAAGCAGGGGCTGGTTCAGGACACGGCCCTGGCCTGGGTGGGCCAGCTGGAGCGCCTCGAGCTCGGTCTGCCGGCGGCACTGCTGGCGGACCTGCCCGCCGATCAACCACTGGCGCTACTCGGCAGCGACCGGGCCACCGCTCCCTGGCCCCAGCGGCCGCAGGCGGCCGGCAAGTACGCGCGAGGGCGCCTGCTGGTGGTGAGCGGCAGCGCCGCCTACCCCGGAGCAGGCCAGCTCAGCCTGCTGGGGGCCAGTGCCAGCGGCTGCGGGAGCCTGCGGGCAGCCCTGCCCCGCGCCCTGGCGGAGCAGATCTGGCTGATGCAGCCCCACGTCGTGATCAGCGCCGCACTTGAGGAGCGGGTCGGCGGCGGGCTGGCACTGGCGGGTCTGGCGAATCCCGGGCTGCTGGAGCGGCTGGATACTGTGCTGGTGGGGCCCGGCATCGGGGGCGATCACTGGGGCGACAGCGGGGCTGGTGGCGAAGCAGGCCTGAGGATGGAGCACGGCTCTGCTGCAACGGCGGGCGGCGAGGAGAAGGGCTGGGAGGCGCTGGGTCGCTTTCCCGGGCTGGTGGTGCTCGACGCCGACGGGCTCAACCGCCTGGCGGCCGGCGCCGCCGGTGCGCCGGAGGAGTGGCTGCGGGGCCGGGCCGGAACCACCTGGCTCACGCCCCACCAGGGCGAGTTCGCCCGGCTGTTCCCCGACCTGGCCGGTGAAACGCCACTGCGGGCCGCCGCCGCCGCCGCGCAGCGGTGCGGCGTGAGCCTGGCCCTCAAGGGGGCCCGCACCGTGGTGGCCGCTGCCGATGGGCGGCGCTGGCAAGTGCTCCAGGCGGCCACCGCCGCCGCCCGGGCCGGCCTGGGGGATGTGCTGGCGGGGTACGCCGCAGGGCGAGGCGCATGCGCCGCCGCCGGGGACGGGGTGCTGTTGGCAGCGGCGGTGCTGGAGCATGCCGAGGCGGGCCTGACCTGTGCCCGGCAGCGAGGGGCAGGGCAGACCACGCCCCAGGAAGTGGCCGCCGCCTTGGGATCTGCCGCTTGAATCAGGCGACAAATGAACGAATCGATCAATCAAACCGGCCCAATGTTTCCTTTTGCACGCAGAAAGTTGAAAGGTTGCTGAAATCACAGCCCCTTTCAAAAAACTGAGCGGATAGTGACGCCAATCAGCGGGCACAGGCTCCTCCATGACAGCCTCCAGCCTCCAGGGCGAAAAAAGCAGTCGGAGCCGCGGTGGGGATCCGATCAGCTGGTATCTCACCTCCATCGGCCGAGAACCTCTGCTCACCCCTGCCGAAGAGATCGAACTGGGCAATCAGGTGCAGGCGATGATGCAGCTCACCCAATCCGGTGAGCCCGACCATCCCACCGACCAGGAACGTCAGCTGATCCGGATCGGTCGCCGCTCCAAGCAGCGGATGATGAAAGCCAACCTGAGGCTCGTGGTCAGCGTGGCCAAGAAATATCAGGGCAAAGGGCTGGAGCTGCTCGATCTGATCCAGGAAGGCTCGCTCGGTCTGGAGCGGGCGGTGGAGAAGTTCGATCCCACCCGCGGCTACAAGTTCTCCACGTATGCCTTCTGGTGGATCCGCCAGAGCATGACCCGCGCGATCGCCTGCCAGTCGCGCACGATCCGCCTGCCAGTGCATCTCAGCGAACGGCTCACCGCCATCCGCCGCGTGAGCCTTGATCTGGCCCACAAGCTCGGCGCCATGCCCAGCCGCCGCGAAATCGCCGAGGCCATGGCGATGCCGCTCGAAGAGCTTGATGCCCTGCTGGGCCAGGCCCTCACCACCTCCAGCCTGGATGCGCCCGTGAACGGCGAAGAGGGCCGCAGTTTCCTGGGGGATCTCATCGCCGATCCCGCCAACGAGCAACCGCTCGATGTGGTGGAGCGTGGCATGCACCACGAACAGCTCAACCGCTGGCTCAGCCATCTCTCCGAACAGGAGCGCCAGGTGCTCGAACTCCGGTTCGGACTGAATGGCGACGAGCGCCACACCCTCGCCGAGATCGGCCGTCAGCTCGACGTGTCCCGTGAACGGGTGCGGCAGGTGGAACTGAAGGCGCTGCGCAAGCTACGCAGCCTCACCCACCGGCTGCCCAGCCGCCTCTGAGGGCCAGCCCCTGCGGCCTCCCCTCGTTTACCACCCGGCCTACTCCGCACCGCTGCCGAGCAGCCATCGTTTTCCGATGGCCAAATTCCGGCTGCTGCACGACCTGCTGCGCGCACGGGATCTGGCCCGGGACAGCCAGCTGCACCAGCCGCTGCCAGCGCCGCGTCGCTGGATCGAACAGGTGCATCCCCGCACGTATCACCAGGCATTTGCCCGCAATCAGCTGAGTGCGGCCCAGCAGCGGCGCATCGGCCTGCCAGCCACGGCACCACTGGTGCGCCGCACATGGTTGGCGGTAGGAGGCACCGTGCTCACCGCCCGGCTGGCCCTGCGCCATGGCGTGGCCTGCCATCTGGCCGGCGGCACCCACCACGCCTTCGCCGCCCAGGGCAGCGGCTTCTGCATCTTCAACGACTACGCCGTCGCTGCCCGGGTGCTGCTGGCGGAAGGGGCGGTGCGTCAGCTGCTGGTGGTGGATCTGGACGTGCATCAGGGCGATGCCACGGCGGCGCTGTTCGCCGAAGAGCCACGCGTGTTCACCTTCTCGGTCCACTGCGCCAGCAACTTTCCCCTGCACAAGCAAGCCAGCGACCTGGATCTGCCACTCGCTGACGGCCTCGAGGATCAGGCCTACCTGGAGACGGTGGGGGAGCACCTGCCCGTCCTGCTCGAGCGGCTCCGGCCGGATCTCGTGCTCTACAACGCCGGTGTGGACCCGCACCGCGACGATCGGCTGGGCAGGCTTTGTCTCAGCAGCGAGGGCTTGCTGCAGCGCGACCGCCTGGTGTTCGACGCCTGCCTCAGGCGAGGGGTCCCCGTGGCCAGCGTGATCGGCGGCGGCTACGACAGCCTGCCGGAGCTGGTGGAGCGCCATGGGCTGGTGTTCCGCGCCGCTGCTGAGCAGGCCCGCCTGCACGGCCTCTGAGCCTTCGGCGCCTCAGTCTTCAGCCCAGATGTAGCGGGTGAGTTCGGCGGGATCGGGCTCGGGCGCCGCGAGGGCGAAGCTGACCGCATCGGCCACCTCCGCGTCGATCTCCTTCTCGATCTCCTTCAGCTCATCGGCGCTGGCGAGGCCGTGGGACGTGAGGTGAGCGGCGAGGGCCTTGATCGGATCGCGCTGCGCCCAGAAGTCCTTCTCCGCCTCGCTGCGGAGCTCGTCGGGGTCGGCCAGGGAGTGGCCGCGGAAGCGATAGGTGAGGCACTCCAGCAGGGTGGGGCCTTCGCCCGCCCTGGCTCGCTCCACCGCCCGCTGAGCCGCAGCGCGAACCGCCAGCACATCCATGCCGTCGACTTCCTCGCCAGCCATGCCGAAGGCGGCGGCTTTGCGCCAGATCTCCGGATCGCTGGTGGCACGGTCGTGGGCCATGCCGATCGCCCACTTGTTGTTCTCCACCACGAACAGGATCGGCAGCTTCCAGAGCGCCGCCATGTTCAGGCACTCGAAGAACTGGCCGTTGTTGCAGGTGCCATCGCCGAAGAAGGCAGCGGTGACCGCATCGCTGCTGGCATCACCGAGCGCGTCGCGCTTGTAGCGGCTGGTGAACGCCGCCCCCAGGGCCACCGGGATGCCTTCGCCGATGAAGGCATAGCCGCCCAGCAGGTGATGCTCCCTGGAGAACAGGTGCATGGAGCCACCCCGGCCCTTGCTGCAGCCGGTGGCCTTGCCGAACAGCTCACTCATCACCTCACGGGCCGGCACGCCGCAGCTGAGCGCATGAACGTGATCCCGATAGGTGCTGCAGAACCAGTCGTGCTGGGCACGCATCGCCTTGATCACGCCCGTGCTCACGGCCTCCTGGCCGTTGTAGAGGTGCACGAAGCCGAACATCTTGCCGCGGTAGTACATCTCCGCGCACTTGTCTTCGAACCGTCGACCCAGGGTCATGTCCCGGTAGAGGACCAGACCGTCGGCACGGCTCACCGATGTGGGGCCAGCCGTGTAAAGGGATGCAAGCCTTTCCGAATGGCTGCTGACAGGCTCGGCCGCCGGCGGGGCCGGGACAGCGATCTCCTGGGTCATGGCAGGGACAGCGGAACTTCTGACCGCTGACTGTACGGGGTCTGTTCCGCCCGCAGAGTCAAATTGGTTGCCTCTGCCTACACTCCCTGCCAAGCCCGTGCCGCGGGATTGCGAGTCGCCAGGGTTGGAACTGCCGATCGACCATTTCCAACTTCTGGGGGTGAGACCGGCCACTGATGCCCAGACGGTCTTGCACACCTTGCAGCAGCGGCTCGACCGGCCGCCGGAGCAGGGTTTCACCGCCGCAGCCCTGGAGGCCCGTGCCGTGCTGCTGCGCGAAAGCGCTGATGTGCTCAGCGATCCGGAGCGACGCCAGGCCTACGAAGCCGAGCTCATGGCACTCGACACCGAGGACGGCGCCCTGACACCGGGCCTGGACGTGCCGCCTTCCCGCGAGATGGGGGCCTTGCTGCTGCTCTGGGAAGCGGGGCTGGCCATCGATGCTTTCGATGCAGCTCGTCGCTGCCTGCAACCGCCGCAGGCGCCGGCACTGGGCAGCCACCGCGAGGCCGATCTCACCCTGCTGGCGGGGGAAGCCTGCCGCATGGGTGCCAGAGAGCTGCAGGGTCGCCGTCAGTTCGAGCGGGCGGCCCAGCTGCTTCAGGAGGGCATCACCTTGATGCGGCGCACGGGCCGCCAACCGGAGCAGCAACGGCAGATGGAACACGACCTGGCCGATCTGCTGCCGTTTCGGGTGCTCGATCTGCTGCGGCGTGATCTGAGCGCCACCGACGAGCGCGCCGAAGGTCTGAACCTGCTGGAGATGCTGGTGGAGCGGCGCGGCGGACTGGAGGGCGACGGAGATCCAGCCCTACCCAGGAAAGACTTCCAGGACTTCTTCAAGCAGATCCGCCACTACCTGACGGTCCAGGAGCAGGTCGACCTGTTCAGCCGCTGGGCCAGCGGCAACGCCACCACCCCCGGCTCCGCCACCGCCGAATTCCTGGCCTGCCTGGCGCTCACCGCCTCCGGCTTCGCCCAGCGCAAGCCAGAACGCATCGCCGCCGCCCAGCTGCGGCTGGAGGCCAGCGGTCAACCGGGCCTGCAGCCCTTCCTGGCCTGCCAGCATCTGCTGCTCGGGCGGGTGGCTACGGCGGAGGCCTGCTTCAGCCAGGGCGCTGATCCCGCCCTGCGCGCCTGGGCGGCCGAGCATGGGAGCGAACCGCTGGCTCAGCTCTGCGCCTACTGCTGCGACTGGCTGCGGCGCGATGTTCTCGCCGGATACCGCGACATCGAAATCGACCCTGATCTGGAGGCTTACTTCGCCGATCGCGACGTGCAGGCCTATGTGGAGCAGCTCGACCGGCGCCAGAACCGGGAGCTGCAGGGCCGGAGCCATGCCGGTACGGAAGCCATGTCTGCTGCTCCGCTCACCACAGCTCCGGTCCTCGACTCTCTGGCGTCCCGTGGCACGGCAGCTTCTTCTGAAGACCCGATGCGCTGGCCGGATCCACTGGAGCCCGCCGCTGACCCGGCCAGCCCGCCGCTCGAGAGCTCAGACCCCTTCCGCACAGCGACAACCACCCCGGCGCGGTCCACTGCCGCCCCCCGCCCCAGGCGCGCTCCCCTTGGCGCCGCCGGCTGGAAAGCTCTGCCCGGCTGGGGCCGCATGGCCGCGGCCGCCGTTCTGGTCAGCGCCTTCGTCGCCGCTGGCCTGGCAGGAATGATGGCCCTGCGGCCCTTGTCACCCGCCAGCCCCGACAAGCAGCCCAAACCAGGAGTGGGCGCCACCGGCACCTCCCCCCCGCCAGCAGACACCCCCGCCAAGAGCCCCCCCGCGGCCAAGCCCCAGCCAGCCCGGGCGGCTGGCCCAGTGCCGCTCACCAGCGCCGAGCCGGATGAAAGCCAGCTGCGCGCCCTGCTGGAAGCCTGGCTGCAGACCAAAGCCGCAGCCCTCGATGGCCGAACCCCCGCCATCCCGCCCGCAGACCTGGCCCGGGAAAGGCTGGTGCGCGAACTGGCCGCCGAGCTACGCCGCAACCGTGCCCGGGGCGTGAGCCGTGAGCAGGTGACAACCGAGATCCAGGGCCTCCGCATCGACACCCGCACCCCCCGCCGGATCGCCGCCGCCGTGGACATCCGCTACAGCGACACGGCGCTCGACGCCCAGGGCAAGGTGGTCGATCGCACCCCTGCCACCAACTTTCGCAACCTCTACATCTTCGGCCGCGAGGGCGAGGTGTGGAAGGTGGTGGGCTTCCGCCCGCTCTCCTGAGCCGCAGCTGAGCCCTTGAGCCTGAGCTCAGGCTGGGGGCGTGCAAGCGGCGCCGCCGAAGCAGCGGCGGAAGGCCGGCCGGCATGTTTTTACGATCGGGTCACGATCCGCCGGTGCTTCGCCCCATGTTCGACGAACTTTCCCAGCGTTTCGAAGACGCGGTCAAGAGCCTGCGGGGCCAGGACAAGATCACCGAGAGCAACGTGGATGGGGCGCTGCAGCAGGTGCGCCGGGCCCTGCTGGAGGCCGATGTCAGCCTCGATGTGGTCAAGGGCTTCATCGCCGATGTGCGCGAGCGCGCCATCGGTGCCGAGGTGGTGCGGGGGGTGAGCCCGGATCAGCAGTTCATCCAGCTGGTGCATCAGGCACTGGTGGAGGTGATGGGCGGGGAGAACGCACCGCTGGCCCGTGCCGATCAGGCCCCCACGGTGGTGCTGATGGCCGGTCTGCAGGGGGCGGGCAAGACCACCGCCACCGCCAAGCTGGGGCTCCACCTCAAGGAACAGGGCCGGCGCGCGCTGCTGGTGGCCGCCGACGTCTACCGGCCCGCCGCCATCGATCAGCTGCAGACCCTCGGCAAGCAGATCGGCGTGGAGGTGTTCAGCCTGGGGGCCGACGCCCGGCCGGAGGACATCGCTGCCGCCGGTGTGGCCAAGGCGCGTGCCGAAGGCTTCGACACCGTGCTGGTGGACACCGCCGGCCGGCTGCAGATCGACACCGCGATGATGGAGGAGATGGTGCGGATCCGCACCGTGGCAGCGCCCGATGAGGTGCTGCTGGTGGTGGATTCGATGATCGGCCAGGAGGCCGCCGACCTCACCCGCGCCTTTCACGAGCAGGTGGGCATCACCGGAGCCGTGCTCACCAAACTCGACGGCGACTCCCGCGGGGGTGCGGCGCTCTCGATCCGCAAGGTGAGCGGCGCGCCGATCAAGTTCATCGGCACCGGCGAAAAGGTGGAAGCCCTGCAGCCGTTCCACCCGGAGCGGATGGCCAGCCGCATCCTCGGTATGGGCGATGTGCTCACCCTGGTGGAGAAAGCCCAGAAGGAGGTGGAGATCGCCGATGTGGAGCGTATGCAGAAGAAGCTGCAGGAAGCCTCATTCGACTTCAGCGACTTCGTTCAGCAGATGCGCATGATCAAGCGCATGGGATCCCTGGGCGGCCTGATGAAGCTGATCCCGGGAATGAACAAGATCGACGACGGCATGCTCAAGCAGGGCGAGGCCCAGCTCAAGCGGATCGAGGCGATGATCGGCTCAATGACCGAGGACGAACGCAAGCAACCCCAATTGCTGGCGGCCCAACCCTCACGGCGGCGGCGCATCGCCGCAGGCAGCGGTCACACCCCGGCGGATGTCGACAAGGTGCTGGCTGATTTCCAGAAGATGCGCGGCTTCATGCAGCAGATGACCCGCGGCGGAGGCATGCCGGGCATGCCAGGGATGGGCGGCGGCATGCCCGGATTCCCCGGAATGGGGGGCGGCATGCCAGGCATGGGGGGCTTCCCCGGCATGGGCGGCGGCATGCCGGCCGCGGCCGGTGGGGGCACTGCTGGTGGCGCGCGCAAAGCCAACCGGCCGCCGAAAAAGCGCAAAGGCTTCGGCCAGCTGTGAGCAGCAGCCGGCCGCTCCTGTGGGCCGTGAGGGCTGTTGTACCGTTATGGACTGCCATCTTCACGACTGCGCCACGATGATCAAGCTCCGCCTGAAGCGGTTCGGCAAGAAGCGGGAAGCGAGCTTCCGCTTGGTTGCCACCAACAGCACATCACGTCGTGATGGGCGGCCGCTCGAGGAACTGGGCTTCTACAACCCCCGCACGAAAGAAACCCGCCTCGACACCGAAGCGATCCGTGTGCGTCTGGGCCAGGGCGCCCAACCCACCGACACGGTGCGTTCGCTGCTGGAGAAAGGCGGCCTGATCGAGAAAACGATCCGTCCGGGCGAAACCGTCGGCAAGGCCAACCAGGCCGCTGCCCGCGAAGCTGCAGCCAAGCAGGCTGAGAAGGAAGCGGCAGAAGCCAAGGCCGCCGCTGCAGAAGCTGCCGCCAAGGAAGCCGCTGAAGCTGCTGCCAAAGCGGCAGAGGCTGCTGAAGCTGCTGCTGCCGCCGCCGCCGAACCTGAACCCACTGCTGCTTCTGCGGCCGCTTGAGGGCGCGCCCCATGACCGGGGCCGACACCTCCTCTTCGCGCACGCTCATCGCGCTGCCGAATCCATCGTCAGCCCTTGCTCTGGCTGGCGAAGCAGAAGCCACCCTGCACCACATCGAGGCGCTCACCGGCGTCTGCATGGTGTTGCGGGGTCTTGATCTGTCGATTCAGGGGCGCAGCAGCCAGCGCGAGCGGGCCGCCGCCCTCGTTGATTTGCTGCGGCCACTCTGGCAAGAGGGCCAGGCCGTCGGCGCCGTGGATGTGCAAACCGCACTTGTGGCACTCGACACCGGCCGCAGCGCCGAACATCGCGACCTGGGCAATGTGGTGCTGGCCCGCAGTCAGGCCGGCAAGCTGCTGCGTCCACGCACCCTGCGCCAGCGAAGCTATGTCGAGGCGATGGAGCGCCACGACCTCACCTTGGCGCTCGGTCCAGCGGGCACCGGCAAAACGTTCCTGGCCACCGTCCAGGCGGTGCGGATGCTGACTGAGCGGCGGGTGGAACGGCTGATCCTCACCCGGCCCGCCGTGGAAGCAGGCGAACGGCTGGGCTTCCTCCCCGGCGATCTGCAGCAGAAGGTGGACCCCTACCTCCGCCCCCTCTACGACGCGCTGCACAGCCTGCTGGGGGCGGAACGCACCAGCGCGCTGCTGGAAAAAGGGGTGATCGAGGTGGCTCCGCTGGCCTACATGCGAGGCCGCACGCTGGCCGACGCCTTCGTGATCCTCGATGAAGCCCAGAACACCACAACAGCCCAGATGCGCATGGTGCTGACGCGGCTGGGGGAGAACTCCCGCATGGTGGTCACGGGTGATCCCACCCAGATGGATCTGCCGGTGGGCCAGCTCAGCGGCCTGATCGAGGCGGCCCAGGTGCTTCAGGGGGTCGAAGGCGTGGCGATCTGCGAGCTCACGGCGGCCGATGTGGTGCGCCACCCCCTGGTGCAGCGGCTGGTGACCGCCTATGCCAACCGCGATGCCAACGGGCCGGCACCCACAGCGCAACAGCGATTCGACGGCCAGCAACGCCGCCGGGGACCATGAACAGCACAGAACGGCTCCGCATTCCCGCCGAAATCGCATTGGCGGCCCTTGTGGCCTATGTGCTCGGCTTCTGGTTCACCAGCCTGTTCCCTGGCTATCTGCCCAAGATCGGCGGCCTCTGGTCGGCCATCTCGGCGATCGTGGTCACCCAGTCCACCCGCAGGGAAACGACCTCCTCCGCCTCCCTGCGCATTCTTGGATCGGCAATCGGCGCGATCACCAGCGCCATCTACCTGACGCTGCTGCCCTTTCACCCGCTCGGCATGGCCCTGGCGATCTTCGCCACGGTTCTGCTCTGCACCGTCGTCAACATTCCCAGCCACGGCCGCCTGGCTGCGATCACGGTGATCGTGGTGATGGTCACCGGCAGCCTGGATCCGAAGCTGAGCCCAGGCCTGAACGCCTTGCTGCGCTTCGTTGAATCCTGCATCGGCACGGGCGTGGCGATGCTGGGCGTCCGGCTCTGGCCAGGTCCCGTCGACAAAGACTGAAGCGACCGTTCAGACGGCATGGGGAGATCCGCACCCCTCAGCAGGCGTGGACGCTCCCAATGACCGAAACCCGCTGGCAGGATGGATGGAGTTTCGTTCCACTGGAGCGCAATGCCGGCCAGCAGCAATTTTCAGCAAGCCATTCGTGAGGCCCAGTCGAGCGCCTTGGTTGGCCCCAATGTGGTCAACAAGGCTCTCCCCTATGTGGGCGGCGGCATGGTGCTCACCGCCGGGGGTGTGGTGGGTGGCCTGTCGATGATCGGCACCCCGCTGTTCATGCCCCTGTTCTGGGTGGCCCTGATCGGCAACTTCATCCTGTTCTTCGTCGCCCAGAACGTGGCGATGAAGGGCAACAACAGCACGGCGCTGCCGATCCTGGCGATCTACAGCCTGATCACGGGGTTCACGCTCAGCGGCATCGTGGCCATGGCCATCGGCACCGCCGGAATCGGCGCCATCGGCACGGCCGCCCTGGCCACCGGCATCACCTTCGTGGTGGCCTCAATGGTGGGCCGCCGCATGAGCGACAACCTGGGCCAGGCCCTGGGCGGTGTGGTGGGCCTAGGCATCCTCGGCCTGATCATCGCCATGGTGGTGCAGATCGTGGGCGGGATCTTCATTCCGGGCTTCGGTGGCAACGGCTTCGAGCTGCTGATCGCCGGCTTCGGCACCGTGCTGTTCGTGGGAGCCGCCTTCCTCGACTTCTACACGATGCCCCGCACCTACAACGACGACCAGTACCTGGCCGGCGCCCTGGGGATGTACCTCACCTATATCAACCTGTTCATCTTCATTCTGCGACTGATCATTGCCCTCAACGGCGGCGGCCGGCGCGACTGAACACTGCACAGTGTTGTGATCTGCCAGGGGGTAACCCCTGGCTTTTTCATGCTGACTTGCTCCGGATGAACCAACAAGCCGAGCCAAGACCTCCTCTAGGTGTGCGATTTTCTGCGCGAGAACGAGTATGCATTGCATCAAGCGAATCCAATAGCATGGGCTCCAATCCCATGAACGAGCTGCACAGAATCCACACCGTTTGCTGATCTGATGAATTCTCACCCTGCTAGAAATCCGATCCTCGTCATTCAGCAGGGGAAACCTGATGCGATGCATCCGCCAATCAGAGATACCTTTGTCCAGAAGCTAGGCACACATCGACAGAAAACCAGCCCGCAGTGTCTTGTCGTGGTAAAGAAGAGGCGCCCTCGCATCAGCAGAATGCAAAAGGCGATCAAGCAGCAGCTCGCCCATCTGGAGCGTAACCTTGCCAGCATTGATTCCCTGATCGCATGTTGTGGCAATCTTCAGGCATGAGGGACAGTGTAGGTTGCTTCCCGGATCAAACAGTGAGCCATCTGCTAACCATGAATATCGGCCTCCGAATAGCAACCATTCTCAGGCCAGCGATTTGTCAGCACCATGCCTTCCCGTAAGCCAGGTTCCTTGCCACATCGTTTTCTGATGGTGGCCGCTGCCTCTGTGCTGTTGGCTGCAGCAGCCTTGCCTGCAGGATCAGCGACACAGGCCATGCAGATTCAAACGGAGCTCCTGCAACACTGCGGCGAGCCCATACAGGTGGAAGGCTACATCCTCGCCCCCGGGGATGTACTGGAACTGAGAATGCTCCATTCCTCGGCACAGCCCCTAGGTGGCAGCCTGGAAATACTCAGCGATGGAACTGCCTCGCTGGCCCTCATTGGTTCAGCCAAGCTCAGCGGCCTCACTCTGAGTCAAGCAGAGAGGTGGTTAACCCAACTCTATAAACAGGTGCTATTGCGGCCCGAGCTCACGCTGCGAATTGTTCGGATAAGCCCGTGCTTGCGTCGGGGTTAGGAGAAATTCCGAATCCAAGCAGGGTCATTGGCGCCAAGCGGGAGATGGTGCGAAAGAAAATGACTCACTATGAACTAACCGAGCCTTTCCTTCGTGATCTCAACGATTGAGAAGCCCGGCAGAATCACCCCATGAAGCGCGGATCTGCGCCAGGTGGCTTTTCACCTCAGCCTCAGAACGCCGAGCATAGGCGCAGAGGTCAAGCCTATCAAGCTCAACTTCGTTGAAATCCCACGCATCAACAGTCAGTATCAGGACAATCTCTGTTCTACCGGAACACCTTCCTGACCGCTCGAATCTTCACGCCATCAGCGGATGATGAGCCGAAGATTGACGATGGCAACCCTTTCGCCGAGACAATCACCATGACTGTGAGCTTGGCGGTCCGAGCTCTGGGGTACGTCCCTCTGCGGGGAAGCAACCACCCTCTGATGGACATCACTCGTATCGCAAAGGGGCCTAAGCACTGGTGCACCGAGGAGCGACGCTCAGATCATTCTCATCCGCCTCAATAGCACTCTGTAGCGCCAAACCCCCGCCATCGCCTACAACCAATGGGTGTGGTGTCCACTACCTTCAACTCAATTTTGCGTGAGGGTGACACCATGGTAAAGAATCGAAACCCCTCAGACAACGCGGTGGACACCCGGAACTAGGCAAGCCTGCCCAGAGGGCAGTTCATGGTTATCCATTCTTCTAATGACAACATCAACCCACGGTTCTGACAAGCGCTCATCTAGCGTCTCCTACCTAGGGTTGTCTGTAACGCAGAGGTCATGATGCAAAGCAATGCGATGGCCACTTTGCGGGTCATCTGTGTCACTACGCTCTTCCCGTTGGTCTGGATCACCCTGGCCATGATCAATGGCAGTGAGCGCCATGGGGTGAGCCAATTGGTTGACGTTCCCGCTAGGCCATTACCCGCAAAGCGCAAGCTCGTTGCAGATCATGCTGCGGCTATTCACGATTCGGTGCTGTCAGCACTGCTGCTGAATTCGTCCAGCTCCTCTCTGCCCAAAGAGCCAGCGTCGAATCGAAAGGAGGGCCCTTTCCTTCAGTCATCAAGCCCGAAAGAAGGCCTTGGACATAATCCATCCTCAAGCCCAGCGGCCGTGCCATCTGAACGAAGCGGCAACGTCCTGGTTGCGTCTTCAAGAGCAAGGGAAGAAGGGTTCCGTGAACAGATTGGAGTTCCCCGGCCGGGCGTATCGATCGGATTCAGCAAGGCTGATCTGCTGGGCGGTCCGCTCACCCTCGCCTCCTCACGCGAAGTCGTGATGCCGGTTCTTGCTAGGGCTCAACGTGCACACTGGGCAAGCAGCGGTGATCCACTAGCGCCGCTGCCCGCCGAGTGGCGCACTCCCATGCGCCAGGCGGTAAACCAGCTCGTTTCTACCAGCAAACAGAAACTCACCGAACTCACTGCACAAGTTGTTCATCTTCCCTCAACCAGAGTTACCCTGATAGAACAGGTGCCTGTGGTAATCCACCACGACGGTACTGCCACTTTGCTGCGTGCGCCCCACAGTCGTGCAGCAATCAAAGACATTGAAGACTGGGCTGCACAACAGCCTGTACCGAATCAAGGCGCTTTATCCATCGCATTGGTAACCATCCACCCGTTGCTGCAATCGCTGCCATCCCCACCAAAGGCAGTGAATTCCCGGATTGATTCAAGGCTGCCACCTCCAGTCTCAGCGACCCAGGCCACCGCTGTCAGGCCGCTCCAAGGGACTAGCTTTCCCATACCACCGCCCCTCCCAACAGAGGGCCAACGCCCGGCGAAATGAATTGGGGCCCGCCAAGTGGCCGTGCGAAGCCGCCGCCGACAAGCTTCCCAGCAGCGCCTTTTCGCTCCATCACGCAGTTCCCAACCCCACGCCAGAACTCGACCCATTCACCACTTCATCAATGGGAAAAAGCTTGGCAGCCTGCTTGTGCTTTCCTAGCGGTGATCCCTCACGAGGTGGTTCATTCCTGCGGCCAAACAACACGCTATTGGGGGAGGGAGTCACCGGGATGTGGCCAGCTCGAAATCACCAAACCCGAGCTAACTGTTGCCCATGAGCCCCACCCATCCATCCCTGCTATCACAGGACCCTTGCTTCGCAGTCGGAGTGGCTTTCCAGAGTTTCAACCAATCAATGACCCAAAGGACATCATTATCCGCAGATGTTCACAAGGGCGGAACGAGCGCCGTCCGCAGATTCAGAAACCACTGCGGTTCCCGGTGCCAGGCGAATAGCTCCTCAACCGCCTGCTCCGCGGCAATGAAACGCCCAAGCAAGGCAGAGGCGAAGCGAGGCCGTGGGGCAAGACTTGATCAAGGCAGTGGAACAGCCAGGGGAACGACCTCTGCATCGCCCTGCCCCCGGCATCGCCTGTCGCAGGGCGATGCAGAGGTCGTCCTCGGGGCCAGATGACGCTGCTGCGCGGCGTCGACGGCTGCCGGGCCGGCTGGTTGTGCGTGGAGCTGGGGCAGCAAGAACGGCTGGTGCGGGTGCGGCTCTGCCGCAGCGCCGTCGAGCTGTTCAAGGGGGCTGAGCCAGCCATCACCGCCATCGATATGCCGATCGGACTGGGCGACAACGGGCCGCGTCCCTGCGACCGGGCGGCACGGCGCTTCCTGCGCCAGCGGGGCAGCAGTGTGTTTCCTGCACCGGTGCGGGCCGTGCTCGCGGCCACCACCTACGTACAGGCCTGTGAACTCTCGCTGGCCGCGCAGGGGCGCAAGCTCAGCAAGCAGAGCTTTTTCCTGCTGCCGAAGATCCGCGAGCTCGATGAGGTGTTGCGGGCGAATGCGCAGCTGGCCGCTGCCACGGTGGAGGCGCACCCTGAGGTGTGCTTCGCTCGCTGGAACGGCGACACGCCGATGCTCCATGCCAAGAAGACGGCTGCCGGCCGCGCCGAGCGGCTCGCCCTGGTGGAGGGTTGCTTCCCTGGCACCGCCAGCCGCGTGCGGAGCCGATTTCTGAAGCGGGAGGTGGCCGACGACGACATCCTTGATGCCCTAGCCACTCTGCACACCGCCAGCCGTCTCGCCGAGGGGTCAGCCGTGGCCTTTGGTGACGCTGACGTCAGAGACAGTGCCGGCCTGCCGATGCGGATCTGGGGATGAGCCAGGCCCACAACCACATACCCACCCCGCAGACCTGCGCCTAACCCCATCCACCTCTCGCTGCTTCCTGCCAAAAAAAAAGCCCCCGCAATCTGCGGGGGCTGCTGATCGATCGATGCTCCTCAACCTGTCTTCGATGAAAACCTGTTGAAGAACGGAGGGGGATCAGCCGATCGCCGGAGCGTTCAGGGCCACAGGGGTGGCTTCGGCAGACGCCAAGTCGAGCGGGAAGTTGTGCGCATTGCGCTCGTGCATCACTTCCATGCCCAGGCCTGCACGGTTCAGCACATCCGCCCAGGTGTTCACCACGCGGCCTTGGCCGTCGAGGATCGACTGGTTGAAGTTGAAACCGTTCAGGTTGAAGGCCATCGTGCTCACGCCCAGGGCGGTGAACCAGATGCCCACCACCGGCCAGGCGGCCAGGAAGAAGTGCAGG
>Ga0164290_1000846_pt1 | contig 73252 bp, 83 predicted proteins | sample Micstemetagenome_FD_108782 | JGI IMG/M metagenome (GOLD analysis project Ga0164290, IMG submission 108782) | Contaminated culture microbial community from soil near Moab, Utah, USA - Microcoleus steenstrupii SON62 (Illumina Assembly) | ecosystem: Environmental > Terrestrial > Soil > Soil crust...
GATCAACCGGGCCGCGGAAGCCATGACGATCTTCGCCGTTATTTGCGCAGCTTCGTTCATCCTGATGCACATGGGCCGTCCTTGGCTGGCTTACTGGGCGCTGCCGCTGCCCAACACCTGGGGGTCGTTGTGGGTAAACTTCAACTCACCGCTGGTCTGGGACGTATTCGCCATCAGCACGTACTTCACCGTATCCCTGGTTTTCTGGTACATCGGTCTGGTGCCGGACCTGGCTACCATCCGTGACCGGGCTACCAGCAAGGTATCTCGGTATGTGTATGGTGCCCTGTCGCTGGGCTGGAACGGTGGTGCCAAGACCTGGGCCCGCTACGAATACATCTCACTGATCCTGGCCGGTATCTCGACGCCGCTCGTACTTTCGGTACACACCATTGTAAGTATGGACTTTGCTACCTCGGTCATTCCGGGCTGGCACACGACCATCTTCCCGCCGTACTTCGTTGCCGGTGCTATCTTCTCGGGTTTCGCCATGGTGCAGAACCTGATGCTGATCATCCGCGTCGTGTTCAAGCTGGAAGACTACATTACGTTTGAGCACATCGAGTCGATGAATAAAATCATCACGCTGACGGGTTCAATCGTGGGTGTGGCTTACCTGACCGAGTTCTTCATCGCCTGGTATTCCGGGGTTGAATACGAACGGTATGCCTTCATCAACCGAGCCTTCGGTCCGTACGCCTGGGCTTACTGGGCCATGATGACCTGTAACGTAATCTCGCCGCAGCTGTTCTGGTCGCGCCGGATTCGCCGGAGCATCGTCTGGACGTTCGTGCTGTCAGTTGTGGTAAACATCGGGATGTGGTTCGAGCGCTTCGTGATCATTGTGACCTCTCTGCACCGCGATTACCTGCCGTCCAGCTGGGCGATGTTCTCACCGACCATCTTTGACATCAGCGATTACATCTTCTCGTTCGGTCTGTTCTTTACGCTCTTCCTGCTCTTTGCCAAATTCCTGCCGGTTATCAACATGGCGGAAGTAAAAGCCGTCATCAAGTCGTCGTCGGAAAAACTGCCGGCTTCGGTTTCGGGTGTGGCAAAAGGGGAGAAAGTAACAAACCCGAGCTATAACAAGAACGCCGAGTAAACCGGTGATTCAGGAAAGTCGGTAAAGGGGTGGACGGGTCGTTATGTGGCAACGGAGTAAGTAGTACCCCAAACCCTGATAACCCGTATCCCCATCGATCTTAATTACACAATACGAATGGCTGATTTTCATAATAGCAAATTTCTGGTTGGCGTCTATGACGACGACGATGTCGTGCTGAAGGCGGTGAAAGAAGTCAAAGGTGCCGGTGTAAAGATTCACGAAGTCTATACGCCGTTCCCGATTCACGGACTGGACGTGGCGCTGGGTCATCCCCGGACGCGTATCGGTATCGCCGCATTCCTCTTTGGTTTAACCGGTTTTCTCTGCATGGTAACGCTGACGCTGTATACCATGAAGTTTGACTGGCCGATGATCATCGGGGGTAAGGATCCGTACTCACTGCCGGCTTACATCCCGGTTATGTTTGAGCTGACGGTTCTGTTCACGGCTCTGGGAATGGTAGGTACCTTCCTCATCTCCAATGGCCTGGGGCCCACGGTGAAACCGCTTATGTTCGATCTGCGCAGCACGGATAACAAGTTCGTGATGGCCATTGATCTGGACAAGAACAAGCTATCGGAAGCGGAGATTGCGAGTGTTCTGAAGACCTCGGGCGCTGCCGAAGTGAATGTTAAACAATTCTAATTCTGACTGACCACATGAAATTGATGCGTCTGAACCGTTCGCTTCTGGTGATGGCAGCCGCCCTGCTGACGTTCTCGGCTTGCAAGCGAGGCCACGACGATCCGGGCACCGAGTTTGCGCCGAACATGTACGATCCGGTCGGCTACGAACCGTATAAGCAGATCGACGGTTTTAAGAACCCCTATAACAAGTACGGTACCAACCTGTGGGAGCCGGTTCGCGGTACGGTATCGCGCCGGAACTACCACACGAAGTTTCAGGATAGCACGGGAGCCGTACGAGAGGACCTGATGGTGTACAACATCCATCCGGACAGCCTGTCTGTTTCGCAGCGGGTCCTGAAAAACCCGGTCCCGCTGAATGAGAAGACCCTCGCCAGCGGTAAAGAATACTACGCCCGTTATTGCCAGCATTGCCACGGGGAGACAGGGAAAGGAGATGGTCTGGTTGCCAAGCAGTACAAAGGGGTACCGGTATATTCCGGTTTACCACCGATGAACGATGGGCACATTTTCCACGTCATTACCCATGGCAAAGGCCGTATGTGGCCTCACGGCTCACAAATGACGCCGGAAGAGCGGTGGCTGATCGTTCATTACGTTCAGAAGCTGCAACAGGAAGGTTAATAACGCATGGCATTCTAATTAGTAGAAAGTAATGGCTCATTCTCATTCAATACCGTCCCTGGACGAACAGTTTGAATTTACGGCCGAAAGCAAACGTCGCCTGATCATCAGTGGCGTGGTTGGACTTGCCCTGGTTGCTCTGGGTGCCTTCCTGCTGGCCAGCGGTGCTGGTGACCACGGCCACCAGGAGGCCGGTCAGGGCGTCGCTGCTACCCACGGTGCAGAACATAGTGCGCACGGCTTTAATTGGACGACTCGTCTGTGGGCCAATATCTGGTTGAACGCAGTTTATTTCACCGGTGCAGCCGTCATTGGCATGTTCTTCCTGTCGTACAACTACCTGGCACAGGCAGGCTGGTCGGCCGTATTCAAGCGGGTACCGGAAGCACTGCCGGCGTTCCTGCCGGTAACAGGCATTGTTATGCTGGTTACCTTCTTTATCGGCGGACATGACCTGTTCCACTGGACGCACGAAGGACTGTACGATACCGCCAGCCCGGATTACGATCCTATCGTCGCAGGTAAGAAAGGCTTTTTGAACACGCCCTTCTTCCTGATCCGGATGGTGATCTATTTCGCTGCCTGGTACATGCTGTGGCGGATGCTGCGCAACTTCTCGCTGAGTGAAGACCTGGAAGGCGGCACGGAATACTACGAAAAGAGCATCAAGTTCGGAACGGCTTTTCTGGTAGTCTTTGCGGTTACCTCCTCTACTTCGGCCTGGGACTTTGTGATGTCGATTGACACGCACTGGTTCTCGACCATGTTCGGCTGGTATACACTGGCCAGCTGGCACGTGACGGGTCTGGCTATCATCACGCTGGTAGTCGTTACCCTGCGTGAGCGGGGCTATCTGTCGGCCGTCAACGAGAGCCACCTGCATGACCTGGGTAAGTTCATGTTTGCGTTCAGCATCTTCTGGACGTACGTCTGGTTTGCCCAGTTTATGCTGATTTATTATGCCAACCTGCCGGAAGAAACCATCTATTATCGGGAGCGTTTTACCGGTTACGGCGGAATTTACAAAGCCCCGTTTTTTATCAATCTTTTCCTAAACTTTGTCGTTCCATTCCTCGTTCTCATGACGAGAGACGCCAAGCGGACGCCGATCATTCTCAAAATAGCGTGCTGGTCTATCCTGGTTGGACACTATTTTGACTTCTACACTAACATCATGCCGGGAACGGTTGGTGAGCACGGCGGCTGGGGCCCGATGGAGTTTTGCATGATTTTAATCTTCCTGAGCGCGTTTATTTGGTCTGTTTCCACTCAGTTGACGAAGGGCAATCTATACGCCAAGAATCACCCGATGATGGAGGAGTCTCTGCATCATGATATTTAAGCGCTTACGTTTCAATTTACTCTTACCCAACTGATTCATATGGTTTACGTTGTAGGACTTTTGTCGTTGGTATTTCTGGTCCTGACCATTGTTGTACTGACGCGAATGACCTCGGTGCTGAAAGGCCTGGGTGGCGCCAGCGACGCGGCAGCTACCGAAAGCCGGGTAGGTATCGGTAACCGGATCAATGCGATACTGTTTCTGGCGTTTTTGATTCTGGGCTCCATTGCTGCTGCGTGGTCATTCATTGAGTCGACGAAATATTACCTGCCGGAGGCTTCTTCTCCGCATGGTCGTCGGACTGACAGCCTTTTTTGGCTGACAATGGCAATCATTACTATTGCTTTCCTGGTAACCAATGCGCTGCTGTTTTACTTCTCGTTCCGGTACCGGTATCGGGAAGGCAAGCGGGCAACGTATTATCCGGAAAATCACAAGCTTGAGCTGATCTGGACGGTTATTCCGGCGGTTGTCATGGCCCTGCTCGTATTTACGGGCTGGCGCGCCTGGCGGGATATCATGTCTGAAGCGCCTGCGGATGCTGTTGTTGTGGAGATTGTGGGCAAGCAGGTTAACTGGGAAGCCCGCTACCCGGGTGTTGATAACAACAAGCTGGGTAACTACAACTATAAGCTCATCGATGCCAACAACACCCTGGGTATTGATTTGTCCGATGAAGCAGGTTTTGATGACTTCGTTACGAACGAGATTCACATTCCGGCGAACCGTCCGGTCCTGCTGAAGATTCGGGCGAAAGACGTACTGCATAGCGTGTTCATTCCGCACATGCGGGTGAAGATGGATGCCGTGCCCGGTATGCCGACCCGGTTCTGGTTCGTAGCGGATAAGACCACCGAGCAGATGAAAAACGAGACAGGCAACCAGAATTTCAAGTACGAAATTGCCTGCACGGAAGTCTGCGGCCGTGGTCACTTCTCGATGAAGATGAACCTGGTAGTAGAAGACGAAGATTCATACAACAAGTGGGTGTCTGAACAAAAGCCCTGGTTGTCGCTGAATCCGGATTATGCGGTTCAGGTTCCGACTAACCTGAAAGCAAAGGCTGCCAAATACCTGCCTGCACAGGAAGCTCCTGCCGAAGAAGGCACGGAAGCGGGTGGCGCAGCAGCTACGGCTAGTGTTTCAATGCGGTAATCACAATTAAAGCACCACAGTAACAATGGCAACCCTCGAAACGAATGTAGTCTCGGTGGAGCATCATGAGCATGAGCACCACGAGGAACTAAGTTTCTTGAGAAAGTATATTTTCTCGGAAGACCATAAGACAATCGCAAAGCAGTACATGTTCTCCGGTATCATCTGGGCGATCATTGGTGCTTCGCTGTCGGTCCTGTTCCGTCTTCAGCTGGGCTTCCCGGACATGAAGCTGGAATGGCTGCGGCCGATGCTGGGTAACTGGATCAACGAAGGTGGTAAACTGGACCCGGAATTCTACCTGGCCCTGGTGACCATGCACGGCACCATCATGGTGTTCTTCGTGCTCACGGCCGGTCTGAGCGGTACCTTCTCCAACTTCCTTATCCCTTTGCAGATCGGTGCCCGCGACATGGCATCGGGCTTTCTGAACATGCTCTCGTACTGGTTCTTCTTCCTCTCGAGCGCAGTGATGTTCACGTCCCTGTTCATTGAAACAGGACCGGCTTCTGGTGGCTGGGTCGTGTATCCGCCCTTAAGTGCTTTGCCTCAGGCCATGCCGGGTTCAGGGCTAGGTATGACGCTGTGGCTGGCTTCTATGGCGCTGTTCAGCGTCTCCTCGCTGCTGGGTGGGATCAACTACATCACGACCGTTATCAACCTACGGACCCGCGGCATGTCCTTTAGCAAGCTGCCGCTGCCGATTTGGGCCTTTTTCCTGACGGCGGTACTGGGGCTGATCTCGTTCCCGGTTCTGCTTTCAGCCGCTCTGCTGCTGATTTTTGACCGCAGCTTCGGGACCAGTTTCTACCTGTCTGAAATTTACATTGGCGGTGAAGCCCTGCCGAACGTCGGTGGTTCTCCGATTCTGTACCAGCACCTGTTCTGGTTCCTGGGCCACCCGGAGGTATACATCGTACTGCTGCCGGCCCTGGGTATCACCTCAGAGGTCATCGCTACGAACTCACGCAAGCCGATCTTCGGTTACCGGGCCATGATTGCTTCCATGATGGGGATCGCCTTCCTGGCGTTCATCGTCTGGGCGCACCACATGTTCGTGACGGGCATGAACCCTTTCCTGGGCTCGATCTTCATGTTCCTCACCTTGATCATTGCCGTTCCCTCGGCCGTGAAAGCCTTTAACTACATCACCACGCTCTGGCGCGGGAATATCGTCTTCACCCCGGCCATGCTGTTTTCGATTGGCTTGGTGTCGTTCTTTATTTCCGGTGGTCTGACGGGTATTATCCTGGGTAACTCGGCGCTTGACATTCAGCTGCACGATACTTACTTCGTGGTGGCTCACTTCCACCTGGTAATGGGTGCCGCTTCGGCCTTTGGCTTCCTGGCCGGTGTTTACCACTGGTTCCCGAAGTTCTTCGGCCGGATGATGAACCCGACCCTGGGCTACATTCACTTCTGGGGGACGTTTATCGGGATTTACCTGGTGTTCTTCCCCATGCACTACATCGGTATCGCTGGCTTCCCGCGCCGGTACTATTCGTTCACGAGCTATGACGCCTTCAGCACCTTCGGGGACATGAACATGTTCATCAGCATCGCGGCTATCTTTACCTTCGTGTCGCAGTTTGCGTTCCTCTGGAACTTCTTCTACAGCATTTTCAAAGGTAAGGTAGCTCCGCTGAATCCCTGGCGTTCAAACACGCTGGAGTGGACAACGCCGCTGCACCCGGGTCATGGCAACTGGCCGGGTGAAATTCCTGCCGTCTACCGCTGGCCGTATGACTACAGCAAGCCGGGCGCTAAGGAAGACTTCATTCCGCAGACGGTTCCGTTCTCTCAGACTCCGGAGTCGAATCTGCCGCATGAGACTGCTATGATTCCCCTGGAGAAGGAGATTGAGGCGCAGAACTTCAATGACCAATTCAAGCAACCCCATTAATTCCCGCGAACGCTTATTCCGGAGACTGGCACTCCTGACCGTAATTAGTGTCTACCTGATCGTTGTAGCAGGTGGCATTGTCAGAAGTACCGGCTCCGGAATGGGCTGTCCGGATTGGCCTCGCTGCTTCGGGCAGTGGGTACCGCCAACCGACGCTTCACAGTTGCCCCCAAACTACGCTGAAATTTACGGCGCTAAGTTAAAAGGGGAGGTGGTGTTCAACGCCGCTAAAACCTGGATCGAGTACGGTAATCGCCTGATTGGCGCTCTGTCCGGGTTATTTGTTTTTGCTACCCTGATCCTTTCCACGACTTATTTCCGAAAAGACCGAGCTATCGTTTGGGGTAGCCTGCTTTCCTTTTTACTAATCGGTTTTAACGGCTGGCTAGGCTCAAAGGTGGTCTCTTCGGAACTTGCGCCGTACATGGTGACGCTCCACATGCTGCTGGCCATCGGTGTAATCTTTGCCCTGCTGTATGTGATGGTTCGTTCCCGTGCTGAATGGTATGCCATTTCGCTACCGAAGGCGAACCGTTCTATCCTAAACCGCCTGCTGTTCTGGACTATCGGTCTCTCGGTAGTACAGGTAGTTTTTGGAACTCAGGTCCGGGAAGTGATGGATGAGGTGATGGTAGCCATGGGGGAGGCTGGTCGGATGTACTGGATTGAGCGATTGGGCCTGCCTTTTTACATTCATCGTTCCTTTTCGCTTGTTGTTCTGGCTTTTCACGTAGCGCTGTTATGGCAGCTACGGAAGCAGGCTGAGAAAGGTCTGCTGGCTGGTTGGACAAAGGCTCTGCTGGCTGTTGTCCTTGTTGAAATACTATCGGGTATGGTATTGGCCTATCTGGCGGTACCGGCTTTTGCTCAGCCCATTCACCTTACATTGGCGATCGTGGCGCTGGGTATGCAATTTATCATTCTGATGATGGTCAACGCCCAGACTTTTTTGCGGGTAGTGACCCCATCGGTTCCCTCTTACTCGCTGGGTAATGCAACCAACTGAAACGAAGAATCTGGTAGCGGGTTCACTCGCTGAAAAAATAAAGGCGTACGGAGAATTGCTTAAGTTTAGGCTATCCGCCTTTGTCGCCTTGTCAGGCGCCTTTGGCTATAGCCTAGCAGCTCCCCGGTTTGATCTTCTTAAGTTGTTCCTGCTGCTCCTTGGCTCGCTGGCCATTACGGGGGCGGCGAACATCATCAATCAGATTATTGAGAAAGACAGCGATAAACTGATGAAGCGGACGGCTGGTCGCCCGCTGCCGGCGAACCGTTTGACTGTACAGGAAGCGGCTGCCTTCGGTTTTGTCCTTTTTGGGCTAGGCGTCGCCATCTTCCTGGCCTTCTTCAACCTGCGTTCCTGTGCTCTGTCGGTGCTGTCGCTCCTGCTATACGGATTTGTGTATACGCCGCTGAAGAAAGTAGGTCCGGTGGCTGTCTTCGTTGGTGCCCTGCCTGGCGCGTTTCCGCCGATGATTGGCTGGGTTGCTGCAACGAATCATTTCGGTCTGGAGCCGGGAATTCTGTTCGCCATTCAGTTCTTCTGGCAGTTTCCGCATTTCTGGGCTATTGCCTGGGTAGCGGATCAGGATTATGCTAAAGCCGGGATCAAGCTGTTGCCTTCCAATGGCGAGAAAGACGTCAATACAGCGTTTCAGATCATGATTTATACCCTGTTCCTGTTACCGGTAGGCTGGCTGCCTTACCTGATGGGAATGACTGGAATCCACTCGGCGATTATTGCCATGATCTTCGGAATCTTGTTTTTGGCGCAGACGTTTCATTTAATGAGGAGATGTACGGACCGGGCGGCGTTGCAGATCATGTTTGGGTCGTTTTTATACCTGCCGGTCGTACAGATTGCTTTTTTGTTGGATAAAGTCTAATCAACGCCATCATGAGTGATTCGGTAAATACATTGTCGATGCTGCAGGAAGAGCCGGAAGAAACGCTCTCGATGAATCCAAAGAAGTTTACGCTTTGGCTCTTTATCGTAAGTATTCTGATGATGTTTGCTTCCATGACCAGTGCTTATCTGGTCCGTCGGGCGGAAGGAAACTGGCTGGAGTTCGATATGCCCAGCATCTTTACCTACAGTACAGTCGTTCTGTTTATCAGCAGCCTGTCCATGCAATGGGCCTATATGGCCGCAAAAAAAGACAATTTCGGCACGCTGAAAATAGCGATTTCTATTACTTTTGTGTTCGGTTTGGCCTTTTTGGTCATGCAGTTTGAAGGTTGGAAAGCCCTCGTGGCACAGAATGTTTACTTCGTCGGAAACCCGGCTGGTTCATTCCTGTATGTGTTTACGGGCCTTCTCGCGTTTCACCTGATCAGTGGTCTGATTGTTCTGTTGTTCGCCCTGCGGGCCGCCTTCCGGCAATCGATTCACGGGAAAGAGCTGACGCAGATTCAGATTGCAAATACCTACTGGCACTTCCTGGACCTGCTATGGGTCTATCTGTTTGGTTTTTTATTGTATTTCAATTGATTTAATACACGCAAACGCATGTCTGCTACTGCAACGACGGCTGAAACGCCGGTGTTCGACAAGAAAACCTGGATGGGGGGTGTTGAACCCATGAAGGCGAGCTACGGCAAGCTGATGATGTGGTTCTTCCTGATTTCGGACACATTTACCTTTTCAGCGCTGCTGGTTACCTACGGGCTGATCCGGTATAGTTATCCGGCTTATGATCCGGCCATTCACGGGGAGTTTGCCTTCTCACAATTATACTGGCCGATTCCGGAGCGGGTTTTCGAAGCAGTACCTTTCCTGCATGGCATACATGCCCCGCTGGTATTCGTCGGGATCATGACCTTTATCCTGATCTTCTCATCGGTGACAATGGTACTGGCTGTAGAAGCTGGCCACCGCCGTGACCGGGCAGCCGTAGAAAAATACATGTTGTGGACAATCCTGGGTGGCTTTGCCTTCCTGGGTAGCCAGGCCTGGGAATGGTCACACTTCATCCACGGTACCGACGAGGGCAGCGTTATTCGCGAGCTGGTTAGCGGGCAGTGGGTAGAGCGTACGGTGTTTGGCGCCAATCTGACGGAAAACCAGTATGGCCCCCCGGCGTTTGCGGATCTGTTCTTCTTCATCACCGGCTTCCACGGAACGCACGTATTCAGTGGGGTGGTACTGAATATCCTGATCTTTTACCGGACGGCTACCGGTCTGTACGAGCGCCGTGGTCACTACGAAATGGTGGAGAAAGTCGGTCTGTACTGGCACTTCGTTGACCTGGTGTGGGTATTCGTCTTTACGTTCTTCTATCTGGTCTAATCATCAATCTTGTAACCCATCATGGCAGAACATACGCATCACCACAATACGGATCACGGCCATATCGCCGAACCCCAGACCAAAGGCATCTGGCGCACGTTCTGGATCCTGGCGGCTGTAACCGGGCTGGAATTCATCATTGCCTTCACCCTAGGTGCGGGTACGCTGAAGACGGCCATCTTCGTCGGCATGACCATCGTGAAAGCCTTCTATATCGTTGGCGAATTCATGCACCTGAAGCATGAGACGAAAACGCTGATCTGGTCAATCCTGCTTCCCTGTATTTTTGTAGTCTGGTTGCTGATTGCCCTGCTGATGGAGGGCGGCTCAATCTTCCAGCTGCGTTAATATGCAACGATCGTTTAAAGCCGGGATCCTCCTACTCGTGTTGGTGGTCCCGGCTTTCGTATTTTTATTCCTGAAGCTGTTTGGGCAAAACCACTTTCAGCTGACGACCTTCTATCCGCTCCGGGATCCGGCGACGGGCGCTGTGCGGTTTGAAGAACGACCCAGTAAATGGTGGGGGACGGTAAAGGATACAGCCTTCTACCAACTACCCGTAATTGTTGGAACGGATCCTGCAGGTAAGCCGGTGACCTCCGAGAGCCTGGCAGGCAGCCTCTACGTAGCTTCGTTTGCCCCCACTGAATGCGATTCAAACTGCCGGCAGGTCGCTGCCCAGCTTAACCGGATACAGGATATTTTTGAACAGCAGGATCAGCTGAAACTGCTGACGCTGGCCGCCGATACCGCCTCTCTTCGGCCCTGGCTGGATGTGGCCGAGCAACGGCCCGAAAAATGGCAAACGCTGCTGGTCGGTGCCGGTCGGCTGGATACGTTGGCAGCCCGGACGTACCGCTTCGTTCAGGAGCCAACAGTTGGCAAAAAGAAAGAAACTTTACGGTATAACGATGGGTTGGTACTGGTAGATAAGGAGGGTCACATCCGGGGGTATTATAAAGGCTCCGATAAAACGGAGGTGGACCGCCTGAATCTGGAAGTGCGGGTTTTACTCGATATCTACGCGAAACAATAATACCCTCCGTATGGCAACGCTGGAATTAGAAAGAAGTCAGAAAACTGAGCGGTTAATCAACGTACTGGCGGCTGCCATTCCGGTAGTCGTGGCGATTCTGCTGGGCATCCGGCAGAAAGTGGATCTTGGAAGCTGGACCACCATCCTGCCGCATCTGAACGGCATCATTAATTCAGTGACGACCTTGACCCTGTTGCTGGGTCTGTATTTCATCCGTCAGAAAAACGTGGCGGCTCACCGGACAATGATGCTGACCTCGTTTACGCTGGGTTCAGTTTTTCTGGTAACCTATGTGCTTTACCACCTCTCGAATGAATCGACTTCCTTTGGGGGAGAGGGCTGGATACGTCCGGTTTATTACTTTCTGCTGATCTCCCATATCGTTCTTTCGATTGGGGTTGTCTGGTTTGTGCTGCGTGCCGTGTATTATGCCCTGACGAATCAGATTGCCCGGCATAAGCAGGTTGTCCGCTGGGCTTATCCGATCTGGTTGTATGTCAGTACGACGGGTGTGATCGTTTATTTGTTAATTAAGCCGTATTATAATCATTAAATCCACGGGGTGATGAAAAAGGTTTTGGTAGTACTTGGCGTCTTTCTGGTCCTGTTGCTGGTGTCAACGGACTCGATGGCCCAGTGTGCAATGTGTCGGAGTACGGTGGAGAGTACCATGAGCAACGGACGGAATATGGTTGCGACAGGTCTGAACACAGGGATTTTGTACCTACTGGCTACTCCGTACCTGCTCGTAGCCGCAATCGCCTATCTTTGGTACCGAAACAGCCGAAAAGAACATGCCCAACGTCTCGAAATCGCAAGCCGTGTTAAACGGGCTTTGTCCTAGATGCCGGAAGGGAAAAATCTTTGAGGCTTCATTCTACGAGATTACCCGCTTTGACCAGATGTACGAGCATTGCCCGACTTGTGGTCTGCGGTACGAAATTGAGCCGGGATACTTCTGGGGAGCCATGTACGTAAGCTACGCTTTATCCGGTGGGCTGGCTCTATTCCTTGGGTTCCTGTTGTTTTATGGTTTTGACGATCCGGACTCCTGGGTGTATCTCGCCGTCATCCTGCCGGCCCTGGTGATCATTACGCCGATCAATTTTCGTATCTCGCGCATTGTCTGGCTGCATTATGTCTCCGGAATAAGTTATCAGCCTCATTTATAGAATGAAACAGAAGCTAAAAGCCGCTGCAAACCTGAGTTGCAGTGGCTTTTTTATGCCCGAGAAAAAAACTTGGACAGCCACGCAACCTGAAGCGCCCGCTTCTGCATCTTACCTTTGAATCACTTAAACTGGAATGATTCGACTATTACCCTCTTTTACTACCGAAGCGCAGTTGGTGAGCGCTCTCCAACGCAGCGACGCCCGGGCCCAGAAACAGGTCTACGAGCGGTACGCTGGTCGGATGCTGAGCGTTTGCGCCCGCTACATCGGTGACCGCTATACGGCGGAGGAGGTGTTAATGGACGGGTTCATGCGCATATTCGAACGAATCGGCCAGTTTAAGAATGAAGGTAGCCTGGAGGGGTGGATACGCCGGATCATGGTCAATGAATCCCTGATGTACCTCCGCCGAAACAAGCAGTGGCGGGCTGAAGTCGACCTCGAGGAGGCTCCACCCGTGGAAGACGGTACCTGGGCGGACGACCAGTTGCACGTCGACGATTTACTGAATTTGCTGGCTGATTTGCCGGAAGGCTACCGGACTGTATTTAACCTGTACGCGATTGAAGGGTATAACCATGCCGAGATTGCCGAGTTATTAGGAATCTCAGAAAGTACCTCCAAATCGCAGTTGCACCGGGCCCGGGCCGTACTGCAGCGTCAGGTTGTTGAATTGAATAAAAAAAAAGAACTGAGGTATGAAGCAACACCCCGTTGATGACCTGTTCGCCCGGCGGCTGGAGGACCACCGCCTGGAGCCCCGGCGGGCCAGCTGGGACGAAATGCAGCGGCGGATGAATCCGGAGCCGGAGCGTCGGCTGGGCATTGCCTGGTATGCCGTAGCCGCGGGTATTGCCCTGGCGCTGCTGGCAGGCTGGTGGGTCTGGCGTACGAATGAGGCACCGGGTTTCAGCAAACAGCCAGAACTAGCGGTCGAACCGTCGCCTAAAGCGGGCAGTCCTGAACGTACTTCCTCCCCGGTTCCGAACGGTACAACAACTAAGGCTATAAAACAAGCCGCTACTGCCGACCAGGCTATGGCCTACGCCCAGGCGGAACGGAAGCCAGCTCAGGTAAAAGCAACAGCGAAGCCTGCACAACTCGCCGAAGAGCAGGAACTGGAGCTGATCGCTCAGCAACCAGCTGCTCCGAAAGAAGAGCCATCCGTTCTGAAAGCAGAACCAAAGCTGGAAAAAGCAGTCGCCTCTGCCGCTGCTTCGCCGGAGCGGACGCTGATCGTCCAGATTCAGGAGCCGGTGCTCGTTGCTCAGACGGCAGCGCCAGCCCCGGAGCAGGAACTAGCCGAGGAGGAGCAGCCGCGGAAGAAGCGGGTGCGCCTGGGACGCCTGGTCCGGCAGTTCAACAACCTGCGGGAAGGTGAACCCGTCGACTGGAGCGAAGCCGGTTTACAGCCCGGAGCGCTGTTGGCGAAAGCGGCCGATAAAGTCCAGGAAGGCAAGGAAAAGATTACCCAATCGTACGAGTCCCTGCGCACGCAGGCCTTTAGTAAAAACGCCGAAAACAACAAATAACATGAAATACCTGCTGACTACGTTGATGCTCTGGAGCACGATGAGCTGGGCATCCATCGACAAGGACAAAACCAATAGTGATTCCCTGGTTGTCATCTTTGGCAACAAAACCCGACTGGTCATTCACTCGGAAGACCGGAAAGGCATACAGGAACTCTCCAGGTACGATATCAACAAGATTGTCCGCGATATGGGCATGAAGCTGGATTCGACGGATAAAAACCAGATTGTTGTCGTGGATCAAAACAATACGGTTCGCTACCTGCGTGATACGGTAATCGTCGTAACCCGAAAGAATGGGAATGTATCGGTGACCATCCGGGAGTCGGGGAAAGACGGACAGACCGAGCGGGAAGAAGTACGGCGGCGCGAAAATTACAACAATGACCGGGGCCGGTCCCGGCGGTATTCCAACGACTGGAACCGCTGGAGCGTATCCGGGATTGGTCTTGGCTTGAACACCCTGGTTGAGCAGTCCACCAGCCCGCGTTATCCAAGCGAGAATTATGACTTGCGGCCGATCGGCTCCCGGTACATCAGCCTGGCGGTAGGGCAGATGCCTACTCTGGCCCGGGGACGCGTTGCTTCCCTGAAACTGTACTACGGACTGGAGCTGGCCTGGAATAACTTCATGTTTGAAGGCAATAACACCATCCGGAAAGAAGCAGATGGGGTAGCCTTCCCGACTATCGCCCAGGAAGTCGAAAAGAGTAAGTTGACGATCGCGACGATTGGCATTCCCTTCGTGCCGCGGGTAACCTTCTATAGCGAAGGCGGACGGAAAGTCTTCCACCTGGGCGTTGGACCTTACGTCAATTACCGCATCGACAGCTACGCCAAAGTTAAGTTTGAGGACGACGACAAGGACCGGTCGCGGTCAAACTATTACCTCAACGACGTCCGTTACGGCCTGATGGCGCATATCGGAATCGCCAAAACCAGCTTTTTTGTCAAGTACGATCTGAACCCGCTCTTCCAGGAAAATCGCGGACCGGATGTACGGGCGTTAAGCTTCGGAATTAGTCTGTAAGCGAAATTACTACTGAAGCCGCCGGGTGCTGAGCCTGGCGGCTTCCTGTTTAGGGTACCAATAAATTTTGGACAAAGATTTGACAATAATCGAAAACCATATAATTTTGCAACTCGATTGACAAAGGCACGGTTGCTCTTGGGGCAAAATTGCTTTTTCAGCGGTTCCTGGGGAGTTTCCAGAGTGGCCAAATGGAGCAGACTGTAAATCTGTTGGCGTACGCCTTCGGAGGTTCGAATCCTTCACTCCCCACGATCTAGTGTATGGTTTAGCGTTTATGGTTAATTGGTTATGGACTAACCCTGAACTGTAAACGCTAAACCATAAACTATGATAAGCGGGAGTAGCTCAGTTGGTAGAGCGGCAGCCTTCCAAGCTGCAGGTCGCGGGTTCGAGACTCGTCTCCCGCTCGAAGTGAGAGAATAGTACCGAAGTTTGTCTTCCAGGCTGCAGGTTGTGGCTGGGGCGGCGTTCCACTTCGAGACTCGTCTCCCGCTCAGGGAATGAATAATGAAGAATAGATAATGAATGAGTAAGGCCGTTGTCGCTAGTTATTCATTCTTCATTGTTACGTATTCATTTCTTACCAGCCTTCTTAGCTCAGTGGTAGAGCACTTCCTTGGTAAGGAAGAGGTCGTCGGTTCAAATCCGATAGAAGGCTCAGCAACGGCAAATTTCATCCAAAAACCAAAACAGTACACTTTAAGCTTTTCTACAATGGCTAAAGCAACATTTGACCGTTCCAAGCCGCACGTCAATATTGGTACGATTGGTCACGTTGACCACGGCAAGACGACCCTGACGGCTGCCATCACGAAGGTGCTGGCTGAGAAAGGTCTGGCTGAGAAGCGGGATTTTTCTTCTATCGACAATGCACCGGAAGAAAGAGAACGTGGTATCACCATCAATACCTCGCACGTTGAATACCAGACGGCCAACCGTCACTATGCGCACGTCGACTGCCCGGGCCACGCTGACTATGTGAAGAACATGGTAACGGGTGCTGCTCAGATGGACGGTGCCATCCTCGTAGTAGCTGCTACGGACGGTCCGATGCCCCAGACGCGTGAGCACATCCTGCTGGCTCGTCAGGTAGGCGTACCCCAGCTGGTTGTCTTCATGAACAAAGTGGACATGGTGGACGATCCGGAGCTGCTTGAGCTCGTTGAGATGGAAATCCGCGAACTGCTGAGCTTCTACGAATTCGACGGCGACAACATCCCGGTTATCCAAGGTTCTGCACTGGGTGGCCTGAACGGCGATTCCAAGTGGGTTTCTACGATTGAGCAACTGATGGACGCTGTTGACAGCTTCATCCCCCTGCCTCCGCGTCAGACCGACCTGCCGTTCCTGATGCCGGTTGAAGACGTATTCTCGATCACGGGTCGTGGTACGGTTGCAACGGGTCGTATCGAGCGGGGTATCATCAACTCAGGTGATCCGGTTGAAATCCTGGGCATGGGTGCTGAGAACCTGAAGTCAGTTGTAACGGGTGTTGAAATGTTCCGGAAGATTCTGGACCGTGGCGAAGCCGGTGACAACGTAGGTCTCCTGCTCCGTGGTATCGAAAAAACCGATATCCGCCGTGGCATGGTAATCTGTAAGCCGGGCTCGGTTAAGCCGCACGCCAAGTTCAAGGCTGAGGTTTACGTACTGTCAAAAGAAGAGGGTGGCCGTCACACGCCGTTCTTTAACAAATACCGTCCGCAGTTTTACTTCCGTACCACGGACGTAACGGGTGAAATCGTTCTGCCGGCTGGTGTTGAGATGGTTATGCCGGGTGATAACATCACCATCGAAGTAACGCTGATCAACAAGATCGCCATGGAAAAAGGTCTGCGCTTCGCTATCCGCGAAGGTGGCCGTACGGTTGGCGCCGGTCAGGTAACGGAAATCCTCGACTAAGTAACTGATAGCAAATGCATTTCTTTCGGGGAATGCATTTGTTTTATCTGGATATTCACTATCTTTGCAGTCCGTTTCAGCGGCTTACCGACGAAGCGGACTGTTTTTTACGGGTGTAGTTCAAGGGTAGAATAGCGGTCTCCAAAACCGTTGATGGGAGTTCGAATCTCTCCACCCGTGCCAATCGCACACAGATGGACAAGATTACTTCGTTTCTGAAAAACTCCTGGGAGGAGGTTCAGCACAACGTTACCTGGCCGAAATTCTCCGAGTTACAGGCTAGTTCCACGCTGGTGCTGGTAGCATCGCTTATCTTCGCGTTGCTGGTTGGCTTGGTTGATTTTCTCTTCGAGAACGGTCTGAACGCGTTTTACCAGTCGTTCTGATCGGGTAGTTTATGATTGCTGATTTTAGCGAAGAGAGTCATTACAGCCATAATCATCAGTCATAAATCCTACAAAAGAAATGGAAAGCGGAATTAAATGGTACGTAGTCCGGGCTGTATCGGGCCAGGAGAAGAAGGTTAAGTCTTACCTGGAAAATGAAATTACCAGGCAGAACTTAGCCGACTATGTTCCGCAAATCCTGATTCCCTCCGAAAAGGTATACGAAATGCGGAACGGAAAAAAGCGGGTTCGTGAGAAAACCTTTTTTCCGGGCTATATTCTTATCTCCGCCGATCTGTCGAACGGCGAAGTCGTACACCTGATTACGAGTATGCCTGGTGTTCTGGGTTTTCTGGGTAACAGCAATGGCCCAACGAAAATTCCGGTACCGTTGCGTCAGGCAGAGGTGAATCGCATCCTGGGTAAGGTCGACGAGGTGACCCAGGAAGTGACGGCCCCCACCATGTCGTTCATCAAGGGCGAATCGGTGAAGGTCGTCGACGGCCCGTTCAGCGGGTTCATTGGAACCGTGGAAGAAGTTTTCGACGAGCGGAAGAAGCTGAACGTGGTGGTCAAAATTTTCGGGCGGAATACGCCTGTGGAGCTGAGTTACGCACAAGTAGAAAAGGAAAGTTGAATGGCTATGCCCGAGATGAAACCGGCACGCTTCCCTCCGGCCGGTGGAGTCATTAGCAGGGCTTAGCGTAACACGTTAGAAGCAATGGCAAAAGAATTAGCTGGGTACGTGAAATTGCAGGTCAAGGGCGGCCAGGCCAACCCTTCTCCTCCGATTGGACCGGCGCTGGGTTCCAAGGGTTTGAACATCATGGAATTCTGCAAGCAGTTCAACGGACGGACGCAGGACAAGATGGGCATGGTGTTGCCGGTGGTCATCACGTACTACAAAGACAAGTCGTTTGACTTCGTCATCAAAACTCCGCCTGCGCCCATCCTGCTGATGGAGGCTGCAAAAATCAAGGGTGGCTCGGCTCAGCCGAACCGCAACAAGGTGGGATCGGTATCCTGGGATCAGGTTCGTCAGATCGCTGAAACCAAAATGCCGGACCTGAACGCCTTCACGGTGGAATCTGCGATGAAGATGATTGCCGGTACGGCACGCTCAATGGGGATTACCGTCTCCGGTGAAGCTCCTTTTGAAACCAAGTAACGGCGCCAAATTCAGAGAAGATAATGGGAAAATTGACGAAAAAGCAGAAAGAGGCGCTGTCGAAATTTGATTCGGCAAAAGCCTATTCGTTAGCGCAGGCCGCCGAGATTCTGAAACAGATCTCGTACACCAAATTCGACGGCTCAGTCGATATCGACGTCCGCCTGGGTGTAGACCCGCGGAAAGCTGACCAGATGGTTCGCGGCGTCGCCACGCTGCCGCATGGTACGGGTAAAACCGTTCGCGTACTGGTGCTCTGCACGCCCGACAAGGAAGCCGAAGCCCGTGAGGCCGGTGCTGACCATGTCGGTCTGGATGACTACATCGCTAAAATCGAACAGGGCTGGACGGACGTTGACGTCATCATCACGATGCCGAACGTTATGGCCAAGGTTGGTAAGCTGGGCCGGGTTCTCGGTCCGCGCGGCCTGATGCCGAACCCCAAGTCGGGTACGGTAACCCCCGAAGTGGGCAAGGCGGTGAAAGAAGTAAAAGCCGGTAAGATCGACTTCAAAGTTGACAAATTCGGTATCATCCACACGAGCATCGGCAAAGTGTCCTTTGACCCCGCTAAGCTGGCCGAAAACGCGCAGGAAGTCATCGCGACCCTGCTGCGCCTGAAGCCCTCTTCGGCGAAAGGGACGTACGTGAAGACGATCCACCTGTCAAGCACGATGAGCCCGAGTGTGGTAATTGACAAAACGACGGTAGCTGGACTGTAATCATGACACGCGAAGACAAAGGAGTTATCATTGAGGAACTGAGCGAAAAGTTCAAATCGGTTCCTTACTTCTACATCACGGATGCGGCTGGTATGTCGGTTGCCGAAACCAACCGCCTGCGTCGGATGTGCTTCGAGCGTGGTGTTGAGTACCGGGTCGTTAAGAACACGCTGATCAAAAAGGCGCTGCAAACGCTCGATACCGATTATTCATCGTTCGAAGGAACGGTTCTGAAAGGATTCTCCGGGGTGATGTTTCACCTGGAATCCGGTAAAGTACCGGCCAAACTGATTAAGGACTTCCGTAAGGAGTCTGGTAATGACAAGCTGAAACTGAAAGGTGCGTCAATCGACTTTAGCCTCTTCATCGGTGCCGACCAGCTCGACACGCTGATGACGCTGAAGACGAAAAACGAACTTATCGCAGACGTCATTGCGCTGCTGCAATCTCCGGCCAAGAACGTTATCTCTGGCCTGCAGGGCGGTGGCAACAAACTGGCTGGTATCCTCAAAACGCTGTCGGAGCGCGAAGCGGCCTAAGCCGGTCAAATCCGACAAAATTCATTCAACGCGGGTGACAAATCCCGCACTTTGTTCAATCATTCTGTAACAATCTAATCAAGAATACGACAATGGCAGATCTGAAAGCGTTCGCCGAGCAGCTTGTTAACCTGACGGTTAAAGAAGTTAACGAACTCGCTGCTATCCTGAAAGACGAGTATGGCATCGAGCCGGCAGCCGCCGCTCCGGTTATGGTAGCTGGTGGTGCTGGCGGTGGCGAAGCTGCTGCAGCCGCTCCCGAAAAGACGTCTTTTGATGTAATCCTGAAGAGCCCCGGTGCTGGTAAACTGGCCGTTGTGAAGCTGGTGAAAGACCTGACGGGTCTGGGTCTGAAGGAAGCCAAAGAACTGGTTGACGGTGCTCCGAAGCCGGTGAAAGAAGGCGTTGCTAAAGACGAAGCAGAAGCGCTGAAGAAGCAGCTGGAAGAAGCCGGTGCCGAAGTAGAGATCAAGTAATCTCGCTATCAACCATACGGATTTCTCCAACGGATTAGGCCTGACCGACGTCAGGTCTTTTCCTGTTTGGAGAGAAACGAACAATTGTCCGGATTATAAACTATTTTCCGGTAAATTACGTTGTCCGTTTACGCCCTTTCATAGGCGGACCACACTCGAGCTCGATCACTCACTAAACGCAGATAAGCCTTGGCTACGAACACGATCACGCGTAAGAGTTTTGCGACTATTAATCCAGTGATCGAATATCCGGATTTTTTGGATGTTCAGATACAATCGTTCAAAGATTTTTTTCAATTAGATACTCCCTCTGACAACCGTTCCCAGGAGGGTTTGTTTAAAGTATTCCAGGAGAACTTTCCTATCTCCGACTCCCGCGAAAACTTCGTGCTGGAGTTCATCGATTACTCCGTTGATCCTCCCAAATACTCTGTAGACGAGTGTATTGACCGGGGGCTTACCTATTCGGTTCCGCTGAAAGCCAAGCTTCGTTTGTCCTGTAATGACCCGGATAACGAAGACTTCGAAACCATTGAGCAGGAAGTATTCCTGGGCAATATTCCGTATATGACGGAAAAGGGTTCGTTTGTCATAAACGGCGCAGAGCGGGTGATTATTTCTCAGCTGCACCGTTCACCCGGCGTGTTCTTCTCTATGAGCAAGCACACGAACGGGACTAAACTGTATTCAGCCCGGATCATTCCGTTCAAGGGTTCCTGGATTGAATTCTCGACGGACGTAAACAATGTCATGTACGCCTACATCGACCGGAAGAAGAAGTTTCCGGTAACGACGCTGCTGCGTGCTATTGGCTTTGGCTCAGACAAAGAAATTCTGGATCTGTTTGGCCTTTCGGAAGAAGTTGCGGCAACGCCGGCTAACCTGAAGAAGGTGGTTGGTCGTCGGCTGGCAGCCCGGGTCCTGCGGACCTGGACGGAAGACTTCGTTGACGAAGATACCGGGGAAGTTGTATCCATCAGCCGGAACGAGGTCCTGATGGAGCGTGACTCGGTTATTGCGCAGGATGATATTGAAGTAATTGTTGATTCCGGCTCCAAGTCAATCATCCTGCATAAGGAGGATATGAACGTGGCCGATTACAACATTATCTATAATACGCTGCAGAAAGACAGCTCGAACTCGGAGAAAGAAGCCGTCGAGCAGATCTACCGGCAGTTGCGAAACACGGAAGCGCCGGACGAGCAAACGGCCCGGGAAATCATCCAGAGCCTGTTCTTCTCGGATAAGCGTTATGACCTGGGCGACGTAGGTCGTTACCGGATCAACAAAAAGCTGGGTCTGGACATCGCCGCCGACATGAAGGTTCTGACGACGGAAGACATCGTCTCCATCGTAAAGTACCTGATCGGTCTGATCAACTCCAAGGCCGTTGTCGATGACATTGACCACCTGAGCAACCGCCGCGTGCGGACCGTCGGCGAACAGCTGTACGCCCAGTTCGGCGTAGGTCTGGCCCGGATGGCCCGGACGATCAAAGAGCGGATGAACGTGCGCGATAACGAAGACTTCAAGCCGGTCGACCTCATTAACGCCCGGACGCTGTCGTCGGTGATCAACTCGTTTTTCGGGACCAACCAGCTGTCGCAGTTCATGGACCAGACGAACCCGCTGGCCGAGGTAACGCACAAGCGGCGGATGTCGGCCCTCGGGCCCGGCGGTCTGTCGCGGGAGCGCGCCGGCTTCGAGGTTCGTGACGTTCACTATACACACTACGGTCGTCTGTGTACGATTGAAACGCCGGAAGGTCCGAACATCGGTCTGATTTCGTCGCTCTGCGTTTACGCTAAGGTGAACAGCATGGGCTTTATCGAAACGCCGTACCGGATTGTGGATAACGGCAAGGTTGCCGTGGAAAAGCCGGTGGTTTACCTAACGGCCGAAGAAGAAGACTCGCACTACATTGCCCAGGCGAACGCCAACGTGACCAATGATGGTTCGTTCGGTAATGACCGGATCAAGTCCCGTTTTGAAGGCGACTTCCCGATCTCGGAGCCGACGAGCGTAACCTACATGGACATTGCCCCGAACCAGATTGTCTCGGTGGCCGCTTCGATGATTCCGTTCCTGGAGCACGATGACGCCAACCGGGCCCTGATGGGTTCAAACATGCAACGGCAGGCCGTTCCGCTGCTGCGGCCGGAATCACCGGTTGTCGGTACGGGTCTGGAAGGTCGCGTGGCGGTTGACTCCCGCGCCCTGTACATTGCCGAGGCCGATGGCGTTATTGAGTTCGTCGATTCGACGGTCATTAAAGTACGCTACGACCTGGGTGATGACCAACGCCTGATTTCGTTCGAGGACGATGTGAAGGAATACAACCTGATAAAATTCCGCCGGACGAACCAGGACACCTGCATTAACCTGAAGCCGATGGTGCTGAAGGGCCAGCGGGTAACCAAGGGCGACGTACTCTGCGAAGGCTACGCTACGCAGGGCGGCGAACTGGCGCTGGGCCGGAACATGAAGGTTGCCTTCATGCCCTGGCAGGGATATAACTTCGAGGATGCCATTGTAATCTCGGAGCGGGTTGTTCGGGAGGACATCTTCACGTCGATCCACATCGAAGAGTTCGAACTCGAAGTGCGTGATACCAAGCGCGGCGAGGAAGAACTGACGTCTGAAATTCCGAACGTTTCGGAAGAGACGGTTCGTAACCTCGACGAGAATGGTATTGTCCGCGTCGGTACGGAAGTGAAGGAAGGCGATATCCTGATCGGTAAGATTACGCCGAAAGGAGAGAGCGATCCGACGCCGGAAGAAAAACTGCTGCGGGCTATCTTTGGTGACAAGGCCGGTGACGTGAAGGATGCCTCCAAGAAGGCACCGCCGTCGCTGAAAGGAGTCGTCATCGATACGAAGCTGTTCTCGCGTCCGAACAAGGACGAGCGTTCGAAGCATAAAGAAGAGATCAAGGCGCTCATGAAGCGGTACAGCCGGGAGCTGATCGGCATTCGTGAGAAGATGATCAACAAGCTGACGGCACTGCTGGAAGGCAAAACCTCGCAGGGTATCCGCCACAAGTTTGGCGATGAGCTGATGAGCAAGGGCGTGAAGTTCACCCGGAAGAATATGTCAGATAACCTCTTCCCGGATAAGAACCCGTACCGCGACGAAAGCAGCTATGCCGTACCAGAAGAAGTCAACCTGCTGGCCGATCTGCTGATCGAAGGCTGGACAGACGACGACCATACGAACCGCCTGCTGACGCAGATGGTCAAAAACTACAACAACCGTCGGAACGAAATCACCAGCCGCTTCAAGCGGGAGCGCTTTACGCTCGAGGTGGGTGACGAACTGCCGGCCGGTATCGTGAAACTGGCTAAGGTGTACATCGCCAAGAAGCGGAAGCTGAAGGTGGGTGACAAGATGGCCGGTCGCCACGGTAACAAAGGGGTTGTAGCGAAGATCGTGCGGGACGAAGACATGCCGTTCCTGGCCGACGGAACGCCGGTTGATATCGTACTGAACCCGCTGGGCGTACCGTCCCGGATGAACCTGGGTCAGATCTACGAAACCGTACTGGGCTGGGCCGGTCTGAAACTGGGCCGTAAGTATGCGACGCCGATCTTCGATGGAGCAACGGAAGAGCAGGTTTCAGCTGAACTGGCTGATGCCGGGCTGCCGGCTTTCGGACGGACGTACCTGTACGACGGTCTGACCGGTGAGCGCTTTGACCAGCCGGTAACGGTCGGTGTCATCTATATGCTGAAACTGGGTCACCTGGTTGACGACAAGATGCACGCCCGTTCGATCGGTCCGTACTCACTCATCACCCAGCAGCCGCTTGGTGGTAAGGCCCAGTTCGGTGGTCAGCGATTCGGAGAAATGGAAGTATGGGCGCTGGAAGCCTTCGGGGCCTCGCACATTCTCCAGGAAATCCTGACGGTGAAGTCGGACGACGTCGTGGGTCGGGCCAAGGCTTACGAGGCTATCGTGAAAGGCGAGAACCTGCCGAAGCCGAACATCCCGGAATCCTTCAACGTCCTTGTCCACGAGTTGCGTGGCCTGGCTCTGGAAGTAACGTTGGATTAAGAAGTCGTCAGTCACCAGTCATCAGTCGACAGTCAAGAAAAGACGGTAGGCTGATGACTGTCGACTGATGACTAATTGCGGTGGATGACCGCGACATACAATCTTTCAAAAAAAAAGCTCCATCCAATGTCATTCAAAAAGAACAAGAAACTCAACAGCGACTTTTCGAGAGTGACGATTAGTCTGGCATCGCCGGAATCGATTCTCGAAAGCTCGTACGGAGAGGTCACTCAACCGGAGACGATCAACTACCGGACTTACAAGCCCGAAATGGGCGGTTTGTTCTGTGAGCGGATCTTCGGCCCGGTGAAGGACTGGGAGTGTCATTGTGGTAAATACAAGCGTATTCGCTACAAGGGCATTATCTGCGACCGCTGCGGAGTGGAAGTGACGGAGAAAAAGGTGCGTCGGGAGCGTATGGGTCACATCGAACTGGTCGTTCCGGTGGCACATATCTGGTACTTCCGCAGCCTGCCGAATAAAATTGGTTACCTGCTGGGTCTGTCGACCAAGAAACTGGACCAGGTGATTTACTACGAGCGTTACGTAGTGGTTCAGCCGGGTATCAAGGGGGAAGACGGCATCCAGGAGCTCGATTTCCTGACGGAAGACGAATACCTCGATATTGTTGATAAACTGCCCAGCGGCAACCAGCTCCTGCCGGATTCAGATCCGCAGAAGTTCATTGCCAAGATGGGGGCCGAGGCGCTGGAAATGCTGCTGTCACGGCTGAAGCTGGATGATCTGTCGTACACGCTGCGTCACGCCGCCGCTACGGATACGTCCCAGCAGCGGAAGGCGGAAGCCCTGAAGCGCCTGAAGGTAGTGGAGGCTTTCCGGGAGGCGAACGGCCGGATCGAGAACCGTCCCGAGTGGATGGTGATTCGCATGGTACCGGTTATTCCGCCGGAACTGCGTCCGCTCGTGCCCCTGGACGGTGGTCGTTTCGCGACATCTGACCTGAACGACCTGTATCGCCGCGTAATTATCCGGAACAACCGTCTGAAGCGTCTGATCGAGATCAAGGCGCCGGAGGTGATTCTGCGGAACGAAAAGCGGATGCTGCAGGAAGCCGTCGATTCGCTGTTTGACAACTCCCGGAAAGTAAACGCCGTTCGTTCCGAAGGGAACCGCGCGCTGAAGTCCCTGTCTGACATGCTGAAAGGGAAGCAGGGTCGTTTCCGGCAGAACCTGCTCGGTAAGCGGGTTGACTACTCAGGTCGTTCGGTAATCGTCGTGGGTCCGGAGCTGAAGCTGAATGAGTGTGGTCTGCCGAAAGACATGGCCGCCGAGCTCTTCAAGCCGTTCATTATCCGGAAGCTCATCGAGCGGGGTATCGTTAAGACCGTGAAATCCGCCAAGAAGATCGTCGACCGCAAAGATCCGATTATCTGGGATATTCTTGAAAACGTACTGAAAGGCCACCCGGTCCTGCTGAACCGGGCTCCGACGCTGCACCGTCTGGGTATCCAGGCGTTCCAGCCGAAGCTGATCGAAGGGAAGGCTATCCAGCTGCACCCGCTCGTCTGTACGGCCTTCAACGCTGACTTTGACGGTGACCAGATGGCCGTACACGTCCCGCTGGGGCAGGAAGCCATCCTGGAAGCTTCAATGCTGATGCTGGCTTCGCACAACATCCTCAACCCGGCCAACGGCGCGCCGATCACGGTACCGTCGCAGGACATGGTGTTGGGTCTGTACTATGTGACGAAAGGCCGCCGTTCGACGCCCGAGTACCCGATTGCCGGCGAAGGCATGACGTTCTATGGAGCTGAGGAGGTGATCATCGCCATCAACGAAGGCAAGCTGTCGAAGCACGCCAATATCAAAGTTCGGACGCAGGTTCGCACCGAATCTGGCGATCTGGAAACGAAGATCATCGAAACCGTAGCCGGTCGGGTGCTCTTCAACCAGGCCGTTCCTAAAGAAGTAGGCTTTATCAACGAACTGCTGACGAAGAAAAAGCTGCAGCAGATCATCGCCTACATCTTTAAAATTTCCGGTGTAGCCCGGACGGCTGCCTTCCTCGATGACATCAAGGAGCTTGGCTTCCAGATGGCATTCAAGGGCGGTCTGTCGATCGGTCTGAACGACGTGAAAGTGCCGGATGCCAAAACCCACCTGATCGAAGAAGCGAAAGGAGAGGTAGAAGGCGTATGGCAGAACTACCTGATGGGTCTGATTACGGAGAACGAACGGTACAACCAGGTGATCGATATCTGGACGCGCGTTAACTCCCGGATCACTGAGACGCTGATGAAGCAGCTCGAGGCCGATCAGCAGGGGTTCAACTCCATCTACATGATGATGCACTCGGGAGCCCGTGGTTCCCGCGAGCAGATCCGCCAGCTGGGCGGGATGCGGGGTCTGATGGCCAAGCCGCAGAAGAACCTTCAGGGTTCGGTCGGCGAAATCATCGAAAACCCGATTCTGTCCAACTTTAAGGAAGGTCTGGACGTACTTGAGTACTTCATCTCGACGCACGGTGCGCGGAAAGGTCTGGCTGATACGGCCCTGAAAACGGCTGATGCCGGTTACCTGACCCGCCGTCTGCACGACGTAGCCCAGGATGTAATTATCACCGAGGAAGACTGCGGTACGCTGCGCGGTCTGCAGATCTCGGCGCTGAAAGATAACGAAGATATCGTCGAGCCCCTGTCGGAGCGGATTCTGGGCCGGGTATCGGTACACGATGTGTACGATCCCCTGGACAACACCCGCCTGCTGGTGTCTATGGGCCAGGAAATCAACGAAGAGATCGCCGCCCGCATTGACGAGACGAGCATCGAAACCGTTGAAATCCGGTCGGTACTGACCTGCGAAGCGAAGAAAGGGGTTTGCGCCAAGTGTTACGGCCGCAGCCTGGCTTCGGGCCGCATGGTTGATATCGGGGAAGCGGTTGGGGTTATCGCCTCGCAGTCCATCGGGGAGCCGGGTACGCAGCTGACGCTTCGGACCTTCCACGTGGGTGGTACGGCCTCCAACATCGCCGTCGATGCCTCGATCCGTGCCAAGTTTGCCGGTATCGTGCAGTTCGACGAAATGCGGACGGTTGAATCGGTCGATAACGAAGGCAACCCGGTAACGGTCGTCATGGGCCGCTCGGGCGAAGTGAAGATCGTCCAGGAAGGCAACGAGAACGTCGTGCTCATCAGCAACAACGTACCTTACGGTGCGTTCCTGCGGGTGAAGGAAGGCCAGCGCGTGGAGAAGAACGAAGAGCTCTGCGCCTGGGATCCGTACAACGCCGTAATCCTGTCCGAACTGACCGGTACGATCGAGTTCGAAGCTATCGAAGAAGCCATCACTTACCGCGAGGAGTTCGACGAACAGACGGGCTTCCAGGAAATGGTGATTATCGAAAGCCGCGATAAGACGAAGAACCCGGCCATCATGGTTCGTGGTACCAGCACCCTGCTGGAAGACACGAGCGAAAAGGCCTACAACCTGCCGGTGGGTGCTCGTCTGGTCGTGAAGAACGGTGCGGAGATCAAGGCCGGTCAAGCCCTGGCGAAGATCCCGCGGAACGTTGGTAAGACCCGCGACATCACGGGTGGTCTGCCGCGCGTAACGGAACTGTTCGAAGCCCGGAACCCGTCGAACCCGGCGGTCGTCTCGGAAATCGACGGTGTAGTTACCTACGGTACGATCAAACGCGGTAACCGCGAGATCTACATCGAGTCGAAGGACGGTACCCGCAAGAAGTACCTGGTGCCCCTGTCGAAGCACATCCTGGTACAGGACAATGACTTTGTCCGCGCCGGTGATCCGCTTTCCGACGGTGCCATCACGCCTTCCGACATCCTGTCGATCAAAGGGCCGACGGCCGTTCAGGAATACCTGGTGAACGAGATCCAGGAAGTATACCGTCTGCAGGGTGTAAAGATCAACGACAAGCATATCGAAGCCATCGTGCGCCAGATGATGCAGAAAGTCGAGATCATGGACGCCGGCGACACCAACTTCCTGGAGATGCAGGTGGTCGACAAGTGGACCTTCCGCAACGAGAACGACAAGATCATGAACATGAAGGTCGTGACCGATTCCGGGGACTCGGAGACGCTCAAGCCGGGCATGATTATCTCGGTGCGCCGCCTGCGCGACGAGAACTCAAGCCTGAAGCGTCGGGACATGAAGCTGGTAGAGGTGCGCGACGCCATGCCGGCCGTTTCGCAGCCGACACTGCAGGGTATTACCCAGGCGTCACTCGGTACGGAAAGCTTCATCTCGGCAGCCTCGTTCCAGGAAACGACCAAGGTACTGAGCGAAGCCTCCATCCGTGGTAAGGCTGACTACCTCGAAGGACTGAAAGAAAACGTCATCGTGGGTCACCTGATTCCGGCCGGTACGGGCATGCGCCGCTACCAGAACCTGATCGTCAGCTCGAAGGAAGAGTACGAAACCTTCGTTGAGTCGAAAGAGAAGTTTACGCGGACCAAGCGCCGGGAAACGGTCTAACCGTCCGGTCGATTCGCAACCGATACAAAAAGCGGTCAGCCCCCTTGGGTTGGCCGCTTTTTACACATTCAGGAAGTCAAGTAACCGTTTCTATCTCACCAGCGGCATCTCATGGAGTGCCGCCTCATAAACCTACGCTCGCATGGAGAACCAGCTTCCCGAACAGGAAGGCCAGATCAACATCGAACTGACCGAAGACATCGCCGAGGGCATCTACGCCAACCTGGCCATGATCGCTCATTCCAACAGCGAATTCATTATCGACTTTATTCGGCTGATGCCGGGGATTCCCAAGGCGAAGGTAAAAGCCCGCATCATCCTGACGCCTGAACATGCGAAACGTCTTCAGGCTGCCTTAAAGGAAAATATCCGCAAGTACGAAGATACCTTTGGCGACATCAACGGTGGCGACGAAGCCTTCCGGTTTCCGACGCAGTACGGCGGGCCGATTGGGGAAGCGTGACCGAAGTGCCAGAGGACGGAGTAGCCAAGTGCGAAGCGTAATTACGGCACGTTGCCACTTTGTTCCAGCTGTCCGTCTTGCTACCTCATCCTGAACTGCTTGCAGAAAATTTCACCGCCAGGCTCTTGGTAATCCAAGCGGTTTAACTAATTTTGCACTCCGATTTTTCCGGAATACTGCATTTATCCCAATTTTTATAAAATGCCTACGATACAACAATTAGTACGTAAGGGCCGTGAGAAGCTGACTTTCAAGTCGAAGTCGCCTGCTTTGGACTCATGCCCGCAGCGTCGTGGCGTGTGCACGCGGGTGTACACCACGACTCCAAAGAAGCCGAACTCGGCACTGCGTAAAGTTGCCCGTGTTCGTCTGTCACACGGGAAAGAGGTGAACGCCTACATCCCGGGCGAAGGCCATAACCTGCAGGAGCACTCGATCGTGCTGGTGCGCGGTGGCCGGGTGAAAGACCTGCCGGGTGTACGTTACCACATCGTTCGCGGTGCCCTTGATACCGCTGGCGTAAACGGCCGGAAGCAGGCCCGTTCGAAATACGGCGCGAAGCGTCCGAAGCCGGGTCAGGCAGCACCTGCCGGAAAAGGCGCACCGGCTAAAAAGAAGAAGTAAGCGCTTGAATTCCATCATACGCTGAACTGAGCGCTGGGCCGTTATGGCAGGCAGCGTTCAGAGTAAGATTTAACATCTGAAGATCATGAGAAAGGCAAAACCTAAAAAGAGATACGTATTACCGGATCCCAAGTTTAAAGAGGTTCTGGTAACGAAGTTTGTGAATAACCTCATGTACGAGGGCAAGAAAAGCATCGCTTATTCCATCTTCTACGGCGCCCTGGAGGTAGTCGAGAAGAAAACCAGCGACAACGGTCTGGAAATTTGGAAAAAGGCGCTGAACAACGTCATGCCTTCAGTTGAGGTAAAGAGCCGCCGTGTAGGTGGTGCAACGTTCCAGGTTCCGACGGAGGTTCGTCCGGATCGCAAAGTATCCGTAGGCATGAAATGGCTGATCAAGTACGCCCGGTCGCGTGGTGAAAAAACCATGGTAGACCGTTTGGCGGCAGAAATCGTGGCCGCATCTAAAGGTGAAGGCGCCGCCGTGAAGAAAAAGGACGACACGCACCGCATGGCAGAAGCCAACAAGGCGTTCTCGCATTTCCGCTTCTAATCGTATCCAATTCTTTTTGTCAGAAAGCCTCCCAGCCTTGGGGGGCTTTTTGTATTATTGTGCTGCCCCTATCCCCTCATCGCCGATGAACACCGACCGACTCAAATCCTGGCTTAAGCGCATCGGCTGGGTTGGTTTTCTCTTCTTCCTCATCAAAGGCCTGCTCTGGCTGATCATTCCGTACCTGATTGCCAAGGGAGTTTTATCCCGCTAGGTAAACCAACCGGCTGCTCACTGGATACGGCCTGGCTCCCGCAAACAATTAGCCGTTCCCACTAGTCTAAGTAACATAGTGTCGTACCGCCCGCACTCGTACTGATCCTGAAGAACTGATTATTCCTTAACTGAACTCTTACCATCGACCGCCTGGTCAACTGGTAAGTTATTCGAACGCCCTGACCTTCTTGTGTTTTTGGGAACCGGTAAGCCTGTTACAACGGCTTGCCCTTGTGAGGAAGAGGTATGAAAGTCGGAAAAAAACAAATCAGAACGGTATTAGCCCTGGCAAGTATACTGGTCTTTACGGTTGGCGCTTACATTCACAGTTTATAGTATACACCCTACGGTCGGTTAACCGTCCGCTCGGCCATTATCCGGCAATTGCTGTATGAGTCGGATGCGGAGGAATGGACACTGGCTACGCTGCTGGCCCGCCGCCAGCAGGCTCATCTCCAACAGTTTGAGCTGGTACCTGTGCAGGAAAAGAAGGTAGTCAGGCTTTCACACTGCAAGGTGCACATCTACAAGCCGGCGAAAGCAGGCCCTTTACCGGTTATCATCGCTTACCATGGCGGCGGATTCTACTTTGATTTTGTCCCCCTGGCGGAATCCTACTATCGGCACCTGGCGAACGAGACGGGCTGGATGGTGATCGCGCCCGACTACCGCGTTGCGCCGGAGCATCCGTACCCGGCAGCCGTTGACGATTGCTATGAGACCTACAAATGGATCCTGCAGCAGGGCGCTCGGGTAGGAGCAGATACCAGCCGGGTCATCGTCTGGGGAGATAGTGCCGGGGGTAATCTGGCTGCCGTCGTAACCCAGCGCGCCCGGCAGGAAGGACTCAACCAGATCGATCACCAGATCCTGATCTATCCGGCCGTCGATATCAGCTCCGATCATACGCCCTCGTTCCAGCGGTTCAAAAGCGGCTACCTGTTTACCGATGCCATGATGCGCTTTATCCGGAAGTCCTATGCCGGAAAAGTAGATAGCCGGCATCCGGAACTGTCGCCCCTGTTGAATCCCGACTTCCGAGGGCTTCCACCCTGTTTGCTAATCACCGCCGAGTTTGATCCTTTTCATGACCAGGGCGTCGAATACATCCGGAAACTGGCCAAGTTGGGGATTCCGGTGCAGCACAAAGAGTTCTACGGGGTGATGCATGGCTTTGCGGGCATTCGCGATATTTTCCCGGACGAAAACCACGAACTACTGACGGTTGTCAAGAAGACCCTGCGCCAGTTGGAGGAACAGCCCGGTGCGCATCCTGCCCCGCCCGGCTGGCGGGGAGACCGGCCTCTGCTGGCAGGTGAAGCTGCCAGCAAGTAGAGCAAAAAAGCCTTGCTGTAACCCGAAAACACATCCCTTTCAATCCCCGGTGCAACGGGCCGTTTCCAGTCGTGGGGCGGCCCGTTTTGCGTATTAAACCGCCATTAACTTTTGCCCTACGCTTCAGCCCGACGTTTGTTTTTAAATTGTTATTCAGTAACTTTGCGTCCTGATTTGCGAAAATGTCCTTTCAAGACGGCCGCCAATCGCCTATCGGTTTGTAAAAAACTAATCAAGTAACTATACATCAACATGGCAACTGACCTTCGATACCTGCGCAACATTGGTATCGCTGCCCACATTGACGCCGGTAAGACCACGACGACCGAGCGGATTCTGTATTACGCCGGTGTAAGCCACAAAATCGGTGAAGTACACGAAGGGGCCGCTACCATGGACTGGATGGAGCAGGAACAGGAGCGGGGCATTACGATTACGTCGGCAGCGACGACCGTTAACTGGAACTACCGGAACCAGAAGTACCATGTAAACATCATCGATACCCCGGGTCACGTTGACTTTACGGTAGAGGTAAACCGTTCCCTGCGCGTGCTGGACGGTCTGGTGTTTCTTTTCAGCGCCGTTGACGGCGTTGAGCCGCAGTCGGAGACGAACTGGCGTCTGGCCAACAACTATAACGTCGCTCGTCTGGGCTTCGTCAACAAAATGGACCGCGCGGGTGCCGACTTCCTAAACGTCTGCAAGCAGGTGAAGGAAATGCTGGGCAGCAACGCCGTACCCCTGCAGCTGCCGATCGGCGCTGAGGATCAGTTCAAAGGCGTAGTTGACCTGGTGAACAACCGCGGTATCATCTGGAATGAGCAGGATAAAGGGATGACCTTTACCGAAGTGCCTATTCCGGACGACATGAAAGAAGACGCCGAGTTCTGGCGTGAAAAACTCCTGGAAGCCGTCGCTGAATACGACGAGACGCTGATGGAGAAATACTTTGACGATCCGAACTCCATCTCGGAAGACGAAATCCTGAACGCGCTGCGCCAGGCAACGATCGAAATGAAGATCGTTCCGATGCTTTGCGGTTCTTCCTTCAAGAACAAAGGGGTTCAGACGATGCTCGATTACGTGATGGCCCTGCTGCCGTCGCCGATCGACAAACCCGAAATCAAAGGTACCAACCCGGATAACGATAAGGAAGTGGTACGGCATCCGTCGGTCGACGATCCGTTCACGGCCCTTGGCTTTAAGATCGCTACGGACCCCTACGTTGGTCGTCTTTGCTTCGTACGCGTTTACTCCGGCTCCCTGGAGTCTGGCTCATACGTCCTGAACACGCGTTCGGGCAACAAGGAGCGGATCTCCCGGATCTTCCAGATGCACGCCAACAAGCAGAACCAGATCGAGCGCCTGCAGGCCGGTGACATCGGTGCGGTCGTTGGTTTCAAAGACATCAAGACGGGTGACACCCTTTGCGACGAAAAGAACCCGATCGTTCTGGAATCCATGATTTTCCCGGATCCGGTTATCGGTTATGCCATCGAACCGAAGAAGTCGGCCGACCAGGACAACTTCTCGAAGGCAATCGGTAAGCTAATCGAAGAAGACCCGACCCTGAAGGTTGAGTCTGACGAAGAAACCGGCCAGACCATTATCCGCGGGATGGGTGAGCTTCACCTGGAAATCATCATCGACCGGATGCGTCGGGAGTTCAAGGTAGAAGTTAACCAGGGTGCTCCCCAGGTTGCCTACAAAGAAACACTGACGAAGAACTTCGAACACCGCGAGGTATACAAGAAGCAGACCGGTGGTCGCGGTAAATTTGCCGACATCGTGTTTGAAATCATGCCGGGCGAAGAAGGTAAGACGGGCCTGGAGTTTGTGAACGGCATCGTGGGTGGGGTTATTCCGAAAGAATTTATCCCGGCCATCGAAAAAGGCTTCCGCGAGGCTATGTCCAACGGTCCGCTGGCCGGCTACCCGCTGGATTCGATGAAGATTCGTCTGTTCCACGGTTCCTTCCACGACGTTGACTCCGATTCGCTGTCGTTCGAACTCGCTGCGCGCCTGGGCTTCCGGGAGGCTGCCAAGAACGCCGGTCCGAAACTGCTGGAGCCGATCATGGCGGTTGAAGTCCTGACGCCGGAAGAATATACCGGTCCGATCACGGGTGACCTGAACCGTCGCCGGGGGATCATGAAAGGGATGGATTCACGCGGTGGCTCACAGGTCATCAAGGCAGACGTTCCCCTGTCGGAACTGTTCGGTTACGTAACCGACCTGCGTACGATTTCTTCGGGTCGTGCCACGGCCAACCTGACCTTCTCTCACTACGAGCAGGTTCCGACCAACCTGGCGGATGGCATCGTAGCGAAGGCGAAAGGAGCCGTACGGGCCTAATAAGGAATAAAAAATGAAGAATGAAAAATTAAGGATAGCTCTGTCAACTCAGACTCGGCGAAGCTTATTCTTAATTTTTCATTCTTAATTCTTAATTAATAAAAGGGCTGCGTTGCCGGAGTAAATGGTTCTTTCGGCGGCGGGCGACCTGTCGGGAACGGGTCATAGATTGTCAGAACCAACGAACTACCATGAATCAGAAAATTCGGATTAAACTGAAGTCGTTCGACCACATGCTGGTCGACAAGTCGGCGGAGAAAATCGTGAAGGCGGTGAAGTCGACGGGTGCTGTTGTAAACGGTCCCATTCCCCTGCCTACGGACAAGGAGATCTTCACGGTTCTGCGTTCTCCGCACGTGAACAAGAAGTCTCGGGAGCAATTCCAGCTCTGCACCTACAAGCGTCTGGTCGACATTTACTCGACGAGCGCCAAGACGGTGGACGCGCTGATGAAACTCGAGCTGCCGAGCGGCGTTGACGTCGAGATCAAGGTATAAGTTCGTTTTGCCCCAGGGCAAGCCTACCGCCGAAGACCCGTTTATGGAGCCTTCGGCGGTATTTTTTTGCGGATAGAAAAAAGTTTGAACAGAATGTTTTCTGTATCAGCGTCTTTTCCTATCTTTGCAGGCCGAATTAGCGAGTAGTTTTCAAAAAACATATCTCGGGTGCAGGTCCCTGGTGGAAACCGCATCTGGCTTTTGTTCTGGTAAATGCACAATTGTGTTTTTACCGTACAATGGGTCAGGTGGAGTACGCCTGACCTTTTTTGTTGCCCGGAAATTTTTGAGAATTAGGCAACTACGGTTTGCAAACGGGTAGGCTTATCCCTAACTTTGCACTCCGTTTTTTATTCGTTTAATTATAATTTCCTGCTTTACAACAACTTACCATGTCTGGTTTAATTGGAAAAAAGATTGGGATGACCAGTCTGTACAATGCTGACGGGCAGGCTCTGGCATGTACAGTCATCGAAGCTGGTCCCTGTGTCGTAACGCACGTGAAGACGCAGGACAAGGACGGCTACACGGCCATCCAGCTGGGGTACGGCGACAAGAAAGAGAAGCGTACCTCACTGCCCCTGCAGGGCCACTTCAAAAAGGCGAACACAACCCCGAAGCGCAAGCTGGTTGAGTTCAAAGAATTTACGCAGTCACTCGAACTGGGTCAAACGTTGGGCGTCACGGACGTCTTCGTAGAAGGGGACTTCCTGGACGTAGTTGGTACGGCTAAAGGTCGCGGCTTCCAGGGCGTTGTGAAACGCCACGGTTTTGGTGGGGTTGGTGGCCAGACGCATGGTCAGCACAACCGCCAGCGGCATCCGGGTTCTATCGGTGCCTGCTCGTTCCCCTCGCGTGTATTCAAAGGTATCCGCATGGCTGGTCGCATGGGCGGTAACCGTTTGAAAGTGCAGAACCTCCGTGTGCTGAAGGTGTTGCCCGAGCAAAACCTGATCGTGGTTAGCGGTTCCGTGCCGGGTGCAAAAAATTCGTTCGTCATCTTAGAGAAGTAAGCTCTCATGGAATTAGCAGTATTTAACTCGCAAGGCCAGGACACGGGCAAGAAAGCCACCCTGTCTGACGCCATCTTCGGTATTGAGCCGAACGAGCACGCGATCTACCTGGACGTTAAGCAATACCTGGCCAATCAGCGTCAGGGTACGCATAAGGCGAAAGAGCGCGGCGAAAACGCCCACTCAACCCGTAAAATCAAGAAGCAGAAAGGAACGGGCGGTGCCCGGGCCGGCTCCATCAAGTCGCCGGTATTCGTCGGTGGTGGTACGATCTTCGGCCCCCGTCCGCGCGATTACTCCTTCAAGCTGAACAAGAAAGTGAAGCAGCTGGCCCGCAAGTCGGCCTTCGCAGCGAAAGCCCAGGGCAACCTGGTCGCCGTGCTGGAAGACTTCACGCTGGAAACACCCCGCACGAAAGCGTATCTGGATTTCCTGAATGCCTTCCAGGCGACGGAAACCAAAACGCTGCTCATCCTGCCGGACGTAAACACGAACGTGGTTCTGTCGAGCCGCAACCTGAAAAAGGCGAAAGTTGTAACGGCCGATCAGGTTAATACTTATGACCTGATGAACGCCGACCGACTGCTGATCAGCGAAGGCGCTCTGTCGAAGTTAGAATCTCTTCTCGCCGAATAAGCCATGAACGTACTGAAACGCCCGATCATCACGGAGAAAATGACGGCCCTCAACAAGCAGGGCAAATATGGTTTCGAGGTGACGTTGAACGCCAACAAGATCGAAATCAAAAAGGCTGTCGAGAAGCTGTACGGCGTACGCGTGGAAGATGTGCAGACGATGCGCGCCATCGGCCACACGAAATCCCGCAGCACCAAGCGCGGTGTTACGTCCGGCCGGACGTCAACGACGAAGAAAGCCATCGTTACCGTTGCCGAAGGAGAAGTTATCGACATCTACTCGGAAATCTAAGGTAACTCACCACGAACGTCTAAACGCAGAGATTAGCAATCATGGCAGTTAAGAAACTGAAACCAGTAACCCCGAGCCAGCGCTTCCGCGTTGCGCCGGACTTTTCCGACATCACGACGAACGTGCCGGAAAAGAGCCTGCTGGTATCGATAAAGAAAACCGGTGGCCGGAACAACCAGGGCCGCCGCTCGATGCGCTACATTGGTGGCGGTCACAAGCAGCAGTACCGGATCATCGACTTCAAGCGTGATAAGACCGGTGTTCCTGCAACCGTAAAAACGATTGAATACGATCCCCACCGTACGGCTCGTATCGCTCTGTTGTTCTACGCCGATGGCGAGAAGCGCTACATCATCGCTCCGCAGGGGCTGACGGTTGGCCAGCAGGTGGTTTCCGGTCCGGAAGTCGCTCCGGAAGTTGGGAACGCGCTGCCGCTGGCTTCCATGCCGATCGGTACGATCATCCACAACGTGGAGCTGAAGCCGGGCAAAGGTGCTGCGCTGGTGCGCTCCGCCGGTACGTACGCTCAGCTGGTTGCCCGTGAAGATAAGTACTCCGTGCTGCGGATGCCGTCAGGCGAACAGCGCCGGGTTCTGTCAGTCTGCATGGCAACGGTTGGCTCGGTATCAAACCCCGACCACATGAACGTCAGCGTTGGTAAAGCCGGTCGTAACCGCTGGCTGGGTATTCGTCCGCGCGTCCGCGGGGTAGCGATGAACCCGATCGATCACCCGATGGGTGGTGGTGAAGGCCGCGCTTCCGGTGGTCACCCGCGTTCACGTACGGGTCTGTACGCGAAAGGGAAGAAGACCCGCTCGCCGAAGAAGTATTCCGACCGACTGATTATTAGCAAACGCAAAAAATAAGACGTAAATGGCACGCTCACTTAAAAAAGGGCCCTATATAGATTTTCGTCTGGAGAAGAAAGTTGAGACGATGAACGATTCAGGCCGCAAGTCGGTCATCAAGACCTGGTCTCGGCGTTCTATGATCTCTCCGGATTTCGTTGGCCATACGTTTGCTGTCCATAACGGCAACAAGTTTATCCCGGTATACGTAACGGAAAACATGGTTGGCCACAAATTGGGCGAATTCTCGCCCACCCGGAACTTCCGGGGCCACGTTGCGAAGAAAGACAAAGGCAGACGGTAAACATTAGTCAGCAGTCGCCGGTCTGTCAGTCGTCAGTCGACTGAAGATTGATGACTGAGGACTGAAGACTCGAAAAAAACATGGAAGCAATAGCAAAGCTCAAAGACGTGCCTTCGTCGCCTCGCAAAATGCGGCTCGTAGCCGATATGATCCGTGGTCAGAAGGTCAGCAAAGCCCTCGGCATCCTGCGGTTCCAACCGCAGGCCGGTGCCAAGGTGATGGAAAAAGTTCTCCTGTCGGCCGTTGCTAACTGGCAGGTGAAAAACGAAGGCGAAAGCATTGAAGACGCCGACCTGTTCATCAAGACGGTGTTCGTCGACGGTGGTCGCATGTTGAAGCGCCTGCGTCCGGCTCCCCAGGGCCGCGGTCACCGCATCCGGAAGCGGTCAAACCACATCACCCTCGTAGTAGACAGCGCGGCTCAACCCCTGCTGACGGTTGCGCAGGACAATACGGAGAACTCAGAAAAATAAGACAACAGCATGGGACAAAAAGTAAACCCCGTTGGTCTGCGGCTTGGGATCGTCAAAGGATGGGATTCAAGCTGGTATGGCGGTAAAGAATTTTCTGATAAGCTGGTTGAAGACGTTAAAATCCGTAAATACATCCAGGCTCGTATTCCGAAGGGCGCTATCGCCCGGGTGGTTATCGAGCGGACGCTGAAGCGGATCACCCTGACGATCCACACGGCCCGTCCGGGTATCGTGATCGGTAAAGGCGGCGGTGAAGTCGATAAGATCAAGGAAGAGCTGAAGAAGATCACGGGCAAGGACGTCCAGATCAACATCTTCGAAATCAAGCGTCCGGAAATCGACGCGAAGCTGATCGGTGAAACGATCGCCCAGCAGCTCGAAGCCCGGATCTCCTACCGTCGGGCCATGAAGCAGGCCATCAGCTCAGCGATGCGCGTGGGTGCTCAGGGTATCAAGGTACGTGTATCAGGTCGTCTGGGTGGTGCGGAAATCGCCCGTTCGGAGCAGTATAAGGAAGGACGCGTTCCCCTGCATACGCTGCGTGCGGACATCGATTATGCCCTGTCTGAAGCGCAGACGGTATACGGGAAGATCGGTATCAAAGTATGGGTCTTCAAAGGTGAAGTATACGGCAAGCGGGATCTCTCGCCGGCCGCTCAGCTGAGCGCTGCCCAGGCAGCCGGTGGCGGTGAGCGTGGCGACCGTGGTGATCGTCGCGGTGGCCGGGATGACCGCCGGGATGGTGGCCGTGACGGCGATCGTCGCCGGGGCGGTGGAGGAGACCGGAACCGGAATGGTCAGGGCGGTGGCCGTGGTGGCGACCGTAACCGTGGCGGCCAGGGTGGCGGCGGCGGACGTAGACGATAACTAATCAGTCAACAGTCATCAGTCCGACAGTCATTAGTTGACGACTGACGACTGGCCGACTCAAATGACATACGACCATGTTACAACCAAGAAGAACCAAGTTTCGTAAGCAACAGAAAGGGAAGATTAAGGGTCTCGCGACCCGCGGTCACCAGATTGCTTTCGGCTCGTTTGCAATCAAGTCGCTGGAAGAAGGCTGGATCACTGCCCGCCAGATTGAAGCGGCTCGTATCTCCGTAACGCGTGCCATGAAGCGGGAAGGCCAGGTCTGGATTCGGATTTTCCCCGATAAATCAATCACCAAGAAGCCGGCTGAAGTACGGATGGGTAAAGGTAAAGGGGCTCCCGAGTACTGGGTAGCCGTTATCAAGCCCGGCACCATTCTCTTCGAAGCGACGGGTGTACCTCTGGACGTGGCCAACGAGGCCCTGCGCCTGGCAGCCCAGAAGCTGCCGGTAAAGACCAAGTTCGTCGTTCGTCGGGATTATCAGGAAGCATAAGCCGTTTTTGGACGACTTAACAGATACAGACCATGAAAAAGAACGATATCAAAGGGCTGTCGGTTGACCAACTGAAGGAGCAGATCGCCGCCGAAACGGACCGTCTCCAGAAGCTGAAGTTTGCACACGCCCTGTCGCCCATCGAAAACCCGATGCGGATTCGCCAGTCGCGCCGACTGATCGCTCAACTGAATACCGAGCTGTCTCAGAAGAGCCGGCAAGCCTAACGCAACCGATCAACCTTATTGATCCATGGAGCAGCAAGTAGAAAGAAATCTAAGAAAAGAAAAAGTCGGGAAAGTGGTCAGCAACAAGATGGAAAAGTCCATCACGGTGGCCGTCGACCGGAAGGTTAAGCACCCGATGTACGGGAAGTTTATGCACCGTACGAAGAAGTTCATGGCTCACGACGAACTTAACGAATGCGGTATCGGCGATACGGTCCGCATCATGGAAACCCGTCCCCTGAGCAAGAACAAGCGTTGGAGATTAGTCGAAATCATCGAAAAGGCGAAGTAACCCATGATCCAGCAAGAATCACGCCTGAGCGTAGCCGATAACAGCGGCGCCAAAGAAGTACTCTGTATTCGGGTACTGGGCGGCACGGGCAAACGCTACGCCACTCTGGGCGATAAAATTGTAGTGACGGTGAAGGCGGCCCTGTCTTCGAGCAGTATGAAGAAAGGGACCGTGTCGAAGGCCGTCGTCGTACGGACGAAGAAGGAAGTACGCCGCAAAGATGGTTCGTACATCCGTTTTGAGGACAACGCGGCTGTACTGCTGAACAACAACGACGAGCCGCGCGGCACCCGGATTTTCGGGCCCGTTGCCCGTGAGTTGCGCGAGAAGCAGTTTATGAAAATCGTTTCGTTGGCTCCTGAAGTACTCTAAGACATGAAGACAGTAGATAAACCCAAAAAGTTACACCTCAAATCAGGGGATACCGTTCAGGTAATCGCTGGTAACACAAAGGGTCAGACCGGTAAAGTCCTGCGTGTCCTGGTTAGCCAGCAGCGGGCTGTTGTGGAAGGGGTTAACATGATCACCAAACACATTAAGCCGTCGGCCGCCAACCCGCAGGGTAGCCTTGAGAAAAAGGAAGGCACGATTCACATCAGCAACCTGATGGTAGTCGATCCTGCTACTGGCGAAGCTTCACGCACGGGCCGGAAACTGAACGACAAAGGCAAGTTGCAGCGTTTCTCCAAGAAGTCGGGCAACTTCATCTAAGATCAGTTTTGGACATTAAAAGCGGAAAAACAGTGGCAACTCCGAGACTTAAAGAAAAATACAATAGCGAGATCGTGTCCCAGCTCAAGGACAAGTTTCAGTACAAGAGCGTCATGCAGGTACCGAAACTGACCAAGATCGTCCTTAACAAGGGCATTGGGGCTGCCGTCGCCGACAAGAAGCTGGTCGACGTAGGCGTGGACGAACTGACCCAGATTACGGGCCAGAAAGCCGTCCCGACCCTGTCGAAGAAAGCCGTGTCAAACTTCAAACTGCGGGAGAACATGCCCATCGGTGCGAAGGTGACGCTGCGGGGCGAGCGGATGTACGAATTCCTGGACCGCCTGACGTCCGTCGCACTGCCGCGGGTACGGGACTTCAAAGGAATCAGCGACAAGGGCTTCGATGGCCAGGGTAATTATACCTTCGGTGTTAAGGAGCAAATCATTTTCCCGGAAATCTCCATCGAGAAAGTATCGAAGATTTCGGGTATGGATATCACGTTTGTGACAACGGCCCAAACCGACGAGGAAAGCTACGAACTGCTGAAGGCGCTGGGAATGCCGTTTGCCAATCTCAAGAAATAAGGAACCATGGCAAAAGAATCAATCAAAGCAAGAGAGCGTAAGCGGGAACGTCTGGTTGCCAAATACGCTGCTAAGCGGGCTGCCCTGAAAGAAGCCGGTGACTACCTGGCCCTCGATAAGCTGCCGCGGAATGCATCTCCGGTGCGTCTCCACAACCGTTGTAAACTGACCGGCCGCCCGCGTGGGTTCATGCGGAAGTTCGGGATCTCCCGCGTAACCTTCCGGGAAATGGCATCAGCTGGTCGGATTCCGGGAGTAACGAAAGCGAGCTGGTAAGTTTTAACAACACGCCGTTTTCGATTGTAGAAACGATTCCGTAATTTTGCAAGCCCAAATTCGAAGCGGCTTTGCAGCTAATTCTCAGGAAGAAATGATAACTGATCCCATAGCAGATTATCTGACCCGCATCAGAAATGCGATCCGTGCCAAGCACCGGATTGTGGAAATCCCTGCTTCCAACATAAAGAAGGAGATCACCAAGGTTCTGTTCGATAAAGGGTACATTCAGAACTATAAGTTCGACGAAGTGGGCCCGCAGGGGACCATTAAGATTGCCCTCAAGTACAACCCGGTGACCAAGCAGCCGGCTATCGTTGATCTGCAGCGCGTAAGCCGTCCGGGCCTGCGCCAGTACCGCGGTCACGATCACCTGCCGCGGATTCTGAACGGGCTGGGCGTAGCGATCCTGTCCACGTCGAAAGGCGTTATGACCGATAAGGAAGCCCGCACGCTGAACGTTGGTGGCGAAGTGTTGTGTTACGTTTACTAATCAGGAACCATGTCACGCGTAGGTAATAAAGTAATTGCACTGCCCGAGAAGGTCTCCGTAACGGTTGCCGATAACAACCTGGTTACGGTGCAGGGGCCGAAAGGAACGCTGACGCAGGCCGTTAGTCCGGAAATCAAGGTTGAAATCGTTGACGGCCAGCTGCGCGTTGCCCGTCCGACCGACCAGAAGCGTCACAAAGCCATGCACGGCCTGTACCGTTCCCTGGTCAACAACATGATCACGGGCGTAAGCACGGGCTACCGCGTTGAGCTGGAGATTATCGGTGTTGGTTACAAGGCATCCAACCAGGGTCAGGTTCTCGAACTGAACCTCGGCTACTCACACAACATCTTTGTAGCCATTCCGGCGGAAATCAAGGTGTCGACCCTGACGGAAAAAGGTCAGAACCCGAAGGTAATCCTGGAGGGTATCGATAAGCAGCTGATCGGCGAAGTAGCCGCCAAGATCAAGTCGCTGCGGAAAGTTGAGCCGTACAAAGGTAAAGGTATCCGGTTTGTTGGTGAGGTTGTCCGCCGTAAGGCTGGTAAGTCTGCTTCCAAGAAGTAATCGGTGAACCATATAATAAGCACAGACGAAAATGGCTGTCACGAAAGAAAGCAGAAGACTGCGCATTAAGCATACGATCCGGAAGAAGGTTGCTGGTACGCCCGCCCGGCCCCGGTTATCGGTTTTCCGTTCCAACTCCCAAATCTACGCCCAACTCATCGACGATACGCAGGGCCTCACGCTGGCCGCCGCTTCTTCGGTTGAGTTTAACGGCAAGGATAAAAAAGGCGTTAACATCGACCTGGCAAAGCAGGTTGGCCAGAAGCTGGCCGAGAAAGCACTGGCCAGCGGTATTTCCGCGGTGGTGTTCGACCGGAACGGCTATTTGTATCACGGAAAGGTAAAGGCTCTGGCCGACGGTGCCCGCGAAGGGGGCCTTCAATTCTAAGAAAAACATGGTAACGAATACAAGACCCGCTAAAGTAAACGAGTCCGAACTGAAAGAGCGCGTTGTCGCCATCAACCGGGTAGCAAAGGTTGTGAAAGGTGGCCGTAGGTTCAGCTTCGCGGCGATCGTGGTAGTCGGCGACGGCAACGGTGTAGTCGGCTACGGTCTGGGCAAGGCGAACGAAGTTACGGACGCTATCGCCAAAGGAATTGAAGACGCCAAGAAAAACCTCGTTCAGGTTCCGCTGCTGAAGCACACGGTTCCCCACGAGATGGAAGGCAAATTCAGCGGCGGTTTCGTCCTGCTGAAGCCGGCTTCTCCGGGTACGGGTGTAATCGCCGGTGGTGCTATGCGCGCCGTGCTGGAAAGCGCCGGTGTCCGTGACGTACTGGCGAAGTCGAAAGGCTCGTCAAACCCGCACAACGTGGTGAAGGCAACCATCGACGCCCTGCTGAAGATGCGGGCGCCGCACCAGGTAGCATTCCAGCGCGGTGTGACGCTGAGCAAGGTGTTTAACGGCTAAGAACAAAAGAGAATGGCACGGGTTAGAATCACACAGGTCCGGAGCACCATCGACCGGCCGCAGACGCAGAAAGATGCGATTAAGTCGCTGGGCCTCGGTAAAATCAACCGGAGCGTAGAGCGCGAATACAGCGACGCCCTGAAGGGTGTTCTCCGTAAGGTACAACATTTGGTAAAGATCGAAGAAATCTAAAAATACCATGAACTTAAGCTCTCTGAAACCGGCTCCGGGTTCCGTACGCGACAACAAGCGCGTCGGCCGTGGTACTGGTTCGGGCATGGGTGGGACGTCTACCCGTGGTCACAAAGGTGCGCAGTCGCGTTCGGGTTACAGCGCCAAGAAGAACTTTGAAGGTGGTCAGATGCCGCTGCAGCGCCGCGTTCCGAAGTTCGGCTTCAAGAACCCGAGCCGCATTGCTTTCAAGCCCATCAACCTGGATACGGTACAGGCTCTGGCGGAGAAGACCGGCACGACGGTCATCAACCGGGATCTGCTGCTTGCCAACGGTCTGATCGGTAAGAACGATAAAGTGAAAATCCTGAGCCGCGGTGAACTGACGGCAGCCTACGAAGTATCGGATGACGCGTTCTCGGCTAAGGCTGCTGAGGCGATTGAGAAAGCGGGCGGGAAAGCAGTAAAGGCCTAAGCGCCGGCTTGTCCAGTTAGGTTAAGCATAGAGAAAGTCGTATCTTTGGACAAGTAGCCGCTTCGGCATACCGAAAGTAATTCAGACAATGAAACGATTCATTACAACCCTTCAGCATATTTTCTCCATTGAGGAGCTGAGAACCCGTATCCTGAATACCCTGTTGTTCATCACGGTTTTCCGGTTGGGTTCGCAGATTGTTCTTCCGGGCGTTGACCCGAGTAAACTGAACATGGCTCCGCAGGGATTGCTGGGATTGCTGGATACGTTCCTTGGCGGAGCCTTCAGCCGGGCGTCCATCTTCGCGCTGGGTATCATGCCGTACATTTCGGCTTCGATTGCCATTCAGCTGCTGACGCTGGCCCTGCCTTATTTCCAGAAGATGCAGAAGGAAGGTGAGTCGGGTCGTAAGCGACTGAACAAGATTACGCGCGTGCTGACCATCGCCGTAACGGCGGTGCAGGCTACTACCTACCTGACGACGACGGTACCGCCCGAAGCGATTCTGATGAACCCGGTAACGTTCCGGATTGTATCGGTTTTCATTCTGACGGCGGGTACGATCTTCTGTATGTGGCTGGGTGATCGGATCACCGATAAAGGGATTGGTAATGGTATTTCCATGCTGATCATGATCGGGATTGTGTCGCGCTTCCCGGGTGCCATTGCCGGTGAGGCCATGTCCCGCGGCACAGGCGGTGCCCTGATTTGCGTTTTGGAAATCGTTGCGCTGTTCTTCGTCGTGATGGGTGCCGTGGTGCTGACGCAGGCCGTTCGCCGGATTCCGATTCAGTACGCCAAGCAGATTGTCGGTAACAAGGTAGTTGGCGGTCAGCGCCAGTACCTGCCGCTGAAGCTGAACGCTGCCGGGGTAATGCCGATCATCTTTGCCCAGGCGCTGATGTTCATTCCGTCGCTGGTAGCCCAGTTGTTCGCCGAGCGCAGTGATTTTGCCGGTACCGTGCAAACGGTCTTTTCAGACTATACCTCGTGGCAGTATAACCTGCTGTTCGCGATTCTGATCATTGTCTTCACGTTCTTCTACACCGCCATCTCGGTTAACCCGAATCAGATTGCGGATGATATGAAGCGGAGCGGTGGCTTTATTCCGGGTGTTAAGCCGGGCTTCATGACCTCTGAATACATTGGTCAGGTGCTCGACCGGATCACGCTGCCGGGTGCTATCATGCTGGCGATTGTGGCTATCCTGCCTTCAGTTGCCTCGTTGCTGGGAATGACGCGCGGCTTCGCGCAGTTCTTCGGCGGTACGTCCCTACTGATTATGGTTGGGGTTGTACTGGATACCCTGCAACAGATTGAAAGCTATCTCCTGATGCGTCGCTACGAAGGGTTGATGAAGTCCGGGCGGGTGCAAGGCCGCACGGAGAGTGTAGCAGTCTAACGCGATGATTTATCTGAAGTCCGATCAGGAGATTGCGCTGATCAAAGCCAGTGCTCAGGTATTGGGCAAAGCGCACGCCGAGGTTGCCAAACGCATCCGGCCGGGTGTTACCACAAAAGAACTGGATCGCATTGCTGAGGAATTCATCCGGGATAACGGAGGAATTCCTTCTTTTAAGGGGTACAACGGTACCTATCCGGCTTCTCTCTGTATTTCGGTCAACGAAACCGTCGTACACGGAATTCCGGGTCGGTATGAACTTAAAGAAGGCGATATTGTTTCCATAGACTGCGGGGTCAAGTTAGGAGGCTACCACAGTGACAGTGCCTACACTTACCCGGTAGGGGAGATCAGCCCGGAAGTACGCGAACTGCTGGTGCGAACCAAACAGTCTCTGTACGCTGGTATTGAGAAAGCGGTTGAAGGCGGACGGGTTGGTGATATTGGCTTCGCCGTTCAGTCCTATGTCGAGAAGTTTGGCTATTCGGTCGTGCGGGAACTGGTTGGACATGGCGTTGGGAAAAGTCTCCACGAAAGTCCGGAAGTACCCAACTACGGAAAGCGGGGCCAGGGTGCCAAACTGAAAGAAGGGATGGTAATCGCCTTCGAGCCGATGATTAACCTGGGGAAGAAAAACATTGTCCAGGAGCGGGATGGCTGGACCATCCGGACGGCAGACCGCAAGCCGTCGGCCCACTACGAGCATACCGTAGCGATACGGAAAGGAAAGGCTGAAATCTTAACCACGTTCCAGTATATCGAAGAGGTGACGGCTAATACCAGCCTCATGATCGATACCAACGAAGTGACGATAGCGTAACGCACAGTATGGCGAAACAGAACTCCATTGAGCAGGACGGTACCATCGTAGAAGCGCTCTCCAATGCCATGTTTCGGGTTCAGCTCGAGAATAAGCACGAAGTAGTTGCGCATATCTCGGGGAAAATGCGGATGAACTACATCAAGATTCTGCCCGGCGACCGGGTAAAGCTCGAGATGTCTCCCTACGACCTGACTAAAGCACGAATTGTTTATCGGTATAAATAATCGGTTTAGGGTTTAAAGTTTAAGGTTGACCGTACGCGCTCATGCCTTGAACGTTAAACGTTAAACCTTAAACGGAGTAAGAACCCATGAAAGTCAAAGCGTCAATCAAAAAGCGCAGCGCTGAATGCAAAGTGATCCGCCGGAAGGGGAAGCTTTTCGTGATTAACAAGAAAAACCCTCGTTACAAACAAAGACAAGGTTAAACGCAGCATATGGCACGTATTGCAGGTGTTGACATTCCCGACCGGAAACGTGGTGAGATCGCTCTCACGTACATTTTCGGCATTGGCCGGAGCACGGCTAGCAAGATCCTGACCCAGGCGGGTATCAGCGTTGATAAGAAGGTCAGCGAGTGGAACGACGAAGAAACGACGGCCATTCGTAACATCATCTCCAGCGAACACAAAGTCGAAGGTCAGTTGAAGTCTGAAGTCCAACTGAACATCAAGCGTCTGATGGATATCGGTTCTTACCGTGGCCTGCGTCACCGGAAAGGGCTGCCGGTTCGCGGTCAGAAAACCAAGAACAACTCCCGTACGCGGAAAGGTAAGCGGAAGACGGTCGCTAACAAGAAGAAGGCAACAAAATAAGTAGCGTTTAAGGTTTAAAGTTTAAGGTTTAAAGTTTATGAAAGTTGCCTATCAGGACAACCATAAACCATAGACCATAAACCCTAAACCCTAAACCCTAAACATTGAACTTAGAAAAAATGGCTCAAGCAAAACGCAAGGATAAAGCAAAAAAGCGTGTTGTGGTGGTTGAATCGGTTGGCCAGGTACACATCAAGGCAACCTTTAACAACATCATTATCTCGATTACCAATAGCTCCGGGCAGGTGATTTCCTGGGCATCAGCGGGTAAAATGGGCTTCAAAGGCTCAAAGAAAAATACCCCGTACGCTGCTCAGACCGCTGCTCAGAACTGCGCCGCCGTTGCTCACGAAGCCGGCATGCGTAAGGCTGAAGTGTTCGTGAAAGGTCCGGGTGCCGGTCGTGAATCCGCTATCCGTACGATTCAGAATTCAGGTATTGAGGTAATGTCCATCAAAGACATCACGCCGCTGCCGCACAACGGCTGCCGCCCGCCGAAGCGCCGTCGCGTATAAGGCAACAAAGCGTCGCCTATCCATCCAACGGATTGGACAGGCGGCAGTAGAATGAATACGAGCAGGCGACATTGGGTTGTGTCTGTTCCATTGTAAACGTTATTCATTGCGCATACCACTATGGCAAGATATATCGGCCCCAAGGCCAAAATTTCCCGCAAGTTTGGTGAGCCCATCCTCGGCCCCAACAAAGCACTGCAGAAAAAGAACTATGGTCCGGGCCAGCACGGCCGCGGCCGCAAGCGTAAGCAGTCTGAATACGCTGTTCAGCTTCAGGAGAAGCAAAAGGTAAAGTACATCTACGGTGTTCTGGAGCGTCAGTTCCGGGGCCTCTTCCACCGTGCTGCCATAAAGGAAGGCATCACCGGTGAAAACCTGCTCAAATACTGTGAAGCCCGCCTGGATAATACGGTTTTCCGCCTGGGCCTGGCCACGACGCGTCGTGCCGCCCGCCAGCTGGTTTCGCATAAACATATCATTGTCGACGGTGAGGTAGTCAACATCCCGTCGTACTCGCTGAAGCCTGGCCAGCTTATCGGTGTTCGCGAAAAATCAAAGTCGCTGGAAGCTATTACCGACAGCCTGTCGGCCCGCGGAACGAAGCGGTACACCTGGCTGGAGTGGGATAACCAGCAACTCGTAGGCAAGTTCACCAGCTATCCGGAGCGCGATCAGATTCCGGAGAACGTGAACGAGCAGCTGATCGTCGAATTGTATTCTAAGTAATATTTTACGGCAAGATAAAACCTTCATGTATCAAAGGTTTTATCTTGCCGTTATAACGATCTTTCACCGCAGCTGGCACGCTGCTTTACACCAAACTACGAAATCGTATGTCAATATTAGCGTTCCAAATGCCCGATAAAGTCGTCATGGAAAGAGCTGATGACTTTCACGGGTTATTTGAGTTCAAGCCGCTCGAAAAGGGCTATGGCGTGACAATCGGGAATGCGTTGCGGAGGATCCTGCTGTCTTCGCTGGAGGGCTACGCGATCACCAGCGTACGTTTTCCGGGCGTGCTGCACGAGTTTTCATCCATCGAAGGAGTTGTAGAAGATGTCACCGAAATCATCCTGAACCTGAAAATGGTTCGTTTCAAGAAGATTTCGGAGATGGTTGATAATAAGATCACCGTTACCATTAAGAACCAGCCGGTTCTGAAAGCCGGTGATATCTCTAAGTTCACGGCTTCGTTTGAGGTGCTGAACCCGGAGCTCGTGATCTGCCACATCGACGATACGCGCGAACTGGAGATGGAAATTCTCCTCGAGAAAGGCCGGGGTTACGTTCCTGCCGACGAGCCGCGTACCAACGAACTGCCGTTTGGCCATATTCCTATCGATGCCATCTACACGCCGATCAAGAACGTCCGCTACAGCGTTGAAAATACGCGGGTAGAACAGAAGACGGACTATGAGAAGCTGGTGCTCGATATTGAGACCGACGGTTCCATTCACCCGGAAGAGGCACTGAAAGGAGCAGCTCACATCCTGATCCAGCACTTTATGCTGTTCTCCGACCAGACGATGACCTTCGAAACGGCCAAAGCCGAAGAGGAGAACGTGGTCGATGAGGAGATGCTGCACATGCGCAAGCTGCTGAAGACGCCGCTGGCGGATCTGGACCTGTCCGTACGGGCTTACAACTGCCTCAAGTCCGCCGACGTGAAGACGCTGGGCGACCTGGTGCGGCTGGAGATTTCCGACATGATGAAATTCCGCAACTTCGGGAAGAAGTCGCTGACCGAACTCGAGCAACTCGTTGCCGAGAAAGGCCTGACCTTCGGCATGGACGTTGCCAAATACAGATTAGACGAGGATTAACAGTTTCGGCCGTCCAGGGTAACCGACAACGACCACGGGTTGGCCTCATTCACTTACTTCCATGAGACACGGTAAAAAAGATAATCACCTCGGCAGGACGCATTCGCACCGTACGGCGATGCTGTCAAACATGGCGTCCTCGCTGATCATGAACAAGCGCATCGAAACGACGCTGCCGAAGGCGCGTGAACTGCGTAAGTACGTCGAGCCGCTGCTGACGCGTGCCAAAGAAGACAGCTACCAGAACCGTCGCGTACTGTTCTCCTACCTCAACAACAAGGAGACCATGAAGGAACTGTTCGGTACGGTAGCCGACAAGATTTCAAGCCGGCCTGGCGGTTACACCCGCATCATCAAGCTGGGTGTACGCGTGGGTGACAATGCCCAGAAGTGCCTCATCGAGCTGGTCGACTTCAACGAAGCGCTGCTGTCCGCTACCGAAGAAAAGGCAACGCGTACGCGTCGTAGCCGCCGGGCAGGCAAGAAAGCTGCCGATGCTCCGGTTGCGGTAACCGCCGCTGCCGAGAACACGCCGGTCGTGGCGCCTGCCGCCAGCGATGCCCCGGAGGCCGCTCAAACGGAAACCACGGACGAAGCCGAAGCACCGAAAGAATAAATGAGTGCTTAAAACCATATTAAAAAAGGGCTGGCCTTCGGGTTAAGCCCTTTTTTTTGACACCTGACATTGGACGTTTGCCGCTTGATTTGCGTTATCCGTCCGACGTCGCGTGAATTCCAGCTCAAACGTCAGAAGTCAAACGTCAAGAGTCACACAAACGAATTGATGCAGAAGCGTACACAACAACAGGAAGCGCTGCTGGTACTGGAAGACGGTACCGTATTCAAAGGGTTAGCGTTGGGCAAGATCGGTACCGCCGGTGGCGAAATTTGCTTCAACACCGGCATGACGGGTTACCAGGAAATTTACACCGATCCGTCTTACTATGGCCAGGTGATTGTGAATACCACCTCGCACATTGGCAACTATGGCGTTCAGCTTGGTTCGGAAGAAGAATCGAGCGGGGTCAAGATCAGCGGCATGGTCTGTAATTTCTTTTCGCCGATTCACTCGCGGCACACGGCGGATGCGTCCCTGCAGGAATACTTTGAGCGGGCAAACATCGTGGGCATCAGTGGCGTCGATACGCGCCAGATCGTCCGGCATATCCGTGACAAAGGCGTCATGAACTGCATCATTTCGTCGGAAATTCTGGATCCGGCGGTGCTGGTCGAGCGGCTGAAGGCAATTCCGGATATGGAAGGCCTGGAGCTATCGTCAGAAGTGTGTACGCAGGAGGCTTATGATCTGGTGAACCCGGAGGCTACGTTCCGGGTAGCGGTCCTGGATCTCGGCGTAAAAAAGAGCATTTTAACCAACCTGACAGCCCGCGGTGCAGAATGCCGCGTGTTTCCAGCCAAGACTTCCTTTGAGGAAATTGCCGCCTGGAATCCGGATGGTTTCTTCATCTCCAACGGCCCGGGCGACCCGGCGGCCATGCCGTACGCCGTCGAGACGGTGAAAAAAGCGCTGGACACCAATAAGCCGCTGTTTGGCATCTGTCTGGGCCACCAGATTCTGTCGCTGGCCAGCGGGTTGTCGACCTACAAGATGCACAACGGCCACCGGGGCCTGAACCATCCGGTGAAGAACCTGATTACCGGCCTGTGTGAAGTTACCTCCCAGAACCACGGCTTTGCCGTACGGGGCGAGGAAGTCCGGGAGCACCCGGATGTCGAACTGACCCACGTAAACCTGAATGATCACACGATTGAAGGCATTCGTCGCAAAGACAAGCCGGCCTTCTCGGTTCAGTATCACCCGGAAGCTTCGCCCGGTCCGCACGATTCGCGCTATCTCTTCGATCAGTTTACGACCCTGATTCGCGACAATCAATAAATGAAAAACGCCCGGTCTGATGGCCGGGCGTTTTCGTTATAGCGTTTGTCTCACTGCAACGCCTGAATTTTTTCGCGGAACTGCGCCTCCTGGACGGTGCCAAGGCCCCGCCATTTCAGCTGCTGGTCCTTGTAGAGCAGGAAGGTCGGAATCTCATCTACGCCCAACTGCTTCGCCAGCTCCTTATTCTGGTCGTAATCCAGCGTCAGAATCGTCACCTGGCTGGCGAGTTCGGTTTTCATGCGGTTGATCATGGGCAGCATCTCCTGACAGGGCGCGCACCATTTGGCGAAGAAATCCACCAGTACCGGCTTGGACCCGGCGGTCAGTTTGGTGAACTCAGCCATGGTCAAAGCCCCTTTCGCCGCCGGTTTGGCACCTGTTACGGGTTTTCCGGCCGCCGTCCATTTGGCATAACCACCCTTCATATCGTATACCTGGCGAAAGCCCCGGCTGGCCATCAGGCTGGAAGCTTTGGCGCTGCGCCCGCCCGAAAGGCAATACACCAGAACTGGTTTATTGGGATCCAGCTGATTCAGCCGCTGCGCGAACGTCGAGTCCCGTACGTCGAAGTTGCGGGCGTTTTTGAGGTGGCCGTTCCCATACTCACTGGCGGTACGGACGTCGAGCAACTGAATGTCCGGCATGGCGCGCAGCAGCGAATCGGCACGCTCCGCCGTGAGCAATACCGGCGTCTGGGCGTACACGGTACCCAGGAAGGCCGTCAGGAAAAAGGTCCAGGCAAATTTCATGGCTAGAATAGTAAGTAGCGTGAAGATAGTGACTTTAGGCAAGGAACCCTATACTGCATAAGCCAATGAAAGCCCTTTATGCGCTAGTCCTGATAAGTACGATGACCATGGCCCAGACCCAATTTGTCCCGAATTACGACGAAAGCAAGATACCGCCTTACACGCTGCCCGATGTCCTTCAGCTGCCGGATGGCAAGCGCCTGACCAATAGTAAGCAATGGGAGACGCAGCAGCGGCCGCGAATCCTGTCCCTGTATAAGGAGCACGTTTACGGCCAGCTGCCGGGGCGTCCGGCCGGGATGCGGTTTGTGGTGCAGTCGGTCGACGAGCAGGCTCTTGGCGGAAAGGCCATCCGAAAGCAGGTAGCAGTGATGTTCGGTCCGAACGCCGATTCGCCCCGGATGGACCTGCTGTTGTACCTGCCCAAGGGCGCACGGGGGGCGGTGCCGGTATTTGCCGGACTGAATTTTTTCGGGAATCACTGCGTCCATACCGATCCGGGCATCAATCTGTCGACCCGCTGGATGATGAGTACCAATGACGGCAAAATCGTCAATCACCGGGCGACCGAAGCGGCCCGGGGCAAGCAGGCCAGCCGCTGGCAGGTGGAGGAAGTGCTGAGCCGCGGTTACGGCGTTGCCACCGTCTATTATGGCGACCTGGAGCCGGACCATGCCGAAGGCTGGAAAGACGGCATCCGCACGAGCCTGCGGTCGGTAACGGGGCTGGCCCCGGAAGCCTGGTCGGCCATCGGCGCCTGGGCCTGGGGTATCAGCCGGATGATGGACTACCTGGAAACCGATCAGGCCGTGGATGCCAAACGGGTCATTCTGCACGGGCACTCGCGGCTGGGCAAAGCCGCCATTTGGGCCGCCGTTAACGATTCCCGGTTTGCAGCGCTGATTGCCAATGAGTCCGGTGAAGGCGGGGCGGCCCTGGCCCGGCGGGAATACGGCGAGACGATCGAACGCATCAATACCTCCTTTCCCCACTGGTTTGTCCCTAAATTCAAGACTTATAACGGCAAGGCGAACGAACTTCCGGTCGACCAGCACATGCTGCTGGCCCTGGTGGCGCCCCGTCCGCTGTACGTAGCCAGTGCGGAAGGGGACCAGTGGGCCGACCCGAAAGGAGAGTTTCTGGGCGCTTACCACGCCGGTGCGGTCTGGAATCTCTACAAGCGCCCGGGCCTGGGCGTTTCGGAGATGCCGGCCGTCGAGCAGCCGGTCGGTAAGGCCGTTCGCTACCATATCCGCAGGGGCGAGCACGATATCAAACCCTACGACTGGGCCCAGTACCTGAATTTCGGCGATGCCGAGGTACGGCTGGTCCAGTAAGGGCTCGTCCGACGGCAATCCCGGTTCGGTACAATCCCCAAAAATCCTTTACTTTGTACCGCAAAATCAGGCGCTTTGCCGATAATCTGGTACCCATTCCAGAATAAATCGGAATAAACTTATTCCTCCTACCTTGTACCAGGCAGGCCCGGCGCACCGAAACCATAAACTTACTCCAAACAAGCAATGAGTATCATTCAGACGATTCATGCCAGACAAATTCTGGATTCACGCGGTAACCCGACGGTAGAAGTAGACGTACGTACCGAGAATGGCTTTCTGGGCCGTGCGGCGGTTCCGTCCGGGGCTTCAACGGGCTCACACGAAGCCGTCGAACTGCGCGACGATGACCCGAAGCGTTATGTAGGTAAAGGCGTACTGAAGGCCGTACAGAACGTGAACGAGCTCGTCTTTCCGGAACTGGTCGGCATGTCGGTCTTTGAACAGAACCTGATCGACCGGATCATGATCGATCTGGATGGTACGCCGAACAAAGGCCGTCTGGGCGCCAACGCCATTCTGGGCGTTTCCATGGCGGTGGCGAAAGCCGCGGCCCAGGAAGCTGGTCTGCCGCTGTACCGGTACATCGGCGGCGTTAGCGCCAACACCCTGCCCGTACCGATGATGAACATCCTGAACGGAGGCAGCCACGCCGATAACTCGATCGATTTCCAGGAGTTCATGGTCATGCCGGTCGGTGCCCCGACGTTCTCGGAGGCGCTGCGCTGGGGGACGGAAGTGTTCCACTCCCTGAAGAAAGTCCTGAAAGGAAAGGGCATGTCGACCAACGTTGGTGACGAAGGAGGCTTTGCCCCGAACATTCCGTCTAACGAAGAAGCCATTCAGATCATTCTGCAGGCCATTGAGAAGGCTGGCTACCGCCCGGGCGAAGACATCTGGGTGGCCATGGATGCCGCGGCCTCGGAGTTCTACGATGCCGAAACGGGTGTGTACCATTTCAAAAAGTCAACCGGCGATAAGCTGAGCTCGTCCGAAATGGCCAACTACTGGAAAGAGTGGGTCGAAAAATATCCGATTATCTCCATCGAAGACGGTATGGCCGAGGACGACTGGAGTGGCTGGAAAGAACAGACCAACCTGATCGGTAAGAAAACCCAGCTGGTAGGCGACGATCTGTTCGTAACGAACGTAACGCGTCTGCAGCAGGGCATCGAGCAGGGCATTGCCAACGCCGTACTCGTGAAGGTTAACCAGATTGGCTCGCTCAGCGAAACGATCGCTACGGTAAACCTGGCCAAACGGAACTCCTATAAAAACATCATGTCGCACCGCTCCGGTGAAACGGAAGACGCTACGATCGCTGACCTGGCCGTTGCGCTGAACACGGGCCAGATCAAGACCGGTTCTGCTTCCCGCTCCGACCGGATGGCCAAGTACAACCAGCTGCTCCGCATTGAGGAGGAACTGGGCGAGCTGGCGTACTTCCCGGGCATTAAAATGTAACCTACCTGGGCTCCCAAAGCGAAGGCTTTGGAGTCCTGATTGCTGAATAGCTGAATGGTTGGATGGTCAAGTACCGCAAGGCGAAAGGCGGAACTTAACCATTCAGCCATTCGACCATCCAAACCATACCATCTCCATGTTTCAGAAACTGCTGCGCCTTGCCCGCAATTTTTACGTCGCTACCGGCTTCGGTCTGCTGGTCTGGATGCTGTTTCTGGACGCCAACGATCTGATTTCGCAGGCCATGAATGCCTGGAAGCTCCGCGGGCTCCGGGAGGAAAAGGCTTATTTTCAGCAGGAAATCACGCGCATCCAGCAGCAGCGTCGGGAGATTTTCGGCAACGAGCGGCTGCAGGAGAAATTTGCCCGTGAGAACTACCTGATGAAAAAGGAGAAGGAGGATGTGTACGTGCTGGTGGATGAGAAGAATGAGCCGATAGAATGATCAACGTCCTCTTCGTCTGCCTGGGCAATATCTGCCGATCGCCGGTAGCGGAAGGCGTTTTGCGGCATCTGGTCGAGAAGCAGGGACTGTCGGGGTCGATCTCCTGCGATTCGGCGGGGACTGCCTCCTACCACCTGGGTGAGTTACCTGACCGCCGCACGCGGGAAAATGCCCTGGAACACGGCATCCGGCTGACCCACCGCGCCCGCCGGCTGACCGGCGAGGATTTCGCCCGCTTTCAGTACTTTGTGGCCATGGACGAATCGAACTACGAGGCGATTCAGTATACCAGCCACCGCAGCACCGGGTTTTACAGCGAGGATAGTACCTTTCTGCTGCGGGAATTCGACCCGCTGGCGGAAGATCCCGATCAGGGAGGACCCAATGTGCCGGATCCGTACTACGAGGATGCCGAATGTTTTGAACAGGTCTTCCAGATTGTGTACCGTAGCTGTGAGCAGTTACTGGCCTACCTCGTTGAGCAGCATCAACTTCAACCGAATGCGATCCCCCAGGGGCGTTCTTATTAATTCGTTACAGTCTTGAATAAGAAAGTCATTTTGATGATCCTCGACGGCTGGGGCGTGGCCACCAAGCCGGAGGTTTCGGCCATCGACGCGGCCAGTACGCCGTTTATGGATTCCCTGTATCCGGTCTACAGCCACAGCAAACTCGAAGCCTCGGGGCTGGCGGTTGGGCTGCCGGCAGGGCAGATGGGTAACTCCGAAGTTGGCCATATGAACCTGGGCGCCGGACGGGTAGTGTATCAGGATCTGGTAAAAATCAATAAAGCGGTCGAGGAACATACGCTGGACACCGAGCCGGTACTGGTCGACGCGCTGCAGTACGCCAAAGCGAACGGCAAAAAAGTCCATTTTATCGGTCTGGTTTCCGACGGAGGCGTACACTCCCATAGCGAACACCTGAAGGGCCTCTGCACCATTGCGGCGTCGTACGGGCTGACGGACGTCTTTGTTCATGCTTTCACCGACGGGCGCGATACCGATCCCAGAAGCGGGCTGGCCTTTCTAACGGATGTGCAGAATCACATGGCTGCCAGCACGGGCCGGATTGCCAGCATTACGGGCCGTTACTTTGCGATGGACCGCGATAACCGCTGGGAGCGGGTACACCTGGCCTACGACGCCATGGTGCGCGGCACGGGCAAAGCTGTTCCAGCCAGTGACCTCCTGGAAGCGGTACAGGCATCCTACAACGAAGGGGTGACGGACGAATTCATCAAGCCGATCATTGCCGTGGATGCCGCCGGAGCGCCGATTGCCCTGATTGAAAACGGGGACGTGGTGCTTTGCTTCAATTTCCGGACCGACCGCGGGCGCGAGATTACCATGGCACTGACGCAGCAGGACTATCCGGAGCATGACATGTACAAACTCAACCTGTACTACGTCACCCTGACCACCTACGACAGCGAGTTTTCGGGTGTCAAGGTCATTTTCGACAAGGATAATCTGGCGAATACGCTGGGTGAGGTGATTTCAAAGGCCGGCCGGTCCCAGATTCGGATCGCCGAGACGGAGAAGTACCCGCACGTTACCTTCTTTTTTTCCGGTGGGCGCGAGGAAGTTTTCCCCGGCGAACGGCGGCTGTTGTGCCCTTCTCCGAAGGTCGCTACCTACGACCTGAAGCCTGAAATGAGCGCCTTTGATATCCGCGATGCCATTATTCCGGAACTGGAGCGGGGCGACGTGGATTTCGTTTGTCTGAACTTTGCCAATACCGACATGGTCGGCCATACGGGCGTGTTCGAGGCGGCAGTCAAGGCGGCCGAAGCGGTTGATCAGTGCGCAGAAGCGGTGGTCCGGGCGGCCCTTGCAAGCGACTATACGGCTATCATCATCGCCGACCACGGCAATGCCGATTACATGATCAACGAAGACGGATCGCCCAATACGGCGCATACCACCAACCTGGTACCGTGTATCCTGCTCGATAACGAACTGCGGCCGAAGCTGCAGGATGGAAAGCTGGCCGACATCGCCCCGACGATCCTGCATCTGATGGGTATTCCTCAGCCGGCGGAGATGAACGGCCATAGTTTGCTGGCGGATTAATCGACCAACCCACCCGCTACGCCATATCTTCAAGATATGGCGTAGCAAAAGGAAACTCCCCGGCCCGCGCCGGGGTTTTTTGATCAATGAAACGAATCCTCCTGCTTGCCCTGCTTGGCCTGGCGGCCTGTTCCAATCCGGCCCAGGAAGCGCGCCCGGGTACGTTCTACGACCTGAAGACGTTCCTGAATACACAAATCGCGGCTTTAAACGCCCAAAAACCGGCCGTGCTGAAGCGGATGAGCCTGAACGGCCAGTTGCAGAACGAGACTATGCGCGTGGCGGACTGGACACGGGAGCTGGATCTATTCCTCCAGGCGGACATCAATAAACAGGCCTATCAGGCAAGCTATACCGTCTCGCGGCCGGACTCCCTGACGTACGAATACCAGCTGAAGCCCGAGGAAAACCTGCCGGTAGGCTACCTGAAGGTCATTCTTGATTCGCTGGACCGCCAGCCCCGGCGGGTGGAGGCCATTCTTTTGACGAAAAATTCCCTCTATGAATCCCGCCGGATGTTGTGGCTCGAGACTCGGGGAGGCACCATCAGCCGCTACCACATTGAAGGCTTTCAGCAGCTCGCCTGGCTGGAAAAGAAGCCCTTTATGGTGGAGGGTCTGATCCAGTAAGGCCTAGCGGGCAGCAATGATGAGCCCGAGTCCGAGCAGATAGCACAACAGCATGCCGTTGAGCAGGGCGCTGGTGCCTTTAGGAGCGCCTTTGAATTCCTTCCAGATATAAATGCCCCAGAGCGCGGCCACTACGGTTGCCCCCTGGCCGAGCCCATAGGAGATGGCGGTGCCGGCTTTGTCCGAAGCGATAATGGAAAAGGACATGCCGATGCACCAGATGATCCCGCCCAGGATGCCAACGGCATGGGTTCGGAAGCTTCCCCGGAAGTAATCCCCGTAGCTGACAGGCTCCCCGACAAATGGGCGGTACATCAGCAGCGTATTGAAGAGAACGTTGCTTAGCAGAATCCCGATGGAAAAAAAGAAAACGGCCGTGTACGGGCTGAGTTTCCCGGCCTCGGGAACGGTAAATTCCGGGAACATCGAAGCCGCTACGTACTTGTAAAAGTAACCCATCAGCACCCCCGCTACGACCGACAGCAGTAACCCTTTCGAAGAAACGCCCTGTTGGGTGGTTGCGGTCCGTCGGTAGGCGAAGGCGTTGAGCAGAATAGCCACCACAACCAGCGCCACCCCGCCGAACAACAGGCTCACATTGCCGACCGGCGTATCCAGATAGTTCACGATCACACCGATCACCAGCGCCAGCCCGATGCCGACGGGAAACGCTACGGCCATGCCCGAAATGGAAATGGCTGCTACCAGCAAAATATTGGCCGCGTTGAACAGCACCCCGCCCCAGATGGCCGAGCCGATGTTTGCCATGTCGGCCTGCTGAATATCCGGCAAAAAGCTGCGTCCGCCTTCGCCTGTACTGCCCAGCGTCAGGGCGAACCCCAGGGAAAGCAGCAGAATGCCGAATACGTAATCCCAGTAAAACAGCTCAAAGCGCCAGGAAGAAGAAGCCAGTTTCTGGGTGTTGGCCCAGGAGCCCCAGCAAAGCATGGTCACCAGGCAGAAGGCAACGGCCGTGACGTAGGTTTCGATAATGAACATTGAAGGGCTAGGTAGTAGGAATGAAGAATGAACCGCGGCGGCGGACCGCAATTAAAAATGAAGAATTAAGAATACCAAAGCAAGACGCTTCAGGCCCTGGCGCAGCCACCTATTCTTAATTCTTAATTCTTCATTCTTAATTATCTAATAATCCCCTCCCGCGCCGCCGCCGCCGAAACTACCTCCGCCGAAGCCGCCAAAATCACTGCCTCCGCCGCCCCAGCTACCGGAAGAACCTCCGCCGCCGGAGAAAGTCGTGTAGGGGAACGGAAAGATGACCGGGCCTCCGCCGCGGTAGCGATTGCCTCCGCCCCGGTTCCGGCCAATCCAGATGAAGAGCAGAATGAGCACTATTATCAGCACTATAAATCCGAAGGGGCTGCCTTCGCCTTCGTCGGTGCTTTCGTCTTTGTATTCACCTTGCGCCCGCCGAATAATCTCGGTGGTGGCTTCGTCCAGGCCCGCGTACCATTCCTGATTTTTAAAGCGGGGCACGATGACCTGGCTGACGATCCGCTTGGCAATTGCGTCCGGAACGGCGCCTTCCAGGCCGTAGCCGGTAGCGATAAACACTTTGCGGGTGTCCGTAGCCCAGGTCAGCACGAGGCCGTTGTTTTTGCCCTTTTGCCCCACGCCCCAGGCGCGCCCGACCTGGAAGCTGTAATCGCCGATGGGGTAAGGCTCTGTATTTCGAACGATCAGAATGACGATCTGGGTCGAGGTCGTGTCGTTGTAGCGCCGCAGCTTTTCTTCCAGCCGGGCGCGTTCGTCGGGCTGCAGAATGCCCACCAGGTCATTGACCAGCCGGGGCGGGTTGGGCCGGGGCGGGTTGCCTTCCGGGGCGGTATCCTGGGCAAAGAGCCGGAGCGAAACAAGAAGAAACAGCAGCACGAGACCGCTCCGAAAAGCCGTCAGGACGCGCGCAGCTGGAAGAAGATAGTTCATTCAGAAAGACAATTCGTCGGGAAGCTCGTTCTGGTCGTCTGCCAGGCGTGGAAAATACTGTTTCATTTGGAGGCCGGCCTGTTCAATGCCCTGGCTAAGGCCCTCCACCAGCTGGCCATTGCGGAATTGGACCCGCATCAGCTCTTTGGTCGACTCCCAGAAGTTGGACGGAACCACCTGGTCAATGCCTTTATCGCCAATGACGGCAAACTTATGATCTTCCGTCGCCAGGTAGAATAGCACCCCATTCTGCTGGGCCGTTTTCTCCATTCCCAGCTTAAAGAAAACCTGAACGGCCCGGTCCAGGACGTTCGGTTCAGGGCATTTCGCCTCCACATGCACCCGGATTTCGCCCGATGTCCGGGCCTCAGCCTGACGAATGGCCGCTACTAGGCGGGTTTGTTCTTCGGGGGTAAACATCAGCGAATGAAGAATTTAGAATGAATAATTAAGAATGAACAATGGACATAAGCGCTTGCAGGGCCGCTGGTTTCATTATTCATTTTTAATTATTCATTCTTCATTAGAACTGTACCGTCGGGGCCTGCTGAGACGCGGCGCTGGCCTCGAAGAAGCCTTTCTGCGCGAAGCCGAACACCCCGGCGAACAGGTTGGCGGGGAAGGTTCGAACCGACTGGTTGTAGTCCCGGACGGCGCCGTTAAAATCGTTCCGCGCCACGGCGATCCGGTTTTCAGTGCCTTCCAGCTGGGCCTGCAGTTCCGAGAAGTTGGTCGTAGCCCGGAGCTGCGGGTAGTTTTCCGCTACCGCCAGCAGCCGCGAGAGTGAGCCGCCAAGCTGATCCTGCGCCTGCTGGAAACGCTGCAGGTTTTCGGGCGTCAGATCGCCGGGATTCAGCTGGATGCTGGTCGCCTTGGCGCGGGCTTCGATGACGCCCTGAAGCGTGCTTTTCTCAAATTCCGCGACGCCTTTCACCGTATTGACCAGATTCGGAATCAGGTCGGCGCGGCGCTGGTACTGGGTCTGCACCTGCGCCCATTTCTCCTGAACGTTCGTGTCTTTTGTTACTAAACCGTTATACGTGCTGCATCCGAAAAAACCGAAAATCAGAGCCAGCGCGACGATGATAATGAGTCCTCTTGACATGGTTGTTTGTAAGCGTGTTTTGGTGTTTCAAAGATGATCAAAGCTACTACTTTGCCTGTATAATTCTACATCACCGGACCCTTTCCGATTTGAGCCAGGCATCGGCCCTGATGATTGGGAGCGGGTAATCTTTACCCAAAACAACGCCATACTGCGCTTGTTCAGCAGACGTGAGCGACCAGACTGAATGGACCCGCTCCGCCGGTACCCGGGACAGCTCCGGAAGCCAGTGTTTGACGTAGGCGCCTTCCGGATCATACCGCACTGCCTGCGAATAAATGTTGAAATACCGGTTCTCCCGAGGATCGTTGCCAACGCCCGCCACGTAGCACCAGTTGCCCCAGTTGCTGCAGACATCGTAATCCACCAGTTGCGACTCGAAATAAGCCGCGCCCCAGGTCCAGTCCAGCTTCAGATCATGGACCATGAAACTGGCAACATTTTGCCGGGCGCGGTTCGACAAAAAGCCCGTCTGCTTCATTTCGCGCATGGCGGCATCGATAAAGGGAACGCCGGTTTCACCCGCGGCCCAGCGTTCAAACAAATCCCGATCGTGAAGAAAAGACACATCGAGCCGATGCCGGATGCCGGTCGGCTTGAACAGGCGGGTGCCGTATTTCAGCGCCACGAAGCGGAAGTAATCCCGCCAGAGCAGTTCGAAGATCAGCCAGTAGGTAGACTCATTGGCCACCCGCTCGGCTTCATAGCGTTTGACCTCCTCGTAAATACGCCGGGGCGAGAGACAACCCAGCGCCAGCCAGGCCGAGAACTTGGACGAAAAGTCTTCGCCCAGGAGGCCGTTGCGCGTTTCCTTGTAGGTCCGGAGCGCGTCCCGATCCCACAGATAAGCCCGCAGCCGTTCCAGCCCGGCGGTTTCCCCACCCCGCAACCGAATGGCGGTCCGGGGGTCGGTTTCCGTTGGCTCACCCGGTTCTGTCAGCTGTTCAGACCCGGTCGTTCGCAGGCCCGGAGCCAGCGTGATGCTCTCGGGCTCCGGGAAGGTCGGCCGGATGGGGGTATTTTTTTCCAGTTTGGTCCGGAAGGCCGTAAAAATGTCGTCCAGCCGGGCGATGGGGAAGGGCAGATCCCGGACGTGGTAGAGCGTACTGCCCCAGAAGAATTCGATGTCAACGTTCAGCGACTTCAGCGCTTTGCTGAGGGCCGATTCGGCGTTGGTTTCTTCCTGGGTGACTTCCTTACTGGCGTAGATGGCGTCCACCTGGTACTCGCGGGCCATTTCCGGCAACACCACTTCCGGGTTGCCGCGCAAAATAACCAGCTCACCGCCTTTCTCGCGGAGGCGATGGCGGAGGTCGTCCAGGGATTCCTGCAGAAACTGCGCCCGGAAGGGACCGGTTTTGGGCCGGCCAATGGCCGTCAGTTCGCGGGTGTGACGGGGATCGACGCAGTAAACCGGGATAACCGCCTCAGCGTCCTGGACCGCCCGAAAAAAGCCTTCGTTATCGTGCAGCCGTAAGTCGTTCCGGAACCAATACAGAATGCGTTTCATGGTGATGGATACGGGGATGCCCGGTACAGGAGTGCCCCAAGGCCGGGCGATTATTGTTCGTTCAGCGTCCAGTCGTAATCCCGGAAGGAGATGGACGCATCCTTTCCGAGCTTGTTGTTGGCGTATTTATTAATCCAGCCTTCTACGCTCTGGCCGTTCTTTTTGAAATCGCCGCTGTACCAGTCGAGAATTTTGGACAGGCTGGCCTTTCCCGGCGTGACCACATTTTTGGCGGGATCATTCAGGAAATCGCGGCCCTGGTCGTCGAGCTGGCGGTCAAGCTTCGCAGCGGTAAAGGCTTCATTCCGCAGCTTCGGGCAGGATTTGGCGGCGCAGACCAGCGCAAAATGAATGCGCGGATCGTCGAACTGCTTCCGGATGGTGCCGTGTTCAATGTCGTTCAGGTTGTACTTTTTCTCGCCCAGCGTGATGAACTTAATGTCCCAGGGCGTATTCACGAACGGAATTTTGATGGCGGAGCCGATGTCCTTGATGCTTTTAACCGGGTAATAATCCAGGATGAGCTGGATGGTGTAGGCATTGTAGGCATTGATCCAGTAAGCCAGCTTTTCTTCCCGGCTCCAGTTGTTTTCAGGCGGGTTTTTGCTCAGCAGATCCAGGTACCGTTTGAGGTCCTTCTGGTCGGCTTTGAAGCCTTTGTAATTGATCATGCCGCGTTCGTTGACGTGCTTTTTCAGCAGGGCGTCGAAAATCGAATGGTCAACTTCGGCGGACAGGGCCGGTGTAACGATCAGCAGGGAGAAGAACAGCAGCAGTAAGGCAGGAAATTTCATAATCTGCGTAAGTTTGGTACGCCAATCAAAGGCGGTTTTTAACAATACGGAAAATTGACCCGATTGGTTTAATCCATCCAAGCTATGAATTTATCCTTATCCGGTAAAACGGCCCTTGTCTGCGGCAGCACCCAGGGCATTGGCCGCGCTACGGCCGTCGAACTGGCCCTGCTGGGCGCCAGCGTAACGCTTTTCGTCCGGAACGAAGCCAGCGCGCAGGAAGTGGTCGCGGAGCTCGACAGAAGCCAGGGCCAGGTCCACCGCTACATCCTGGCGGATTTTGCCCAGCCGAGTCAGGTGAGAACGGCGCTGGAGGTATACCTGTTGCAGTCGCCGGACGTGCACATCCTGATCAACAATACCGGTGGCCCCAAAGGCGGCGCGCTGGTCGACGCTCAGCTGGACGAATTCACCAATACGTTTGCCGCGCACCTGCTCAATAACCAGCAGCTTGTTCAGGCCGTCGTGCCGGCCATGCGCCGGGCAGGTTACGGCCGGATTGTAAACATCATCAGTACGTCAGTGAAGCAGCCCATTGTGGGCCTGGGCGTGTCGAACACGATTCGCGGGGCCGTCGCCCAGTGGGCTAAAACGCTCTCGCTGGAATTGGGAAAAGACGGCATTACGGTGAATAACGTCCTGCCCGGTTATACCAAAACGGCCCGCCTCGACGCCGTGCTGAGCATGCGGGCGCAGGCGTCCGGCAAAACGACGGAGGAAATTGCCCGGCAGATGGAAGCTGAGATTCCCATCGGCCGTTTCGCCGAAGCCGAGGAAGTGGCCGCCGCCGTGGCGTTTCTCTGCACACCCGCCGCCGGCTCGATCAGCGGGATCAATGTGCCGGTTGATGGGGGGAAGACGGGGAGCCTTTAGGGGAGTTAAAAGTTAAAAATGAAAAGTTAAAAGTGATCCGCTGCTCCGGTAGGCTTCGCCGTTTCCTGGCATCCGTCCTACAGAAGTGGCAGAGCACTTTTAACTTTTCATTTTTAACTTTTAACTGATTACACGGTTGCTCCCTCCTTCAGCCGCTCTGCGTTTTCGGCGATGCGCAGCTGGTCGATGAATTCGCCGATGTCGCCGTCCATGACGGCCGGGAGGTTGTAGACCGTCAGGCCGATGCGGTGGTCGGTAACGCGGCTCTGGGGGTAGTTGTAGGTCCGGATCTTGTCGGAGCGGTCGCCGCTGCCGACCATCGATTTGCGCTGGGACGAGATGGCGTCGTTATGCTTCTGCAGTTCGATCTCGTACAGCCGGGAGCGAAGGACCGTCAGGGCTTTCTCCATGTTCTTGATCTGCGAACGTTCGTCCTGGCACTGCACCACCAGCCCCGAGGGGATGTGCGTCAGGCGTACGGCCGAGTAGGTCGTGTTAACCGACTGACCGCCGGCCCCCGATGAACAGAAGGTATCCTTGCGGACGTCGTTCATGTTGATCTCCACGTCGACCTCCTCCGCTTCGGGCAGCACCGCGACGCTGGCCGCCGAGGTATGAATCCGCCCCTGGGATTCGGTGGCCGGGACGCGCTGCACGCGGTGAACGCCCGATTCAAACTTCAGTTTGCCGTAGACGTCCTCGCCCTCGACCTGGCAGATGATTTCTTTGTAGCCGCCGGCGGTGCCTTCGGTATAATCCATGATCGACATTTTCCAGCCCATGCGGTCGCAGAAGCGCTGGTACATCCGGAAGAGGTCGCCGGCAAAGATGGCCGCTTCGTCGCCGCCCGTACCGCCCCGGACTTCGAGGATGACGTTCTTGCTGTCGTTAGGATCCTTCGGAATGAGCATTTCCTTCAGGACTTCCTCCATCGGCTCCTTCAGGGGCACCAGTTCGTCGAGCTCAGCCTTGGCCAGCTCACGCATGTCCTCGTCCTTTTCGGTGGCAATGATGTCCTTGGCCCCTTCAATGTCGTTGATGAGCTTCCGGTAGGTGTCGTATTGCCGGACGATTTTGTCGAGATCCTTGTACTCTTTGCTGAGCTTCATGAATTTCTTCTGGTCGGAGACGACCTCGGGCATCATGATCTGCTGGGAGACCTCGTGGAATCGTTCTTTTATGGCTTCTAACTGGTCAATCATAACTGGTTCATGTTTTATGGTTTAGGGTTTATCGTTTAGGAAGGCTACCGCTGCCAACCATAAACCATAAACTTTAAACCCTAAACTGCCTCTGGCAAAGGTACGAAAATTCGGTCAGTCGGCGGTTGGGTTGTACTTTTGCGGTACGGTGCGACCGGCGAAAGGATGACACCGGCAAGGTTTATTAAGTTCCTGATCATGAATGACTCGATAAAGGTTGGAATTCTGCTGCTGATGAGCCTGCTGGCGGGCTGCAGCACGGACCGGGTACAGAACACCAAAGAGCTGGCCCGGGAGATGAACGACCGAAAAATCAAACGCGTCACGTCTGCCCAGCTGACCAGTACGGTTGACGAATGGGGGAAGGCCGTGGTGGCCGAAGCCCAGAAGGGGCTGGAGGCCGAGATGGCCCAGGCAAACCCGCCCGCATCGCTCTGTAACCCGGATGGGTCGCCTTCGGTGCGGAAGCTGGAAAAGCTGTACGCCGCCGACATTGATCTGCTGACGGCCCGGGACGTCAAAAGCGCGGCCCTGCCCGCCAAGGAACGGGAGCTGCTCGATGCCTACCTCTACAATGCCGAGAATAAACTGGCCCAGAGCGACAACGTCCAGAAAATCGCCGACACGCTCTTTGTGTACAACGCGGCCGTGCCCGCCGCAACCCTCATTTGCCGGACCTGCTCCGACCAGGCGGCGCTGCCGTTTGTCGTCTGGCGGGTGGTTTTCAGCAAGAAGGAAATCATCCGGCGCCTGAATCCCAAGGCGCTGCAGAAGAAAAAGGCTTAGTCCCGTACGCTCGGTTGGTTTTTGTTCCGGTACCATTCGGTCCGGACGGCCGGTTGAGGCAGGGTCCGGTGCCACACTCCGCCGGACGCGGAAATGATGGCTTCTTCTACGGGCGGGAACAACGGACTTTGGTGGGCCCTGGCGGGTATCGGGCTGGTCTTCGCGGCACGGAGGGTGCAGGCGCAGCGGCGGAAAATCGACTTTCGGGGCAAGACGATCGTCATTACCGGCGGCTCCCGTGGCCTGGGCCTCGTGTTGGCCCGGCAGTTTGCCCAGGAAGGTGCTTCGGTAGCCATCTGCGCCCGTGACACGGAAGAGCTCGATGCGGCGATCGACGACCTGCGCCAGTACGGCACACCGGTTTTCGCCCATGCCTGCGACCTGACGGACCGCAACCAGGTCGAAACCTTCATCATGGCGGCGGAAGAAGCGCTGGGGCCGGTGGATGTGCTGGTCAATAATGCCGGTACCATCATCGTCAGCCCTTTCGAGCACACGACCGAGGAAGATTTCCGGATGGCGATGGATATTAACTTCTGGGCGGGTTTCTACACGACGGAAGCCGTGCTACCCGGCATGCGCCAGCGACGGTCGGGGCGCATTGTCAATATCGCTTCCATCGGCGGAAAAGTCCCGGTGCCCCACCTGTCGCCCTACGTAGCCAGCAAGTTTGCCATGGTCGGGTATTCGGAAACCCTGCGGGCGGAGGTGATGAAAGACGGGATCTACGTTACGACCATTAATCCGGGCCTGACCCGCACGGGCAGCCCGCCAAATGCGTACTTCAAGGGGCAGCACGAAAAAGAGTACGCCTGGTTCAAGACCAGCGATTCCCTGCCACTGCTGACCGTCAGCGCCGAGTACAGCGCCTCGCGCATCCTGGACGCCTGCCGCTACGGTCTGGCCGAGCGCACGATCTCATTGCCGTATAAGCTGGCCGTGGCCTTCCACGGGCTGTTCCCCGGGCTGACGGCCGACCTGATGACGCTGGCCAACGGGTTGCTACCAGGCCCGGGTGGGATTGGCTCCCGGCGAAAGCTGGGCCAGGAGAGCGAATCCGAGGCCAGCCGGACGCTGCTGACCATCCCCACCGACGATTCCGCCGAAGCGAACAACCAGCAGGTCGGCCGGAAGGCATCCCAGGAAAAGAAAACAAAGTAGACCGGGCGAGAAGCGTTCTTTTGAGGGGGTACTAACTCCCTGATCATGAAAGCTGAAAACTCCCTGAACCGCCGGAATTTCGTCAAAAGCGCCTCGGTTGCGCTGGCCGGCGTGACCATCCTGCCCCGCCACGTGCTGGGCGGCAAAGGGTTTATTGCCCCTTCCGATAAACTGAACGTAGCCGCGATCGGTATCGGCGGCATGGGCAAAGGCAATATCGCCGCGCTCGCTCCGACCGAAAACATCGTTGCCCTTTGCGATATCGACCAGGCGTATGCCGCGCCGGTCTTTGAGAAATATCCCAACGCCAAGCGCTGGAAAGATTACCGTAAGATGCTCGAAGAGCAGAAAGACATCGACGCGGTCATCATCGCCACGCCCGACCACCAGCACGCCGTCCAGACCTCGACAGCCATGAAGCTGGGTAAGCACGTCTACGTGCAGAAGCCGCTGACGGTTTCCGTCTGGGAAGCCCGCGAACTGGCCAAACTGGCGAAGGACAATCCGAAGATAGTCACCCAGATGGGTAACCAGGGCCATTCCAGCGACGACGCCCGCTCGATCGTCGAGTGGATCGCCGACGGGGCCATCGGGAAGGTAAAGGAAGTGCACGTCTGGACCAACCGCCCCATCTGGCCGCAGGGCATTCCGGCCCCGACCGATACGATGGCCGTTCCGGCCACGCTGGACTGGGAGCTGTTCCTGGGCCCGGCCCCGTACCGGCCCTATCACTCGGCCTACACGCCCTTCAAATGGCGGGGCTGGGTCGATTATGGGGTAGGCGCGCTGGGTGACATGGGGGCGCACCTGATCGACCATCCGTACTGGGCCCTGGGCCTGACGGCGCCGATCAGCGTGGAAGGTTCGGCTTCCGCCTGGGGGCGCAACGACCCGAAAGGACCGGCGCAGACGTATCCAGTGGCTTCCATGGTGACCTACGAGTTTGCAACCAGCGACAAAAAGAATCCGAAGATTACCATGACCTGGTACGACGGGGGTATTCTGCCGCCCAAGCCGCTGGAATTTGGCGATGAGCCGGTTCCGAAGGGTGGGGGCGTGCTGTACATCGGCACCAAGGGCAAACTCTTCCACGAAACCTATGGTTCCAAGCCGCGCCTGCTGCCGAAGGAGAAAATGGATGCCTACAAGAAACCCGCCCAGACCCTGCCGCGCGTCGGCATGAGCCACGAGCGGAACTGGGCCGAGGCCTGCAAGGGCAACGGTAAAGCCAACTGCCCGTTCGAGTACGCCGGTCCGCTGAACGAAACCATGCTGCTCGGCGTGGTCTCGCTCTACAAGCAGGGCACCAAGCTCAACTGGGACGCCAACAGCATGCAGTTTACTAACGCCCCGGAACTGAACCAATACATCAAGCGGGACTACCGGACTGGGTGGGCGATGTAAGCTATTATAAATTAGAGTAAGAGCATACCATAAATGGGCATCTCCGAGGGGGTGCCCATTTGCTTAAAAATACTACCTTGAAGCGTCAGCATTCTATCCACCCAGCTTTTTTTAATGAAAACCGTTGTCTGCCTGGTTGCCAGCCTACTCTTCGTTCGTCCAGTTAGTTGGGCCCAAGAAATACGCCCTTTTAAAGCTAAAAACGCGGTTTATGCGGAGCTGCTGGGAACCTCGGTCCTGTATTCGCTCAATTACGAACGACTGATTGTTCAGAAAAAGGCGCATGCCTACGGATTTCGCCTGGGAGCCAGCGAGCTGGGTGGCAGTCCATTCCGGCGATCGCTGGTTGGGGAGCTGTTCGTGCTTACCGGAACAGGCAGGCACCACGGGGATTTTGGGCTGGCCGTTAGCGCCATGCGGGGCCGATCGTCATCCGCCGAATCCTTCCAGGGTGAACTCCAATTGGGCTTATTTGCGGTACCGCGGCTGAGTTACCGTTACCAGAAGCCTACCGGCGGCATTTTGCTGCGGGCCGGGTTTACGCCGTTGGTTCGGCTGTCTGCCAGCCAGGGCGGTCGGCTGATTCATCCCTGGGGTGGGGTAGCGGTGGGATATAGTTTTTAGCCTTTCTGCGGACCAAAAAATAAAGCCAGACGACCGTTAAGTCACCTGGCTTCTGTGATCGCTGATGGTAGATCAGTTTATTTTTTTCAAAATCAGATGCCTTTCACAGCATCCCTTTCTACCGGCGATGTACACGTATATAACTCGCCCGTTCCGCGAAGTGTTTGAAAAAAAGTGAAAAAAATTTTCGTCACGCTTCCGGAGTGGTTTTATCCCTGCTTCGGCCTGTCAAAAAACTGACGCATGTACAGCAGTTGCTGGTGGATGGCCGAGTTCCAATACGCCCAGTTGTGACCGCCGGGGCGGGTGATGTAGTCGTGGGGAATGTTGCGCTCAAGGAGTTTGTCGTGGAGGTTGTTGTTCACCCGGAAGAAGAAATCCTCCGTTCCGCAGTCGATGATCAGCGCCAGCGAGTTCGGCGTCAGCAGATGCACCAGGTTGATCACCGTATTCTGTTCCCAGCGCTCGGGAAACTGGGCGTAGGTCCCCAGGCGTTTGGACAGGTCCCAGTTATTGGGAAACGGCCGGATATCCACCCCGCCGCTCATGCTGCCCGCAGCGCCGAATACGTCCTGGTGCCGGAACGCCAGGTAAAGCGCACCGTGGCCGCCCATGCTCAGGCCCGTAATGGCCCGGCCCTGCCGGCTTTTGATGGTCCGGTACCGCTGGTCGATCCAGGGAACCAGCTCCGTAGCCACGTAAGTCTCGTACCGGAAAGCCGGGTCGGCGGGGCTGTCGAAGTACCAGCTGCCAAAGGCGCCATCCGGACATACCACCATGACCTGCTGCGCATCCACCGCCTTGCCCAGCGAAGGCGCTTTTTTGACCCAGTCGGCGTAATTGCCGCTGTAACCGTGCAGCAGATACACCACCGGAAAGGCCCCGCCATTGGCGTAGGTATGGGGGGTGACGACCACCGCTTTGATGGTCTTTTTCATGGACGGGCTGTAGGTTTCGACGGTGTCCACTTTGGCCGCCTGGAGACGGGCGGCACCAATTAACAGGCAAAAGACTAGCAGGGTACGGAATATAGGCATAACGAAAGTCGCGGGGTTAAGCGTAGGCTTCAAAAATAGGGAAAAGAGCCAAAAGACGGGAGCTAGCGCTTGATGGATAAGGCGCTCCTTGCTTTCCTTGTCTGCTGTCGCTTCTCGCCAGCACCTCAATTCCGAAAGTTCTGGGTCACCATGAGCCCGTAAATGCCTCCGTCCAGAATTCCGATCCCGACCCGGCCGAAACTCCGTCGCAGGATGTTAGCCCGGTGACCGGGTGAGTTCATCAGGCCGGTATGGGCGATGCTGACCGTCTGGGCCAGGGCCAGGTTCTCGCCTGCCGTCAGGAAGCGTACGCGGGCCGCCCGAATCCGGTCAAAGGGGTCTTTTCCGTCGGGGGAGACATGGGCAAAATACCCCCGCGCAAACATATCCGCCGAATGCTGACGGGCCACGGCGGTCAGTTCCGGGTCGGCTTTCAGCGGCCGGAGCCCTTCTTTCGCCCGTTCCTCGTTGACCAGCTCCAGCATCCGGGCCTCCAACTCGGGCCGGGCTGTCGGGGCCTTGACGGTAAACGGCAGGTTAACGGCCTTGTCCGAAGCGGGCTCGACGGTCAGGTTGTTCATCGAGCGACCGATGGCCTTCTCAAAGACCGGGGCCATTTTATTCTCCAGCCATTCGACGGGGGCGGTGAGGCGGTCGGCCAGGGGACTGCTGCGGCTGCTGCGCGTCAGACCGTCCGAAAGGGGCATGGCCATGAGCAGGACTGCGGCAAAGGAAGCGTAGAGAAGGCCCATCACCAGGCCGGGCGCCATGCCGAAAAACTGGTTCAGACGGTGCCGGTGGGCCGAGGCGGGGACCTGCTCCAGCAGGCGGTTGCCCAGCGAAGCTAGCAAAATCCGGCAGACCGTCCAGGTCAGCAGAAAAGCCACCGGCATGTTCCAGACGCCCAGGGAGGGTACATACCTGGCCAGGGCCGCCGCGGGATACTGGTAAAGCGCCAGGGTAATCAACAGACTACCCGCCAGGATGAGCAGATTCAGCAGGCCAGTGATGAATCCTTTCTGCCAGCCGCTCCAGACCGAAAGCGCGACGATGACGATCAGCAGCCAATCGATTACACTCAGGTTCATTTCGGGATACAAAGGTGTGTACCAACGAAAACCGAAAGGAAGACGAGAGGTTTAGGTCGGGCACTCAGGGCTGCGCCGGGAGGCTGGCGGGCGAAGGCTGCTGATTTGCCCAGTCAACCAGTTGCCGGGCCGTCTGCGCGGGCTGGTCCGCGGTGATCTCCAACCGGTATACCTGGCGCGGGTCGCGCTGGCTAAGGCCGTGCAGGTAGGCTTTGTCGTAATAGTCGAGGGTGATGGCCGCCACCGTCGCATAATCGTGGGCCGCCAGGGCATCGAGGGCCCGTTGGGTGTCTTTCCCGCCCAGGCGTTTGCGGATCCGTTCGGTCGCCTCCACGAGCAGGCTGTGGTCGATGCCCGTGTATTCCCGGACCAGCCGTTCGACCCGCACCGGCTGCGGAATGTCCAGAAAGGCCACCGGCGCCTCCCGCATCTGCAGCCAAAGCGGATGGGGCACGAAACACTGCCCAATACTCTTGCTTTCGTCTTCGAGCCAGATGCGCCGCGTCGGGTCGAGCTTCCGCCAGGCTTCGTACACCATGTTCTCGAACTGCTCGACCGTGGGCTGCGGTTGCTGGCCGATGGCCCCGTAGGAGGAGCCTTTATGATGGGCCAGGCCTTCCAGATCGATGATCTGTTCACCCAGGGCGGCCAGTTCCTTGAGGACGTCGGTTTTGCCGCTGCCAGTCTTCCCGCCGAGGATGAACAGCGGCCGGGGCTGGGCCAGGCTTTCCAGCACCAGGTTGCGGTAGGCTTTGTAGCCGCCTGCCAGTGTCGACGCCTGCAGGCCCGCCGTATCGAGCAGCCAGGCGAAGGAGCCGCTGCGCATGCCGCCGCGCCAGCAGTGGACCAGCACTTCGCTGCCCTGGCGGTTCAGCCGACGGGCCTGGCGGACGAATTCGGCCAGGTTGGGTCCTACCAGCTCCAGACCGAGCAGGACCGCCGAGTCTTTCCCGGCGTTCTTGTACTTGGTGCCGACTTTTGCCCGCTCGTCGTTATCGAACAGCGGAATGTTCACCGCCCCCGGAATGTGGGCGTGCGCGTACTCGCCCGGTGAGCGGACGTCAATAACGGGCAGTTCCCCGGCTTTTTCCAGAAATTCGTCGACCGAAAGCTGTCGGATCATACCACTTTGGTTTGTAGTTTACCGTTTAGGGTTTTTCGTGAAAAACAGCCTGTCTTTACCCGAAAACAGCGCACAATCAGGCGTTGACAAAAGAGATAAGGTCATAGCGTATAGATAAAAGGCAAAAGAGCAAACGCCTGTTTATAAGGCGATAAGCTTTGCTTCTTTTCTCTGACAGCCTGAACAATAAACCGTAAACACTAAACTAAATTTAAGCGCCGCACTCGCGGAGGTACAGCTGAATGGTGTTTTCGAGGCCGTAATACAGGGCATCGCAGATGAGTGCGTGGCCGATGGAGACTTCCAGTAGATTCGGGATGTGCTGCTGGAAATAGCGCAGGTTCTCCAGGCTCAGGTCGTGACCGGCGTTGATGCCAAGGCCCAGCTCGTTGGCC
>Ga0164290_1000847_pt1 | contig 73043 bp, 74 predicted proteins | sample Micstemetagenome_FD_108782 | JGI IMG/M metagenome (GOLD analysis project Ga0164290, IMG submission 108782) | Contaminated culture microbial community from soil near Moab, Utah, USA - Microcoleus steenstrupii SON62 (Illumina Assembly) | ecosystem: Environmental > Terrestrial > Soil > Soil crust...
GCCATTTTCGGGAAGACGCGCAGGGCGTTTTCGCGCATGACCTTGGCGAGGCTTCCGGGCCTGAGGCCGTGGTCCTTGACCTCCCGGACCGCGCGGCGGGGGTCGACGACCGGCCAGTCGGTGCCGAAGAGCACCTTGTGGGCGCCGTAGCTGTCCATGTAGCGCACGAGGCTTTGGGGCAGGTGCTTGGGCGCGTAGGCGTCGATGCCGACGAACACGTTCTCGTGCTTCCAGGCCATGGCGATCATCTCGTCGGCCCAGGGCGTGCCGACGTGGATGCCGATGAGCGTCAGTTCGGGGAAGTCGATCGCCACCTGGTCCAGGAGGACGGGCCGGGCGACCGACGGCAGGCGCACGTCCTTCTGGTAGATTAGGTTCTGGCCGACCTGGAGCATGAACGGGAGCTCGAGCTCGCAGCATTTCGCGTAGATCGGGTACCAGCGCGCAGCGTCGGGCGGCAGCGAGAACCAGTGCGGGTAGGCGTGGACGCCCACGAAGCCCATGTCGGCGGCGCGGGCCAGGTCCTCCAGCTGGCCCATGCCGCGCGTCGGGTCGGCGCCGGCGAGGCCCGAGAAGCGGTCGGGGTGGGCCCGGCACCAGCGGTCGACCTGCCCGTAGGGGATCTCGAACGAGCCCTTCCACCGCGGGTCGCCCGCCCTCACCGCGACCAGCAGGCTGTGCTCGACGCCCGCCTCGTCCATGATCCGCAGGTAGTCGTCCATCGACACGCCGCCGCGCATCGCCTCAGGCATCCGCACCTGCGACATGAACGCCGCGTCGAACCCCGTCTGCCCCGCCGCCACCTCCTCAGGACCGAACAGATTCACAACGATGTCGATCGCGCGGAGCGGCTCGGGCTGATCGGAGGGCGAATAGACCACCATGAAAATGGTTGTCGCTTACATTTCCCTGGTAGCCTTGTGCCCGTTCCGAACTGTTCGATCTGCGGTCAGCGCCGCGCTGCACGGTCCGGACCGGAGAGGTGTTACGCCGTGATCGTCCGTCCTCGCCAGCGCGGCCGCGCCCAGCTCGATTTCCTCGTCGACGCCGGCCGCGCGATGGGTGCCGCGCGCGGGAGCGGGCGGCGCGCGATGCTCGACGCCGGGCACGGCCACGACACGCTGCCCGAGGCGCTCGCCGACCGCGAGCGGGTCATGCGCGAGGCGATCGGCGATCGGCGCGCCTACGCCGCCGGCCGGCTCATGAACGAGTGGGTCGCGCGCACGCACGGCCCCGCGGCGGTGGAGACGTTCGAGGACATGCGCCCCGACGTCGGCCCGGACCTCGAGGCGCTCGACCGCGGGCCGTCGACCCTCGCGGTGCGCCCCGGCTTCGTCGCGCCGCCCTATTTCGCCGGTGTCGACTTTCACCGCACCGAGGGCGGCTGGGACGGCCACCCCGAGATGGGCTTCATCCACGGCGAGCTGATCCATAAGCGGATCATCAACCGCGTGCGCCCCGCCGACATCTTCGCGCAGCGGCGGCTGGCCGCCGAGGCCGCGCCGCGCCGCGACTACGCCCGCATCTTCGAGATCGGCTCGAGCTCGGGCTGGTACACGCTGGCGCTCGCCGAGACATTTCCCGAAGCGGCGATCACCGGGTGCGACCTGTCGATGGCGATGCTGCGCCAGGCGCGGCGCCTCGCCAACGGACGGGGGCTCGCCTGGCGGCTGGTGCAGGCGGACGGCACCGACAGCGGCGAGCCCGACGGCGCCTACGACCTCGTGACCTCGTTCATCGTCCTCCACGAGGTGCCCGCCGACGTGACGCGCGCGCTGTTCCGCGAGGCCTTCCGGCTGCTGGAACCCGGCGGCGACCTGCTGATGGGCGACCTGCCGCCGCTCGGAGCCGGCGACCGGCTCGACGAGCTGATGATGTGGGCGGGCGCCGCCGACGAGGGCGGCGAGCCCTGGGCGCCCGACTATATCGAGCTCGACCTCGCGGCGATCGCCCGCGACGCCGGGTTCGAGCGGGTCGAGGCGCGCGGGCTCGGCCCCGGCGCCTACCCCTATGTCGTGACGGGGCGCAAACCGGCATGACCGCCGCGCGGCCCGGGACCGAGCTCCGGCTCCGTCAGCGCGGGCGGGCGGACCTCGCCTTCCTGGCCGAGACCGCGCGCCGGCTGGGCCGGGCGCGCGGCGCGCTCCGCCGCGACGCCGTCGACGCTGGGCTCGGCGATCGGTTGCCGGCGCGGCTCGCCGACCGCGAGGCGCTGCTGATGGACCGGCTGGCCCGCCGCCCGTCGCTCGAAACGAGCCGGCTGCTCGCCGAATGGATGTCCGGCGTCCACGGGGCGAGCGCCAAGGCGGCCTTCGCCGAGGTGGTGGACGAGCTCGGCGGCGCGCTCGACCTCGACGACGGCGGGCCCGTCCCCGATCCCGCGCTCGCCGTGCCCGACTACTACGCCGGCGTCGACTTCCACCGCACCGAGGGCGGCTGGGACGGCCATCCCGAGATGGGGTTCGTGCACAGCGAGATGATCTTCGAGCGGATCATCAACGCCTCGCGCGGCATCGACATCTTCGCGCAGCGCCGCGCGGCCGCCGCGGCCGCGCCCCGGCGCGACTATCGGAGGATCTACGAGCCGGGGGTCAGCAACGGCTGGTTCACGCTCGCGCTCGCACAGACCTTCCCCGACGCCGAGATCGCGGGCTGCGATCTTTCCTACGGCATGCTGCGCGAGGCCTACCGCGTCGGCCGCCGGGCCGGCCACCGCTGGCGGCTGCGCCACGCCGACGCCGCCGCCACCGGCGAGCCGGCGGGCAGCGTCGATCTCGTCGCCTCCTACATCCTGTTCCACGAGCTTCCCGCCGCGGCGGCGCGCGCCGTGATCGCCGAGGCGTTCCGGCTGCTCGAGCCCGGCGGGGACGTCCTCGTCGCCGACTTTGCGCCCATCGGGCGCAACGATCCCCTGGACGAGCTCCTGCTGCACTTCGGCGCGCGCGCCGAGGGCGGCGAGCCGTGGCTGCACGAATATCTCGAGCTCGATCTCGAGGCCGAGCTCGCCGCGGCCGGCTTCACCGGCATCGAGGCGCGCGGCGTGGGCCCGAAGGCGCACCCCTACGTGACGACGGCGCGCAAGCCGGCATGAGCGACGCGCGCACCCTGCCGCGGTCGACGCACGCGCTCTGGGGCGTCGGCAGCTTCGGCACCAACACGCTGCTCTACGTCCATTCGCTGCTGCTGCTGTTCTTCCTCGCGAGCGTGCTCGGCATCGACCCCGCGATCGCGGGGTCGATGATCGCCGGGGCGAAACTGTTCGACGCGGTCACCGACCCGGTGATCGGCTGGTGGTCGGACAACGCCAGGACGCGCTGGGGCCGCCGCGCGCCCTTCATGTTCGGCTCGGCGCTGCTGCTCGCGGTGTCGGCGCCGCTGCTGTTCGCGCCGCCCGACCTCGAGGGCGGGGCGCTCCTCGCCTGGACGGCGGTCGCGCTGCTGCTCTTCTCGCTCGGCTACGGCCTGTTCAACGTGCCCTATCTCGCAATGCCGGCGGAGATCACGCCGAGCCCGCACGAGCGCACCCAGCTCATGTCCTGGCGCATCGCCTTCGTCGGCCTGGCCGGCATCGCCTCGACCGCGGCCGCGCCGCTCCTCATCGAGCGGATGGGCGGCGGGCGCGACGCCTACGCGGCGATCGGGTGGATCACCGGCGGCATCGTGCTGGTGGCGCTCGGGCTCGCCGGGCTCACCGCGCTCCGCCACCGGGACCTCGAGCGCCCCGCCCCGACCAAGCTCGCGCTGGCGCCCCAGGTGCGCGCCGCGCTCGGCGCTCGCCCGTTCATGCTGCTGTGCGGGGCCAAGTTCTTCCAGCTCATGGGCTTGGCGTCGGTCTCGGCGACGCTGCCCTTCTTCGTGACGCAGGTGATGGCGCGGCCGACCGGCGACATCGCCATCTTCGGCCTCACCGCCAACCTCGTCCAGCTCGCCTCGATGCCGCTGTGGGTGCGCGTCGCGCGGCGCCGCGAGAAGCGCACCCTTTGCCTGTCGGCGATCGGCATCTACGCGCTCGCGCTCGCCACCTGGAGTTTCTCCGGGCCCGGCGAGCCGACCTCGCTGTTCGTGCTGCGCTCCGCGGTGATGGGCCTCGGCGCGGGCGGGCTGTTGCTCATGGGCCAGTCGATGCTGCCCGACGCCATCGCGCACGAACGCGGACGGAGCGGCGTGGCGAACGAGGCGTCCTTCTCGGGCTTCTACAGCTTCGTCGAGAAGACCGCCTCGGCGATGGGCTCGTTCGCCATCGGGGCCCTGCTGTCGGTGTTCGGCTACGTCGCCGGGCTGCCCAAGGGCGCGGCCCAGCCCGAGTCGGCGCTGCTCGCGATCACGCTCGGCGTCGCGCTGGTGCCCGCGATCTGCGCGGCGCTGAGCGCGGTGCTCATCGCCCTCTACCCGCTCGGGCGACGCACCCCGGCCGCCGCCGGCGCCGGGGCATGACCGCGCTCGCCGAGCCGCGACCGCCGGCGATCCGCACCGCGCACCCCTTCGTCTGGACGCCCCCGGATCCCCCGCTGCCCGGCGTCCCGCGCCTCGCGGTCAAGGACAACGTCGACGTCGCCGGCGCCCCCACCGCGGCCGGCGGCACCGAGCCGCTGACGCGACGCGCCGACCGCCACGCGACCGCGGTCGGGCGGCTCGTCGCCGCGGGTTTCGCGGTCGTCGGCAAGACCGCGATGGTCGAACTCGCCTACGGCGGCTGGGGCACCAACCGCGCCGCCGGTGCGCCCGCCAACCCCTGGGACGCCGCGGTCGACCGGACCTGCGGCGGCTCGTCGAGCGGATCGGGCGCCGCCGTCGCCGCCGGGCTCGCCGACGTCGCGGTCGGCACCGATACCGGCGGATCGGTGCGCATCCCCGCCGCGCTGTGCGGCGTCGTCGGGCTGAAGCCGTCGATGGGCGTCGTGCCGACCGACGGCGTCGTGCCGCTCGCGCCGTCGCTCGACACCGTCGGACCGCTCGCGCGATCGGTCGCCGAAGCGGCCGCGGCGCTGGCCTGGATGGCCGGCCGGCCGCCGTTCGAGGCGGTGCCGCTCCGCGGCCTAAAGGTCGCCGTGCCGGCGCCGGACGCGCTCGGCGCGCTCGACCCGGCGGTCGCCGCCGGCTTCGAGGCCGCTCGCCTGTGGCTCGCGGCCGAAGGCGTCGCGGTCGGGCCGGCGCCGATCCGGCCCGAGGCCTATGTCGCCCGGCTGCAGACCATCCTCGGCTTCGAGGCGCACGCGCTGTGGCGGACCCACGCCGAGGCACGCGGCGACGCGATGGACGCCTGGGTGCGCGACCGCGTGCTCGGCGGTTCCGCCGTCGGGGAAGCCGCGTACCGCGCCGCGCTCGCGGAGCGGGCGCCGGCGCGCGAAGCGGAGTTCGCGGGCTGGAACGGCGCCGACGCGCTCCTCACCCCGACCGTGCCGATCCTCGCGCCGCCGTTCGACGCGGTCGACGAGCGTCGCCTGCCGCTGTCGCGCTTCACCCGGGTCGCCAACTATCTCGACCTGCCCGCCGTCAGCGTCCCCGCGGGCCTCTCGCCCGCCGGGCTGCCGGTCGCGGTCCAGCTCGTCGGCCGGCCCGGCGGCGAGGCGGCGATCGTCGGACTCGCCGCGGCGATCGAACGGGCGCGCGGGCCGCTGCTGCGCCCCCCGCGCTGGGCGGGCGCAACCGATGGAAGAACGTCATGACGCAACCGATCCTCGCCCCCGAACGGCTCGACGACGTCGCGCTCGCGCTGCTCACCCTCACCAAGGAGGTCTGGGTGCTCGCCGACCGAATGCACGTCGTCGAGACGCTGCTCGAGCGCAACGGCGTAGTCACCGCCGAAGCGATCGACCGCTTCGAACCCGACGCGGCGTTCACCGCCGAGAACGACCGCCGACGCCGGCGCCTAGCCGACGGCGTCTTCGCCGCGCTCGGCGCCACCGAATGATCCGACCGATGCCGACCAGGGATCCCTCATGAAGCTGCTCGTCCTTCTCTTCGGCCTGCTCCTGCTCGCGGTTCCGGCGAACGCGGCCCCTTCGGCCGAGGCCTGCGCCGGCCTCGCGCGCGCCGACTTCACCGGGCTGCCCGACGCGCCGACCGCGCTGACCGCCGCGACGGTGGTCGAGGCGGCGAACGACCTCCCTGCCTATTGTCGGGTCGAAGGCACGATCGCGCCCCAGGTCGGCTTCGAGCTGCGGATGCCGATGACGACGTGGAACGGCAAATATCTCCAGCAGGGCTGCGGCGGCATGTGCGGCTGGATCAACATGGGCGCCTGCGAAGACGCGCTGGCGCGCGACTACGCGGTCGCCAATACCGACATGGGGCACAAGGGCGCGCCGAACAGCGCGCTCTGGGCGCTCAACAACCGCCAGGCCGAGATCGACTTCGCCTACCGCGCCACCTACGTCACCTCGCTCGCGGCGAAGGCGATCATCGCGCGCTTCTACGGGACGCCGGCGTCGCGCGCCTATTTCCGCGGCTGCTCGACCGGCGGGCGACAGGCGCTCGTGCTCGCGCAGCGCTTCCCGCACGCCTTCGACGGGATCATCGCCGGCGCGCCGGTGCTCAACCAGACCGGCGTCGGCATCCTCCACCTGCTATGGAGCGGGCGGGCGCCGCCCGACCCGACCGGCAAGCCGCTGCTGACTCCGGCGCACGTCGACCTCGTCCGCCGGTCGGTGATGACGGCCTGCGACGGCCGCGACGGGCTGGAGGACGGCATCATCCAGGACCCCACCGCCTGCCGCTGGGCGCCGCGCGCGCTCACCTGCGGCGTGTCGCGCGGCGCCGACTGCCTGACGGGCGCGCAGGTGGCCGCGGTCGAGCGGCTCTACGGCGGCGCCCGCGACGCCGCGGGACGCCCGCTCTTCCCCGGCGGCATGCCGCGCGGCTCCGAGCATCAGTGGGTGCCGGCTTTCGTCGGCGCGAACGGCGCGACCTCGCTCGTGATGGGCCCGGGCAGCCTCATCCGCGACGTGCTGCGCTACCAGGTGTTCTGGGACGACCCCGGCGCCGCCGCCGACCCGATGGCGTTCGACTTCGACCGCGACGCCGACCGGCTGCGTCTCGTCGAGCCGCTCTACAACGCGCAGAACCCGGACCTCTCGGCGTTCGAGGCGCGCGGCGGCAAGCTCATCATGTGGCACGGCTGGGATGACCTCGAGATCCCCGCCACCCTGAGCATCGACTATTTCCGCCGACTCGAGGCGGCGATGGGCGGGCGTGAGGCGGCGCGCGGCTTCGCGCGCATGTTCCTCTTGCCCGGCGTCGCCCACTGCCGACGCGGCCCCGGCCCCGACACGTTCGACGAGCTCGGCTACCTCGAGGCCTGGGTCGAGCGCGGCGTCGCCCCCGATGTCGTCACCGCGCACAAGCTCGCCACCGAGCAGAACTACCTCGGCCTGCCGCGCCCGCGCTTCCCGCTGAAGCCCGCCGAGGTGCGCTGGACGCGCCCCGTCCCGGCCTATCCGCTGGTGGCGGTGCGCCGCGGCGCCGCCCCGCCCGAGCAGGCGCGCGCGTGGCGCTTCGTGCCGATGTCGCGGCCGTGACCGTCGCGCTCGCCGATAGCGACGAGGCGGGCGCGCGCCCGGTCTCGAGCGTGGTCAGCCGCTCCGTGGAGCGCGCGTTCAGCCTGTTCGCGCTCTTCGCCGAGCTGCGGCGGCCGCTCGGCACCAAGGAGATCCGCGGCCGGCTGGCGATCCCGCAGCAGAGCGCGCACGCGCTCCTGAAGGACCTCGTGCAGCAGGGCTGGCTGGCGTTCGACCCGGCGGCGCAGACCTATTTCCCGACGCTCGCCTTCGGGCGGCTCGGCGACTGGCTCGAGCCGGCGTTGCTCGCGAGCGGGCCCTATGTCCGCTACCTCGACGCGCTCGCCGCCGCCTCGGTCGAGACCGTCAGCCTCGCCACCGCGACGAGCGGGCTGGTCGAGGTCCTCGACGTGCGGCTGGGAAGCGCCACGCCGGCCGTCGCGCTGCGGCCCGGCCTCGGCTCGACGCTCACCGAATCGGCGACCGGCGCGGCGCTGCTCGCGCAGATGCCCGCCGAGGTCCGCCGCGAGCATCTGCGCCGCCTCGTCGGCTCGGCGTCCGCGGTCGCCCCGGCCAACGCCGAGGCGGTCGCGACTTTCGAGCATGCGTTCGCGCGCGGCGCGGCGGCCGCGGCCTACGACCTCCTGCTCGCCGGCATCGGCGTCGTGGCGATCGACCTGCCGCCGCTCGATCCGAAGCGGCCCGTCGTGGCGGTGCTCGCCGGCTTTTCCGAGCGCGTCCGGAGCGCCGAGGCGACGCTCGCCGCGCGCATGGCCGAGCTGCGCGCCGCGATCTGGGACACGAAGAACTGAGAGGGAGCGGGAGATGGACGACGCCGAACGCGCGCGGACCGGCATGGCCCGGCGCCGGGAGATACTGGGCGACGCCTATGTCGACCGGGCGGTGGCCGCGCGCGACGAGTTCAACGCCGACTTCCAGGACCTCATCGCCCGCTACGCCTGGGGCGACATCTGGATGCGCCCTGGCCTGCCGCCCGAAACCCGGCGGCTGCTCGTGCTGGCGATGATGGTGGCGCTCAACCGCGAGGGCGAGTTCAAGCTCCACCTGCGCGCCGCGCTCGAGCACGGCGTTCCCGAGGCGACGGTGAAAGAGGTTCTGCTCCAGACCGCGATCTACTGCGGCGTGCCGGCGGCGAACACCGCCTTCCACTGGGCGCGCGACGTGCGGGCCGAGCTCGCCGCGGCGGGCGACGGGCCTCGGACACACTCGTGACATTCGGACGGCGGGCCTGACATCGTCCGCCGACGTTCGCGGGGCATAGGGCGCGGCACCCAAGCGAAGGAGCCGCCCCATGACCGACAACGAAACCCGCGCGACCGGCGGCCTGCTGCGCGTGCTCGGCTTCTCCTTCGCGCTCGCGATGTGCGTCGGCTCGGTGATCGGCGGCGGCATCCTGCGTACGCCCGGCGAGGTCGTCGACCGCGTGTCCGAACCGGCGCTCGTCCTCCTGCTCTGGCTCGCCGGCGGCGTCCACGCGCTGCTCGGCGCCAACGTTGTCTCGGAGATCGGCACGAGCGTGCCCAAGGCCGGCGGCCTCTACGTGCCGGCGCGGCGAGCGTTCGGCGATCTGGTCGGCCTCGTGGTCGGCTGGTCCGACTGGCTGGTGAACGGGGCGGCCGCGGCCGCGCTCGCGCTCGCTTTCGCCGACTTCGCCGGGATCCTCCACCCCGCGCTCGCCGCGCGCGAGACCGCGGTCGCGGTCGCGGTGCTGGCGGTCGTCTTCGGCATCAACTGGCTCGGGGTGCGAGAGGGCGGCGCGGTCCAGAAGGCCGGCAGCCTCGCCAAGTGCGCGCTGCTCGTCGCGCTGGTGGCCGCGATCTTCCTGTTCGTGCCCGAAGCCGAGCCGGCGGCGCCGGGGGCGGGCGCCGGCTGGACGCTCGCCGGCCTCGTCGTCGCCTACCAGCTCGTCTACGGCGTCTACAGCGGCTGGCCGAACCCGATCGTCTTCGTCGAGGAGGACGCGAACGCCGCGCGCAACATCCCGCGCGCCATGGGCCTATCGATCGCCGTGGTGACGGCCGTCTACCTCGCGATCAACGCCGCCCTCCTCCACGCCCTGCCCGCCGACGCCGTGCGGACCGCCGAACTCCCGGCCGCGCTCGCGGCGGAGCGGCTGTTCGGCGGCTCGGGCGCGGCGGCGGTCGCGGGCGTCGCGCTGGTGATCGTCGCCACCTGCCTCAACGGCATGGTGATGGTGCTGCCGCGCATCCTCTACGGGCTCGGCCGCGACGGGCTGTTCCTGTCCGCCGCCACCCGCGTCAACCGCGGCGGCACGCCCGACGCGGCGCTCGGCCTGTCGGCCGCGCTCGCCGCCGGGCTGGCGCTCACGGGCACGTTCGAGACCGTGTTCCTGCTGATGGGCGGCCTCGTCGTGCTGACGATGGTGGTGAGCGACGCCTCGCTGTTCGCGCTCCGGATCAAGGAGCCCGACCTGCCCCGGCCCTACCTCGCCAAGGGCTACCCGTGGCTGCCGGGCCTCGTCCTCGCCCTCGACGGGCTGCTGCTCGCGGCGCTGCTGTGGGCCGATCCGGCGAGCGGCGCCTACATGCTGCTCCTGGTGGCCGCCTGCGTGCCGGTCCGCCTCTGGATGCGGCGGCGGCCCACGGATCCGGCTCCGGAGCCCCGCCCGGCCTGACGGCCGGGGCGGCCGTCAGGCCTTCGGCACGAAGACGTAGCCGACGCCGCGCACCGTCTTGATCGCCTGCGGCACCGCCGGATCGACCTCCACCTTCTGCCGCACCCGCGCGACGCGGGTGTCGATCGACCGGTCGAACGCCTCCATCTCCTTGTTGTGCGCCAGGTCGAGCAGCCGGTCGCGGCTCAGCACGCGGTTTGGGTGCCGCACCAGCGCCCGAAGCAGGTCGAACTCCATCGGGGTCACCGGCACCTCGGTGCCGTCGAGCTCGAACAGCTTCCGGCTGTCGAGGTTGAGGCGGCACTTGCCCACCAGCACCTCGTTGCCCATCGTCGCGGGCGCCGCTGCCGGCGTTGCGGCGCGCCGGAGCACCGAGCGCACCCGCGCGAGCAGCTCGCGCGGGTCGAACGGCTTGGTGACGTAGTCGTCTGCCCCGACCTCGAGCCCGACCACCTTGTCGACCTGATCGCCGTTCGCCGTGAGCATGATGATGCCGATCGGCCCGCGGCCGCGCAGATCGCGCGCGATCGAGATGCCGTCCTCGCCCGGCATATTGACGTCGAGGATGGCGAGGTCGACCGGCCGCTCGGCCATGAGCGCGCGCAGCGCCTCGCCGCCGTCCGCCTCGCTCACCGCGAAGCCGTGCCGTGTGAGGTAGCCCTGGACGAGCCGGCGCAGGTCCGGCTCGTCGTCAACCACCACGATGTGCGCCCCGGCCGTCATCCCGGTCCCCCGCCGCCTGTCCCGACACAATCGTAACAAAGTCGCGCCGCCGCGGACATCGTCGGCTGACTTCGAGGCGCGAAACGGCGGCGTCAACGCAAACCAAGGTGACGACAATGACGCCAGAACAGATCCGCCTCGTCCAGGACAGCTTCGCCAAGGTGGTGCCGATCAAGGAGCAGGCCGCCGCGCTCTTCTACGGCCGGCTCTTCGAGATCGACCCCGACACCCGTTCGATGTTCAGCGGCGACCTCAAGGCGCAGGGCAACAAGCTGATGACCGCGATCGCGCTCGTCGTCCGCTCGCTGCGCGACCTCGGCCCGATCCTCGCGGTGGTCGACGACCTCGGCCGCCGTCACCGCGGCTACGGCGTCACCGAGCGCCACTATCTGACGGTCGGCGGCGCGCTGATCTGGACGCTCGAGCAGGGGCTCGGCGACGCCTTCACCCCTGCGGTCAAGGACGCCTGGCTCGCCGCCTACGGCACACTGAGCCAGCGCATGATCGCCGCCGCCCGCGGCGACTTCGACGCCGACGCGCCCGCGCCGCAGCCCGCCCACGCCTGACCCTCCACCCCGATCCGAAGGACCTATCCATGACGTTCAAGCTTCTGACCGCCGCCGCGCTCGCGCTCGCGGCGACCCCCGCGCACGCCGAGGCGGGCGACCTCCTCGTGCGGCTCCGCGCCATCATGGTCTCCCCGACCGAGACCTCGAGCGGCGTGCGGCCGGGCTTCCCGGCCGGCCGCGTCGCGGTCGACGACGCGGTCGTTCCCGAGCTCGACTTCACCTACATGCTGTCGGACAAGGTCGGCGCCGAGCTGATCCTCGGCACCAGCCCGCACGACATCGACGGGCGCGGCGCGCTCGCGGCTGTCGGCAAGCTCGCCGACACGATGGCGCTGCCCCCGACGCTCACCCTCCAGTACCACTTCGCGCCGACGGCGAAGCTGCGGCCCTACGTCGGCGCCGGAATCAACTACACGATCTTCTACGGCGAAGACGCCAGCCGCCCGCTCGAAGCCGCGATCGGCTCGACCGACGTCAGCCTCGACAGCTCGTTCGGCTACGCGCTCCAGGCCGGCGTCGACGTGGACCTCACCGAACGCGTCTTCCTCAACCTCGACGTCAAGTACATCGACATCGACACCACCGCGACGCTGCGCACCGGCGCGCTCACCAACCGCGTCGACGTGAGCCTCGACCCGCTGGTGTTCGGCGTCGGCCTCGGCATGCGCTTCTGAGGGCCGGCGGGCCAGTCCGGCCCGCCGCTAGCGCCCCGCGGGCGCGTCCGCCGGGGCGGCGCCCAGCTCGCGGAGCAGCTTCGCGATGCTCTCTCGGGTGAACGGCTTCTCGACGTAGGGCCGGCCGGCGTCCGCCAGGAAGCGGACGGCGGCCGGCCCGAGCGTGTCGCCGGTCACGAAGGCCAGCCGGTCGACGAGGTGCGGCCGCTCGACCGACAGCCAGGCGAAGATCGCCGGACCGTCGACGTCGGGCATCCGCAGGTCCGACAGGATGACGTCGTAGTCGCGCCGCGCGAGGCGCGCGAGCCCTTCCGCCCCGCCGCCCGCCACTTCGACGGCGTAGCCGCGCCGCTCGAGCAGGCGGGCGAGCGTCGCGGCCAGGTCGACCTCGTCGTCGACGATCAGGACGCTGCCCGCGCTCGCCTCGCCGGCCGGCTCGGCGGGCGTTCGGTCCTCGTGCCCGTCGGTCGGCGGCCCGACCGGCAGGCCGAGGCGGAAGGTGGCGCCGATCCCGCCGTCGAGCAGCTCCAGCGTGCCGCCGTGCGCCTCGACGATGCCCTGGCTGTAGGATAGGCCGACGCCCGTGCCGGCGCCCTGCGGCTTCGTCGTGTAGAAGGGCTCGAAGATGCGGGGCGCGATCTCGGGCGGGACCCCGGGGCCGGTGTCGGCGAACTCGAAGACCACCCGCGCGCCGTCGGCGTAGGACCGGATGGCGAGCTCGCGCCTGCCCGCGACCTCCTGCATCGCCTGCTGAGCGTTGATGAGCAGGTTGAGGAACACCTGGTGGAGCTGGTCGGGATCGGCCGAGAGGCGCGGGAGATCGGGCGCGAGGTCGGTCGCGACGCGCACGCCGGCGGTGCGCAGCCCGTAGCCGGCGAGTTCGAGCGCCGAGCCGAGCAGTTGGTTCACGTCGACCGCCACGCGCTCGGGCGGGCGCTGGCGCGCCATGGCGAGGAAGTTCTGGACGATGCGGGCGCAGCGTTCGGCCGCGCGCTTGATCCGGGCCGCGCCGTCGGCGAACGCGGTGCCCTCGGCGTCCTCCTCGAGCACCACCGCCTCGCCGACGACGATCGCCAGCGGGTTGTTGAGCTCGTGGCTGACGCCGGCGAGCAGCGAGCCGAGCGCGGTGAGCTTCTCCGACTGGTGCAACGCCTCGCGCGAGCGGGCGAGCTCGGCCTCGGCCGCCTTGCGGTCGGTGAGGTCGACGAAGCTCGACACCACGACGGGCTCGCCGTCGAGCTCGATCCAGCGCCAGCTGATCGCCGCCCAGAACGGCGAACCGTCGAAGCGGCGCATGTGCGCCTCGACGCCGTCGACGCGCGTCTTCGCCCGGCACAGCGCGACGATGCGGTCGCGCTCCTGGCGGCCGGCGTACCAGGACCGGCGGTTGAGCGTGTCGCCCGCGTCCGCCGGCAGCCGCATCATCTCGTAGAAGGCGGGGTTGGCGAGCACGATCTGCTCGTCCTGGACGCGGACGAAGGTCACCGGCACGGGGTGGAATTGCGTGAGCGCGCTGAAGCGGCGCTCGCTCTCGCGGGCCTGCGCCTCGGCCCGCTTGCGCTCGGTCACGTCGATGATGACGCCGCCGAGGTGCGAGATCGCGCCCGCGCCGTCGCGCACCGGGAAGCGCACGCTGATGACGTGCCCCTCGCCGGCGGGCGAACGAAAACCGCCCTCGTCGAGCTGCGGTCGCCCGGACGCCAGGAGCGCCCGGTCGGTCGCCTCGATCTCGGGCACCGTCGACGGGTCGACGACGTCGGCGTAGTGCGCGCCGATCACCTCGTCGGCGCCGCGCCCCAGCGCGCGCAGCATGAAGGGGTTGGCGAGCACGTAGCGGCCGTCGAGGTCCTTGAGGTACATGGCCGCCGGCGCGTGGTCGAGGAAGCCCGCCAGCCGCGCCTCGCTCGCCTCGAGCGCGGCCGCGGCGGCGCGCTTCTCGCTCAGGTCGCGCAGGCAGGCGGTGAACAGCCGGCGCTCGCCGACCCGCACCTCGGTGATCGCCAGCTCCACCGGGAAGGTCTCGCCGCCGGCGCGCATCGCCTCGACCTCGACGCGGCGCCCGAGCACGCGCGGCTCGCCGCCGCTCAGGTAGCGGGCGAGCCCGTCGCCGTGCGCCCGCCGCAGGTGCGGCGGCACGATCAGCTCGGCGATCGGCCGGCCCAGCGCCTCGGCGCGCGCGTAGCCGAACGTCGCCTCGGCCGCGGCGTTGAATTCGACGACGCGCCCGTCGTGGTCGACCACCACGATGCAGTCGAGCGACGACCGGATGATCGCCGCGAGGATCGCGTCGCTCTCGTTCTGCGCCTGGTCCCCGATCTCGCGCACCGCCCGCCCCGCCGATAAGTCACGCGTGGGACTGTGCCCGATCCACGTGCCCTTGGCGAGCGCGTCTCGGGCCGCGATCTAATTCACTCGCCGTCGTCGATGGTGCCCAGGAAAGGACTCGAACCTTCACGCCGTTTCCGGCACTAGCACCTGAAGCTAGCGCGTCTACCAATTCCGCCACCTGGGCAGGTGTCGAACCGCTGGTGTGCGGGGAGGCCGCGACGTAAGCCGCGGCGGCGCTGTTGTCAACGGCGGGCGAACGCGCCAAAGGGGGCGCGGATTTCGGCAAGCACGGATCATATGAGCAGGCTGTTCACCATCGTCGGCGGCGCGGGCTTCATCGGGCGCTACGTCGTGCAGGAGCTGGCGCGCAGCGGCGCGCGGCTGCGCATCGTCGTCCGCGACGCGCACCGCGCCGCGCACCTGAAGCCGCTGGCGGCGGTCGGCCAGATCCAGCTCGTGGAGGGCGACCTGCGCGACGCCGCGCTGATCGGCGCGGCCTGCACGAACGCGTTCGGCGTGGTGAACCTCGTCGGCGTGCTCGACGAGCGCGGCGCGAGCTTCGACAGCGTCCACGTGGCGGGCGCGCGCAACGTCGCGGCCGCCGCGGCGAACGCGCGCGCGCAGGCGCTCGTCCACGTCTCGGCGATCGGCGCCGACGCGGGGTCGGCCTCGCGCTACGGGCGCAGCAAGGGCGAGGGCGAGGCGGCGGTGCGCGCGGCCTTCCCGGGGGCGACGATCGTCCGTCCCTCGATCGTGTTCGGTCCCGAGGACCAGTTCATCAACCGCTTCGCGGGGCTGGCGCGCGGCCTGCCCTTCGTGCTGCCGGTGGTGGCGGGGGACACGCGCTTCCAGCCGGTCTACGTGCTCGACGTAGCGCGGGCGATCGCGGCGGCCGTCGAGGACCCGGCGCGCTTCGGCGGCGAGACCTTCGAGCTCGGCGGCCCGAAGAGCTACACGATGCGCGAGCTGCTGGCGTGGATCGTCGATCAGACCTACGTCGCCAAGCCGCTCGTCGACGTGCCCGACTTCGTGGCGGAGAAGATCGCAACCTTCACCGGCTGGCTGCCGGGCGCGCCGCTGACGCGCGACCAGTGGCTGATGCTGCAGAAGGACAACGTGGTGGCCGACGGCGCGGCAGGGCTCGGCGCGTTCGGCCTGCGCCCGACCCCGCTCGAGGCGATCGCGCCGAGCTACCTCGTGCGCTACCGCAAGCACGGCCGGTTCAACCGCGGCGAGCAGGACAGCGGCGCCTACTAGCGCCGCCCGGGGGAGTAAGGCGTGGACGACTCGTCGCTGCTGGCCGCGATCCTCCTCGGCCTCGTCGAGGGGCTGACCGAGTTCCTGCCCGTCTCGTCGACCGGGCACCTGATCCTCGCCGGCGAGCTCCTGGGCTTCACCGGGCCGGCGAGCGCCACGTTCAAGATCTCGATCCAGCTCGGCGCGATCCTCGCGGTGCTCGTCGCCTATCGGCAGCGCTTCGCCGCGGTGATCGAGGGGCTGGCGCGCCGCGACCCGGCCGCCGTCGCCTTTACGCGCAACATCCTGCTCGGCTTCCTGCCCGCGATGCTGATCGGCGTCGTCGCCTACAAGGGGATCAAGGCGCTGCTCGAGTCGCCCGAGACGGTGGCGGTGGCGCTGATCGTCGGCGGGTTCGCCATCCTTGCCATCGAGCGGCTGGTGAAGCGCGTGCGCATCGAAAGCGTCGAGACGATGCCGGCGGCGACCGCGCTCAAGATCGGCTTCGTCCAGTGCCTCGCGATGATTCCCGGCGTGTCGCGGTCGGGCGCGACGATCATGGGCGCGCTGCTGATGGGCGTCGAGCGCAAGACGGCGGCCGAGTTCAGCTTCTTCCTCGCCATGCCGACGATGGCGGCGGCCACCACCTACGATCTCTACAAGTCGCGCGACCTCCTGAGCTTCGACGATGTGGGCATGATCGCCGTCGGGTTCGGCGTCGCCTTCGTCACCGCGCTGCTGGTGGTGAAATCGCTGGTGGCGGTCGTCGGCCGCTACGGCTTCGCCCCGTTCGCCTGGTATCGCATCGTTGTCGGCACCGCCGCACTCGTCTGGCTGCTCAACATATAGTACAGTCATTGTACTATTAGTTGGGTGTCTGCTCGTTAGTGGTAGCCACCAGCCGATAAAATCACCGATATAGTACATACATGATTACCAATGGGTCACTTTCGGCGTGACTCGGAAGGGTTTGCTCCTATATAGCCTGCGCAATTCTTTGAGAGCTGCGCCATGGCCGACGAAACAATGCTGCGCTTCACCAGTGTCGAGCAGGCCTTTCCTGCCAAGCGACCCGCCGACGCGCGGGCGCAGGACTTCCTCGAGATCGCGCGGCCCTATCTTCTCGCCAAGGCGGAGGAGCAGTCGTCGCGCTGCTCGCAGTGCGGCGTGCCCTTCTGTCAGGTGCACTGCCCGCTCCACAACCACATCCCCGATTGGCTGAAGCTCACCGCCGAAGGCCGGCTCCAAGAAGCCTACGAGCTGTCGAACGCCACGAGCACGATGCCCGAGATCTGCGGCCGCATCTGCCCGCAGGACCGGCTGTGCGAGGGCAACTGCGTCATCGAGCAGTCGGGCCACGGCGCCGTCACCATCGGGTCGGTCGAGAAGTTCATCACCGACACCGCCTGGGAAGAGGGTTGGGTGAAGCCGCTCGTGCCGCTCGCCGACCGGTCGGGCCAGTCGGTGGGGATCGTCGGGGCCGGCCCCGCGGGGCTGACCGCGGCCGAGCTGCTGCGCGTCAAGGGCTACGAGGTCCACGTCTACGACCGGCACGATCGCGCCGGCGGCCTGCTCACCTACGGCATCCCGGGCTTCAAGCTCGAGAAGGAGGTGGTCGAGCGCCGCGTCCGCCGCCTGGCCGACGGCGGCATCGTCTTCCACGCCGGGTTCGAGGTCGGCCGCGACGCGAGCCTCGCCGAGCTGCGGCAGCGCCACGACGCGGTGCTGATCGCCACCGGCGTCTACCGCGCGCGCGAAGCGGCGGTGCCGGGCGGCGAGCTCGGCGGCGTGGTGGCGGCGCTCGACTATCTCACGGCGTCCAACCGCAAGGGCTTCGGCGACGCGGTGCCCGCGTTCGACTCCGGCGCGCTGAACGCCGCGGGCAAGCGCGTGGTGGTGATCGGCGGCGGCGACACGGCGATGGACTGCGTGCGCACCGCGGTGCGCCAGGGCGCGGCGAGCGTCACCTGCCTCTACCGCCGCGACCGCGCCAACATGCCGGGGAGCCAGCGCGAGGTCGCGCACGCGGAGGAGGAAGGCGTGCGCTTCGAATGGCTGTCGGCGCCCGAGGCGTTCGAGGGCGAGGGCTCGGTGGCCGCGGTGCGCGCGAGCCGCATGCGGCTGGGGCCGCCGGACGCGAGCGGTCGCCGCGCGCCCGAGGCCGAGCCCGGCTCCGCCTTCCGGCTCGACGCCGACCTCGTGGTCATGGCGCTCGGCTTCGATCCCGAGGAGCTGCCGGCGATGTTCGGCGCGCCCGACCTCACGGTCACGCGCTGGGGCACGCTGCGCGTCGACCACAAGACGATGCAGACGAGCGTCGACGGCGTGTTCGCCGCCGGCGACATCGTGCGCGGCGCGAGCCTCGTCGTCTGGGCGGTGCGCGACGGGCGCGACGTGGCGCCGGCGATGCACCGCTACCTCGCGGCGAAGGCCGCCGCGCCCGCCGCCCTCCAAGCCGAGGCCGCCTGACATGACCGACATCTCCGCCGAGCGCGAGCGGCTCGCCCGCGAGGGCATGTACCACCCCGAGTTCGAGGGCGACGCCTGCGGCGTCGGCCTCGTCGCGGCCACCGACGGCAAGCCGTCGCGCCGCGTGGTGGCCGCCGCGATCGACGCGCTGAAGGCGGTGTGGCACCGCGGCGCGGTCGACGCCGACGGCAAGACCGGCGACGGCGCCGGCCTCCACGTCGAGCTGCCGGTCGAGTTCTTCCACGAGCACATCGAGCGCGCCGGCCACCGGCCGAAGCCCGACCTGCTCGCGGTGGGCCAGGTGTTCCTGCCGCGCACCGACCTCGCCGCGCAGGAGGCGTGCCGCACGATCGTCGAAAGCGAGATCATCGACTTCGGCTACACGATCTACGGCTGGCGGCAGGTGCCGGTCGACACCTCGGTGATCGGCGACAAGGCGATGCTGACGCGCCCGGAGATCGAGCAGATCATGATCGCCGGGCCGCGGCCCGGCGGCCCCGAGGTGCAGGACCAGTTCGAGAAGGACCTGTTCCTCATCCGCCGCCGGATCGAGAAGGCGGTGATCGCCGCGCAGATCGGCGGCTTCTACATCTGCTCGCTGTCGAGCCGGTCGATCATCTACAAGGGGCTGTTCCTCGCCGAGGCGCTGTCGGTCTTCTACCCCGACCTCGCCGACGAGCGCTTCCGGTCGCGCTTCGCGATCTACCACCAGCGCTATTCGACCAACACCTTCCCGCAGTGGTGGCTGGCGCAGCCGTTCCGCTGCCTCGCGCACAACGGCGAGATCAACACGATCCGCGGCAACAAGAACTGGATGAAGAGCCACGAGATCAAGATGGCCGCGCTGTCGTTCGGCGAGCACAGCGAGGACATCAAGCCGCTGATCCCGGCGGGCGCGTCGGACACCGCCGCGCTCGACGCGGTGTTCGAGGCGATCGTGCGTTCGGGGCGCGACGCGCCGACCGCCAAGCTGATGCTCGTGCCCGAGGCGTGGAACAAGGACACCACCATGCCCGACGCGCACCGGGCGATGTACGCCTTCTTCGCGTCCGTCATGGAGCCGTGGGACGGCCCGGCCGCGCTGGCGATGACCGACGGGCGCTGGGCGGTGGCCGGCATGGACCGCAACGCGCTGCGCCCGATGCGCTACACGCTCACCAACGACGACCTGCTGATCGTCGGCTCGGAAGCCGGCATGGTGGTCGTGCCCGAGACGAGCGTCGTCAGGAAGGGGCGCCTGGGGCCGGGGCAGATGATCGCCGTCGACCTCGACGCCGGCCGCTTCTACGACGACCGCGCGATCAAGGACCGCATCGCGGGCGAGAACCCCTACGGCGAATGGGTCGAGGGCTTCCGCACCTTCGACGACGTGCCGGGCGCCGACGCGCCCGAGCCGGGCGTCGCTTACGCGCGCGAGGAGCTGCGCCGCCGTCAGGTGGCGGCGGGCCTGACGATGGAGGACATGGAGCTGATCCTCGACCCGATGGTCGAGGACGCCAAGGAGGCGGTCGGCTCGATGGGCGACGACACGCCGCTCGCCGTCATCTCGGCGAACGCGCGCTGCCTCAGCCACTTCTTCCGCCAGAACTTCAGCCAGGTCACCACCCCGCCGATCGACTCGCTGCGCGAGACGCGGGTGATGAGCCTCAAGACGCGGTTCGGCAACTTCGCCAACATCCTCGACCGCGACGCGCGCCAGCAGGGCGTGATGGTGCTCGACTCGCCGGTGCTCACCAACCGCGACTGGCGGCGGCTGCTCGACTTCTTCGGCCCGCAGGCCGCGGTGATCGACTGCACCTTCGACATCGCCGGCGGCCCCGACGCGCTGCGCCAGGCGATCGCGCGCATCCGCGCGGAGGCCGAGCACGCGGTGCGGTCGGGCAAGGGCCAGCTCTTCCTCACCGACGAGCGGGTGAGCCGCGACCGCGCCGGGATCACGATGATCCTCGCGGCGGCGGGCGTCCACACCCACCTCGTGCGCAAGGGGCTGCGCTCCTTCGCGTCGATCAACGTCCGCTCGTCCGAGTGCCTCGACACCCACTATTTCGCGGTGTTGATCGGCGTCGGCGCGACGACAGTGAACGCCTATCTCGCGCAGGAGGCGATCGCCGACCGCCACGCGCGCGGCCTGTTCGGCGACCTGACGCTCGACCAGTGCGTCGCGCGCTACCGCAAGGCGGTCCAGGACGGACTGCTGAAGATCATGTCGAAGATGGGCATCGCGGTGATCTCGTCCTACCGCGGCGGCTACAACTTCGAGGCGGTGGGCCTGAGCCGCGCGCTGGTGAACGACTTCTTCCCGGGCATGCCGGCGAAGATCTCGGGCGAGGGCTTCGCCTCGCTTCATCTCAACGCCTCGATGCGCCACGAGCGCGCCTTCGACGAGGAGGTGCTGGCGCTCCCCGTCGGCGGGCTCTACCGCTACCGCGCCGGCGGCGAGGCGCACGCCTACCAGGCGAACCTCATCCACCTGCTCCAGACCGCGGTCGCCAACGACAGCTACTCGCAGTATCTGCAGTTCAGCCGCGCCTGCGCCGACCTGCCGCCGGTCTACCTGCGCGACCTCCTCGAGTTCAACTACGCCGACAAGCCGCTGCCGCTCGAGGAGATCGAGTCGATCTCCGAGATCCGCAAGCGCTTCGTGACGCCGGGCATGTCGCTCGGCGCGCTGTCGCCGGAGGCGCACGAGACGCTGGCGATCGCGATGAACCGCATCGGCGCCAAGGCGGTGTCGGGCGAAGGCGGCGAGGACTCGGTCCGCTACCGCCCCTACGCCAACGGCGACAACGCCAACTCGTCGATCAAGCAGATCGCCAGCGGCCGCTTCGGCGTGACCGCCGAATATCTCAACGCCTGCGAGGAGATCGAGATCAAGGTGGCGCAGGGCGCCAAGCCCGGCGAGGGCGGCCAGCTCCCCGGCTTCAAGGTCACCGAGATGATCGCGCGGCTCCGGCATTCGACGCCGGGCGTCACGCTGATCTCGCCGCCGCCGCACCACGACATCTATTCGATCGAGGACCTCGCGCAGCTCATCTACGACCTGAAGCAGATCAACCCGCGCGCGCGCGTCTGCGTGAAGCTCGTGTCCTCGGCCGGCATCGGCACGGTGGCCGCGGGCGTCGCCAAGGCGCACGCCGACGTCATCCTCGTCTCCGGCCACGTCGGCGGCACCGGCGCCTCGCCGCAGACCAGCATCAAATACGCCGGCACGCCCTGGGAGATGGGGCTGTCCGAGGTCAACCAGGTGCTGACCCTGAACGGGCTGCGGCACCGCGTGAAGCTGCGCACCGACGGCGGCCTCAAGACCGGGCGCGACATCGTCATCGCCGCGATCCTCGGCGCCGAGGAGTTCGGCATCGGCACGCTGAGCCTCGTCGCGATGGGCTGCATCATGGTGCGCCAGTGCCATTCGAACACCTGCCCAGTGGGCGTGTGCACGCAGGACGAGAGCCTGCGGAAGAAGTTCGACGGCAGCCCCGAGAAGGTCATCAACCTGATGAGCTTCATCGCGGAGGAGGTGCGCGACATCCTCGCCAAGCTCGGGGTGAAGAGCCTCGACGAGGTGATCGGGCGCACCGAGCTGCTGCGCCAGGTGAGCCGCGGCGCCGAGCACCTCGACGACCTCGACCTCAACCCGATCCTCGCCAAGGTCGACGCGCCCGACCACGCGCGCCGCTTCAAGCTCAGCGGCTTCCGAAACGAGGTGCCCGACAGCCTCGACGCGCAGATGCTCGGCGACGCGAAGCCGGTGTTCGAGCGCGGCGAGAAGATGCAGCTCACCTACACGGTGCGGAACACGCACCGCGCGGTCGGCACGTGGCTGTCGTCCGAGATCACCCGCCGCTTCGGCATGAAGGCGCTCGCGCCCGGCCACGTCCACGTGCGGCTGCGCGGGTCGGCCGGCCAGTCGCTCGGCGCGTTCGCGGTCCAGGGCGTCAAGCTCGAGGTGTTCGGCGACGCCAATGACTATGTCGGCAAGGGCCTGTCGGGCGCGACGATCGTGGTGCGGCCGCTGGTGTCGTCGCCGCTGCGCGAGGCGAGCCAGGACAACACCATCGTCGGCAACACCGTGCTCTACGGCGCGACCGCGGGCGAGCTGTTCGCCGCCGGCCAGGCCGGCGAGCGCTTCGCGGTGCGCAACTCGGGCGCGACCGCGGTGGTCGAGGGCTGCGGCGCCAACGGCTGCGAGTACATGACCGGCGGCACCGCGGTGATCCTCGGCAGCGTGGGCGACAACTTCGGCGCGGGCATGACGGGCGGCATGGCCTTCGTCTACGACGCCGCGGGCGACTTCGAGCGGCGGGTGAACCCCGACAGCGTCGTCTGGCGGCGGCTCGCCACCGCCCACTGGGAAGCGACCCTGCGCGCGCTGATCGAGCGGCACGTCGCGGAGACCGACTCCAAGTGGGCGGCCGAGGTCCTCGCCGACTGGGACCGGGCGCTCGGGCGCTTCTGGCAGGTGTGCCCGAAGGAGATGCTGTCGCGGCTGGCGCACCCGCTTGCCGAACCGGTGCTCGTCGCCGCAGAATAGCGGCGATGGACCTCGACGCCCTCGACGCGCGGCTGCGGGCCGCCGCCCTCGCCTATCCCGAAACCCGCGAGGACCATCCGTGGGGCGAGAGCGCGTTCAAGGTGCGCGGCAAGACCTTCCTGTTCCTGTCGCGGGGCGAGGCGCAGCTCAGCCTCTCGATGAAGCTGCCGGTCAGCCGCGAGTTCGCGCTGGTGTGGGACTTCGCCGAACCCACCGGCTACGGCCTCGGCCGGAGCGGCTGGGTGACGTGCCGGCTCGGCGAGGCGGGCGACGCCGATCCCGAGCTGCTGCTCGGCTGGCTCGACGAGAGCTACCGCGCGGTGGCGCCGAAGAAGCTCGCCGCCGCGCTGCCCGCGCCGGCGTGAGCGAGCCCGACGTCATGGCCGTTTGCCGCCCGCACCAGGGCGTGTGGCGCGGCGTCTACGTCCACCTCGACGCCGATCTCGCCGAGATCGACCGGCACGAGGCGGAGGTCGTCAACGCCTTCCCGACGAACGGCCCCTACGCCTACGTCCAGACCAGCCGCTTCGTCTGGCCCGACCGGCGCGAGGAGCATGTTTTCCCCGGGACGCTGCGCGACAACCGGCTGTGGTGGGCGACCGAGCGTCTGGCCGGCGTCGGCGGACGCGCCGGGGGCGCTGTTCCTCCGCTTCCGCCGCGTCGACCTGCCCGGCGTCGAGATCCTCGAGATGATCCAGATGGCGCCCGAGCCCGGCATCCGCATGCGGAGCTGGCAATGGCTCGAGGACGGCGTGCCGGTGCGGCGCACGCTCGTCCAGGAACGGCGGGTCTCGAACCACGTGCCTTGAGCTTGCCGACCGAACCGCGCGCGCTATGGTGCGGGCGACCATGTGGCAGCTCTTCCAATATCCGCTCTGCCCCTTCTCGCGCAAAGTGCGTTTCGCGCTCGCGGAGAAGGCGGTGCCGCACGAATTGGTGCGCGAGAACCCGTGGGACCGGCGCGACGAGTTCGTCGACCTCAACCCGGCCTGCCAGACGCCGGTGCTGGTCGCGCCGAACGGCGGGGCGGTGCTGATCGACTCCTCGGCGATCTGCGAATATTTCGAGGAAACGGTCGAGCGCGCGCCGCTGCTCGGCGCCGGCTCGCTCGACCGCGCCGAAACGCGGCGGCTCGTCGCTTGGTTCGACCAGAAATTCTACGCCGAGGTCGGCGTTCTCCTCCTCCAGGAGCGGATGTACAAGCGGCTGGTCCACCGCGCCTCGCCCGACGCCACGCTCATCCGCCAGGCGGGCCGCAACGTCGAGATGCACCTCGACTACATCGAGTATCTGCTCGACCACCGGCGCTGGCTCGGCGGCTCGACCTTCGGGCTGGCGGACATCACCGCCGCGGCGCACCTGTCGGTCGCCGACTATCTGAACGGGGTCGACTGGACCGGCCACGGCCAGGCCAAGCAATGGTATTCGGCGCTCAAGTCGCGCCCGACCTTCCGCCCCATGCTCGGCGAGAAGATGGAAGGGCTCGCGCCGCCGCCGCACTACGACAAGCTGGACTTCTGAGCCCGGCCGCGCCGGGCGTCAGCCCCGCGGCGCGGGATCGGATCGGCGCTTCCCCCACCCGAGCAGCCCCGGCGGCGGACCCGAGCCGAGGACGCCGTGCCGGAACAGCCGGGCGGCATACCAGACGACGAGCGCGGCGAAGGCGAGCTGCCACGCGATCGCCAGGAGGTGCGGCAGCAGGCTCGCGTCGGTCGCGGCGCGCGCGGTCATCATGTAGGGCGACGACAGCGGGAACCAGCTCATGACGTCGGCCCAGGCGCCGTCGGGGTTGCCGATCGCGCCGAGCACGCCGAGCAGGACCACCGTCTGCGCGACGGTGACCGGCATGCTGAGCGTCTGGACCTCGCGGATGGACGAGCAGAGCGAGCCGATGCCGAGGTAGATGGCGCCGTAGATGAGATAGGCGGTGGCGAAATAGGCCGCCGTGAGCGCGAGCAGCATCGGCCAGCCGAGCGCGGGCGCCGGGAGCAGCCCGGCTGGGACCTGCGTGAACACCCAGGCGACGCCGCCGCCGACGAGTGCTGCCCACACCGCGACGCCCACTGCGGAAATGGCGAGCATCGCGACGAGCTTGCCCGCGAAGATCGCCGGCACCGGCACGCTCGCGACCAGCACCTCGATCACCTTGTTCGCCTTCTCCTCCACCATGTTGGATAGAAGGACGCCCGCGAGCAGGCCGATGAGCATGAAGACCACGAGCGCCGCGCCGCGCCCGATCGCCTCGCGCGTGCGTCGGTCGGCGCGCCCGACGGCGGTGCCGGCGTCGCCCGCGGCCTCGACCGCGAGCGGGCGGCGCGCGTCGAGGACGGCAGCGGGCGGCGCGTCGAGGCGCGCGGCGGCGAGCGCCCGGCGTTCGCGCGCGTCGTTGACCAGCCGGGCGACCGCGTCGGCCGGCGGCTCGCGGCCCGGCGCCGCGATCAGCCGCTCCCGGTCGCCGTCGATCCGCAGCACCGCGTCGAAGCGCCGCCCGGCCGTCTCGCCGCGGCCGCTGCGCAGCAGGCGCCGCACCTGCGCGTCGACGTCGTCCGCGGCCGGCACGAACAGCAGCGCGGGCGGCTGGCCGCGCGCCGGCAGGCCCGAGCCCAGCCGCCCGAAGTCGAGGTCGGCGCGGTCGCGGAGCGCCTCGAGCGCGCCGGGCCGGCCGAGCGCCGCGAGGCGGTCGGCCCCGAGGTCTTCGGGAAGGTCGGCGAGCTCGGGCGGGAGCGGCCGGGCCGGATGGACCGAGCGGAAGCGGTCGCGCAGGCCGGCGTAGCCCGCGCGTGTCCGCGCCTCGGCGAGCGCCGCCTCGAGCCAGGGACGGAGCGTGCCCCCCGCGTCGACGACCGCGACCACGTCGGCGGGCGCGTCGCCGCGCTCGTCGTCGGTCAGCGAGGCGGCGACGAAGCCGACGACGACGCCGAACAGCGGCATGAGCAGCCAGACGAGGAAGCCGCGCGTGAACACGGTGGCGAGGAAGTCGCGCCGCGCGATGGTGAGGACGGCGCCGATCACGCCGCCGCTCGCGCGGTCGGGCCGAGGTCGGCCTCGGCGACGATCGCCACGAAGGCGTCGTGCAGGCTCGGCCGTTCGACGTGGAGGTCGCGGACCCCGGCGTCGGCGTCGAGGACGCCGCGCAGGACGGGCTCGAGCCCGCCGGCGGGCAGGTCGAACCGGTAGCCGGCGCCGCCGTCGTGGCGGAATCCGGCGGGAAGCACGGCGCGCGGGTCGGGCAGCGGGCGTTCGGTGACGAGCGACACCCGGGTGGGGAGCGTCCGGCGCGCCTCGTCGACGGTGCCCGAGAAGCGCGTCCGCCCGTGCGCGATGACGACGAGCGCGTCACACAGCCGCTCGGCGTGCGCCATGACGTGCGTCGAGAACAGGATGGTCGCGCCGCGGTCGCGCTCGGCCCGGATCAACGCCTCGAGCGCCTCCTGGTTGACCGGGTCGAGGCCGGAGAAGGGCTCGTCGAGCACGACGAGGTCGGGGCGGTGGACGATGGTGGCGAGGAGCTGCACCTTCTGCGCCATGCCCTTCGACAGCGTCCTGATCTTCGCCCGCGTGTGCGCCCCCAGGCCGTTCGCCGCCAGCAACGCGTCGGCGCGGCGACGGCCCTCCGTCCAGGGCAGGCCGCGCAACGCCCCCATGTAGGCGATCGCCTCGCGCGCGGTCATCGCCGGGTAGAGGCCGCGCTCCTCGGGCAGGTAGCCGACCCGGGGCGCGGCCGCGAGCGGGCGGGCCTCGCCCAGCACGCGGCGCTCGCCGCCGTCGGGCTCGAGGATGCCGAGCAGCGTGCGCAGCGTGGTGGTCTTGCCCGCGCCGTTCTGGCCGAGGAAGCCGAAGATCGCGCCTTTCGGCACGACGATGTCGACCCCATCTACGACGGCGCGCTCGCCGAAGCGCTTGACCAGACCCCTTGCCTCGACCGCCGCGTCCATGCGCCTCCGCGCCAAGCCACCCGATTCCATGCTAATGACACAGCCGATGCCAGCCCACCAAGCGTTGCGCGACCGACTGAAGGCGGAGGCCGGGCGCCTCGGCTTCGCCGCCTTCGGCGTGGCGGCCGCCGACGCCGCGCCCGAGGCCGGCGCGCGGCTCATGGCCTGGATCGCCGAGGGCTGCCACGGCGACATGCTGTGGATGGCGGAGACCGCCGAGCGCCGAGCGAGCCCGCGCGGCCTGTGGCCCGACGTGCGCTCCGTGGTGATGCTGGGACTGCCCTACACGCCGAGCCTCGACCCCTTGCGCAACCGCGACCGGCCGGGGCTCGGCGTGATCTCGGTCTATGCGCTCGGGCAGGACTATCACGACGTCGTCAAGCGGCGGCTGAAGGCGCTCGCCGGCTGGCTCGTCGCCGAGGCGAGCGGGACCGCGGACGTGAAGGTGTTCGTCGACACCGCGCCGGTGCTGGAGAAGCCGCTGGCCGAGGCCGCCGGGCTCGGCTGGCAGGGCAAGCACACCAACCTCGTCAGCCGCGAGCACGGCTCCTGGCTGTTCCTCGGCGCGATCTACACCACCCTCGAGCTGTCGGGCGAGGCCGCGCCGCAGCCGAGCTGCGGATCCTGCGACGCCTGCCGGACCGCCTGCCCGACAGACGCCTTCCCGGCGCCCTACCGCTTGGACGCGCGCCGCTGCATCTCCTACCTCACGATCGAGAACAAGGGACCGATCCCCCACGAGTTCAGGGAGGCGATCGGCAACCGCATCTACGGCTGCGACGACTGCCTCGCCGCCTGCCCGTGGAACAAGTTCGCCCGCGCGGCGAACGAGATCGCCTTCGCGCCGCGCGCCGAGTTGGTCGCGCCGCCGCTCGCCGACCTGCTCGACCTCGACGACGCCGCGTTCCGCGAGGTGTTCGCCGGCTCGCCGATCAAGCGCATCGGGCGCGACCGGCTGGTGCGCAACGCGCTGATCGCCGCCGGCAACAGCGGCGACCCGGCCCTGCGGCCCAAGGTGCAGGCCCTGACCGCCGACGCGAACGAGGTGGTGCGCGAGGCGGCCGAATGGGCCGCGGCGCGGCTCGATCAGCTCCGCTCGATCGCCTCGACGCAGACCCTCGAGTCGGTCGCCTGACCGGCGCGGGTGCGCGCCTCGAGGTAAGTGGCGGCCACGCGCCCGGTGCGGCGGTCCGGATAGAAGAAGACGTCGAGCACGCAGCTCGGGTGCGCGAACTGCAGCTGGCGCGCCGGCCCTTCGCTGCGGTCGAAGCTCGGCGATCCCAGCAGCGCCACCACCTCCTGCGGCTCGCGTCCGATCAGCTCGGCGGCGGGCTTCTTCTCGGTCGGCGCGGGCAGCGGCACCGGGATCGGCACCACGACGGGCGCGCAGGCGGACAGGCCGGCGAGGAGGAGCAGGGGCAGACGGCGCGGCATCGCGCACAATAAACACCGGGCGGCGGTTGCGGGTCCAGCCCCCGCCCGCTAGGCAGCGCGCGGCCTTTTCCAACGAGCGGGAGCCCGGATGACCCAACAACTGGACGTGCTGGCGATCGGCAACGCGATCGTCGACGTGATCGCCACCGCCGACGACGCGTTCCTCGAAGCCGAGAAGCTGCGCAAGGGAACGATGCGCCTGATCGACGCCGCGGAGGCCGAAGCGCTCTACGCCAAGATGGGGTCGGGCCGCGAGGTGTCGGGCGGATCGGGCGCCAACGCCGCCGCCGGCATCGCCGCGCTCGGCGGCAAGGTGGCGTTCGTCGGCCGCGTCGCGGACGACCAGCTCGGCCGGGTGTTCGCGCACGACATCCGCGCCGCCGGCGTCGACTATCTGACGCCGTTCGGCACGACGCCGAACCCGACGGCGCGTTGCCTCATCCTCGTGACCCCCGACGCGCAGCGCACGATGAACACCTTCCTCGGCGCCAGCCAGGACCTCGACGTCGGCGACGTCGACTACGAGCGCGTCGCGCAGGCCGGTATCACCTACCTCGAGGGCTATCTCTGGGACCCCGAACGCCCGCGCGCCGCGATGACCCGCGCGCTCGAGGTGGCGAAGGCGGCCGGCCGGCGCGTCGCCCTCACGCTGTCCGACGTGTTCGTGGTCGAACGGCACCGCGCCGACCTCCTCGACCTCGTCGACGGGCGGATCGACGTGCTGTTCGCCAACGAGGCCGAAATCTGCTCGCTCTACGAGGTGGCCGACTTCGGATCGGCCGCGCGCGCGATCCGCGGCAAGCTGCCGATCGCGGTGGTCACCCGGTCCGAGAAGGGCGCGGTCGTGCTCGCCGGCGACGAGACGATCGAGGTGCCGGCCGAAGCCGTGGCGAAGGTCGTCGACACGACCGGCGCGGGCGACCTGTTCGCCGCGGGCTTCCTCCACGGCCTGAGCCAGGGCCGGCCGCTCGACACCTGCGCGCGGCTGGGCGCGATCGCCGCCGCCGAGGTCATCGGCCACTACGGCGCGCGGCCCGAGGCGGACCTCAAGCGCCTCGCCGCCAAGCTCGGCTGAAACGAAGACGCCGCCCCGGCGCGGACCGGGGCGGCGTTCTCGCATCGACGGAACGGGCGCCGAGCGATCGGCGCCCGTTTTTGCCTCAGGGCCGGACGACCGGCTTGCCGTCGATCTGGGCCGCGTCCTCCGGATACTCGGGAAGCTCCGGACCCGCCATCGGCGGCTCGCCCTTGGCGAGGCGCGAGTTGTGCATGCCGTACACGAAGTACAGCAGGATCGCGCCCAGCATGAACCAGCCGAAGAACACGAGCACCCGGGCCTCGACGGTGAAGATCAGCGCGAAGCAGGACACGATCCCGACCGCCGGCAGCACCGGGTAGAGCGGGACGCGGAAGCCGCGCGGGAGATTCGGGTGGGTGGTGCGCAGCCAGATGACGGTGAGGCACACGATGCCGAAGGCGGCGAGCGTGCCGACCGACGTCATGTCGCCGAGCGTGTTGATGTCGAAGAAGCCCGCGGCGATCGCCACCAGCAGGCCGACCAGCAGCGTGTTCACCCAAGGCGTCAGATACTTCGGGTGGACCTTGGCGAACACCGACGGCAGCAGGCCGTCGCGCGCCATGGTGTAGAAGATGCGGGTCTGGCCGTACATCAGCACGAGGATCACCGAGGTGAGGCCGATGATGGCGCCCACTTTGATCGTCGAGGCGAACCACGCCCACTGCGGACCGAACGAGTCGACCGCGACGGCGACCGGATCGGGCACGTTGAGGTCGCGGTAGTTGACGACGAGCGTCAGCACGATCGACACCAGGATGTAGAGCACGGTGCAGATCACGAGCGAGCCGATGATGCCGATCGGCATGTCGCGCTGCGGGTTCTTCGCCTCCTGGCCGGCGGTGGAGACCGCTTCGAAGCCGATGTAGGCGAAGAACACGATCGAGGCGGCGCGCAGGATGCCGCCCCAGCCGAACTCGCCCTTCTCGCCGGTCGGCTCGGGGATGAACGGCTGCCAGTTCGGCGCCAGCGTGTCGTAGTTCTGGATCACCATGTAGCCGCCGACGAGGATGAAGGCGACGATCACGCCGGCCTTGATCGCGACGATGACGTTGTTGACCTTCGCCGACTCCGAGACGCCGAGCACCAAGAGCAGCGCGAGCGCAAGACAGACGAGGAACGCCGGGAGGTTGAAGATCGTGGTGATCGTCGTCCCGTCGGCGAGCGCCTTCGGATAGCCCGCCGGGCCGGTGAGCTCGGGCGGGATGATTATCCCGATGTCGCCGAGCAGGCTGACGACGTAGCCCGACCAGCCGACCGCGACGACCGACGCCGCGAGGCCGTATTCGAGCAGCAGCAGCGAGCCCATGACCCAGGCCGCGAACTCGCCGAGCGTGGTGTAGGAATAGGTGTAGGCCGACCCCGACACCGGCAGCGTCGACGACAGCTCGGCGTAGCACAGGCCCGCGAGCGCGCAGACGAAGCCGGCGATGACGAAGGACAGCAGGACCGCCGGGCCGGCGTGGAGCGCCGCGGCGTTGCCGGTGCGGACGAAAATGCCCGCGCCGATGATGCATCCCACGCCGAGCAGCATGAGGTTGATCGGACCGAGCGAGCGCTTGAGCTCGCTCGTCGCGGTTTCCCGCTGAATCTGTTCGACGGACTTGCGCATCATGATGCGCGCAAGAAGGCCGCCCTTGGCAGCACTCGCCATTAAACTCCCCTTTGCCCTCTTGTTGGTTGATTGGTTCTCAGCCTAGCCGCTCTCGGCGTGGCTGCAAAGGCGTCAGCGCGCGAGCATCGGCCCCAGCGGCCGCCCGCCGAACAGGTGGACATGGAGGTGCGGCACCTCCTGGTGCCCGTCCGGCCCGACGTTCGCGAGCAGGCGGTAGCCGGGTTCGACGAGGCCGAGGTCGGCCGCCACCTTGCCGACCGCGCGAACGAAGCCGGCGATCTCCGCCTCCGACGCCTGCGCCGCGAAGTCGGCCCAGGACACGTAGCGGCCCTTCGGGATCACCAGCACGTGGACGGGCGCCTGCGGGTTGATGTCGTGGAAGGCGAGCGCGTGCTCGTCCTCGTAGACCTTCTTGCACGGCAGCTCGCCGCGCAGGATGCGCGCGAAGACGTTGCCGTCGTCGTAGGGAGCCGTGGCGTCGATCGGCATCAGTTGCCCTCCGGTCGGTTGGCCTTCTCCTCGAGCCCCGACATGCCGCGGCGGCCTTCGAGCGCGGCGAGCACGTCGGCCGGCGCCACGCCGGCGTCGGCCCAAAGGATCAGCAGGTGGAAGAGAAGGTCGGCGGACTCGAGGACGATCTCGCCCCGGTCGCCGCGCACGCCGGCGATGACGGTCTCGACCGCCTCCTCGCCGACCTTCTGCGCGATCTTGGCGCGGCCCTTGGCGAAGGCGCGCGCGACGTAGGAGACGGCCGGGTCGGCCGAGCGCCGCTCCTGGACGATGGCGTAGAGTTCTTCGAGGGTCATCGGCCCACCGTCTAGCCGACCGGGAGCCGGACCGGAATGCCGGCCGCCGCCATGTGCGCCTTGGCTTCGGCGACGGTCGCCTGGCCGAAGTGGAAGATCGAAGCGGCGAGGACCGCGCTCGCCCCGCCCTTGGTGACGCCGTCGACGAGGTCGTCGAGGTCGCCGACGCCGCCGCTCGCGATGACGGGCACGCGCACCGCGTCCGAGACGGCGCGCACGAGCTCGAGGTCGAAGCCGCGGCGGGTGCCGTCGCGGTCCATGCTGGTGAGCAGGATCTCGCCCGCCCCTAGGCCGGTCACCCGCCGCGCGAAGTCGATCGCGTCGATGCCGGTCGCCCGGCGGCCGCCGTGCGTGAAGATCTCCCAGCGGCCGGGCGCCACGCCCTTCGCGTCGATCGCGACGACGATGCACTGGTCGCCGAAGCGGCGCGCGAGATCGGCGACGAGGCCGGGGTCGGCGACCGCGGCCGAGTTCACCGAGACCTTGTCGGCGCCGGCGAGGAGCAGCGCCCGCACGTCGTCCGCCGAGCGCACCCCGCCGCCGACGGTGAGCGGCATGAAGCAGACGTCGGCGGTGCGGCGCACGATGTCGAGGAGCGTGCCGCGGTTCTCATGGGAGGCGGCGATGTCGAGGAAGCAGAGCTCGTCGGCGCCCGCGGCGTCGTAGGCGCGCGCGATCTCGACCGGGTCGCCCGCGTCGCGCAGCCCGACGAAGTTCACGCCCTTGACGACGCGGCCGTCCGCCACGTCGAGGCAGGGGATGACCCGGACGTTCGCCGGCATCACGCCGCCGCCTTCAGCGCGTCCGCGAGGTCGAGCCGGCCGTCGTAGATCGCGCGGCCGCAGATCACGCCCTCGATACCACCGGCCGCCGGTCCGGCCCCGCCGGACCGAGCGACGTCCCCGAGGTCGGACCGACCGTCTTCGAAGGCCCGTGCTTCGTGCCGGAGCGCCTCTATGTCGCGAAGATCGGCGACGCCGCCCGACGCGATGACGGGGAGCGCGGTCGCGCGCGCCAGCTCGACGGTGGCCTCGAGGTTGACGCCCTTGAGGAGGCCGTCGCGCCCGACGTCGGTGAACAGCAGCGCGGCGATGCCGGCGTCCTCGAACCGCCGCGCGAGCTCGGCGACCGCGAGGTCGGAGACGTCGGCCCAGCCGCGCGTCGCGACGCGCCCGCCGCGCGCGTCGACCGCGACGACGATGCGCCCCGGGTGCGCGGCGGCCGCCGCACGGACCAGTCCGGGGTCCTCGAGCGCCGCCGTGCCCATGACGACGCGCTCGACGCCGAGCGACAGCCAACGCTCGATCGCGTCTCGGGTGCGGATGCCGCCGCCGAGCTGCACCTTGGCCGGAGTCGCGGCGAGGATCGCCTCGACCGCGGCGACGTTGCGACCCTCGCCCGCGAAGGCGCCGTCGAGGTCGACGACGTGCAACCAGCCGGCGCCGGCCCCGGCGAAGGCGCGGGCCTGCGCGGCCGGGTCGTCGGCGTAGACGGTGGCGCGCGCCATGTCGCCTTCGGCGAGGCGCACCACCCGACCGCCCTTGAGGTCGATCGCGGGGAAGATGATCATCGGGCGCTGTTTAAGGGCGCCAGTCCAGGAACGCACGCAGGAAGTTGAGGCCGTAGGCCTGGCTCTTCTCGGGATGGAACTGCACGCCGAGGATGTTGTCGCGCCCGACGATCGCCGCGACCTCGCCGCCGTAGTCGCAGGTGCCCAGCAGGTGCGCGCGATCGGCGGGGGCGAAGCGGAAGCTGTGGACGAAATAGGCCTGGCCGCCGTCCTCGAGGCCGCGGAGCGCCGGGTGCTCGAGCCCGCCGAGCGTGAGGCGCACCGGGCTCCACGCCATGTGCGGCACCTTGAGCATCGGGTCGGCGGGATCGAGCTTCACCACCTCGCCCGGGATCCAGCCCATGCCCTGGTGGACGCCGTGCTCGGTGCCGCGGCGCGCGAGGAGCTGCATGCCGACGCAGACGCCGAGGAACGGCACCTTGGCGTCCATGACGCGGTGGCGGAGCGCCGTCTCCATGTCGGGGAGCGCGCGCAACGCCGCCGCGCACTGGCCGAAGGCGCCGACGCCGGGCAGCACCAGCCGGTCGGCGGCGAGCACCGAGTCGGCCGACGCGGTGGCGAACACCTGGACCTCGCGGCCGACGTCGCGGGCCACCGTCTCGAGCGCCTTGGCGACCGATCGGAGGTTGCCGGCGCCGTAGTCGATGACCGCGATGCGCTCCGCCATCAGCCTGCGCCCCGGAGCGGCGCGACGTTGCCGTCCGCGGCGAGGCCGCCGAGCGTGCCCTTGGTGGAGGGCACGCTGTCGAGCTTGCGCCCGTCGAGCGTCACCGCGGCGCGGAGCGCGCGGGCGAGACCCTTGAAGCAGCTCTCGACGATGTGGTGCGAGTTGGCGCCGTAGAGGTTCTCGACGTGAAGCGTGATGCCGGCCGCGCCCGCGAACGCGTGGAACCACTCCTTGAACAGCTCGGTGTCCATGTCGCCGAGCTTGTCGCGGGTGAACTCCACCTTCCACACGAGGTAGGGCCGGCCCGAGATGTCGAGCGCGACGCGGGTGAGCGTCTCGTCCATCGGCACGTAGGCGTGGCCGTAGCGGGTGATGCCCCTGCGGTCGCCGAGCGCGCGCGCCACCGCCTCGCCGATCGCGATGCCCGAGTCCTCGGTGGTGTGGTGCGCGTCGATGTGGAGGTCGCCCTTGGCCGCGAGCCGGAGGTCGATCAGCGAGTGGCGGCTGGGCTGCTCGAGCATGTGGTCGAGGAAGCCAATGCCGGTCGAGACCTCGTAGACGCCGGTGCCGTCGAGATCGAGATCGACCGAGATCTGCGTCTCGGTGGTGTTCCGCGTGATCTGCGCCATCCGCATGCCTGCCCCTCCTGCCGGGTGGATCCTTGATACTCTATGAACGCTCGCGCGTCGCGGTGAACCGGACGTCGGGGTTGCGCTGCGAGGTGTAGTTGAGCTCCCAGGCATCGCGCGCGAGGTAGACGGGCGCGCCGTCGCGGTCCTCGGCGATCGCGCTGCGGTGCTGGTCGACGAACGCCTCGAGCTTGGCCGGATCGTCCGCCGCCAGCCAGCGCGCGGTCTCCCACGGCGACGGCTCGAAGCCGGCGTCGACCTTGTATTCGGCCTGAAGCCGCGAGATCAGCACCTCGAGCTGGAGCTGGCCGACCACGCCGACGATCCACTGCGAGCCGATCAGCGGGCGGAAGATCTGCGTGACGCCCTCCTCCGCCATATCGTTCAGCGCGTTCCGGAGCTGCTTCGTCTTCGTCGGGTCGCCGAGCTTCACGCGCCGCAGGATCTCGGGCGCGAAGTTGGGGATGCCGGTGAAGGTGAGCGCCTCGCCTTCGGTCAGCGTGTCGCCGACGCGCAGCGAGCCGTGGTTCGGGATGCCGATGATGTCGCCCGGATAGGCTTCCTCGGCGAGCTCGCGCTCGCGCGCGAAGAAGAAGATCGGGCTGTGCACCGCGATCACCTTGCCGGTCTGGACCTGCCTCAGCTTCATGCCGCGGCGGAACTTGCCCGAGCACAGCCGCATGAAGGCGACGCGGTCGCGGTGCTGCGGGTCCATGTTGGCCTGCACCTTGAAGACGAAGCCGGCGACCGCCGGCTCGTCGGGCGCGACCGCGCGCGGCGAGGCGGGCTGCGGGCGCGGCGACGGCGCGTGCGCGTCGAGCGCGGCGATCAGCGCGTCGACGCCGAACTCGCGGAGCGCGCTGCCGAAGTAGACCGGCGTCAGGCTGCCGGCGCGGTAGGCGTCGGCGTCGAAGGCGGCGTAGCCGGCCGAGGCCAGCTCGGCCTCCTCCCGGAAGGCGTCGGCGCGGCCGCCGGGCAGCAGCGCATCGAGCTTCGGGTCGTCGAAGCCGGACAGCGCGACCGCCTCGCCCGAGGGCAGGAGCGCGCGATGGCCGACGAGGTCGTAGAGCCCGGCGAAGTCCATGCCCATGCCCATCGGCCACACCATCGGGCAGACGTCGAGCGCGAGCTTATCGGCGATCTCGTCGAGCAGCTCGAACGGCGAGCGGCCCTCGCGGTCGACCTTGTTGACGAAGGTGATGATCGGCACGTCGCGCAGCCGGCACACCTCGAACAGCTTGCGCGTCTGCGCCTCGATGCCGCGCGCCGCGTCGATCACCATCACCGCCGAGTCGACGGCGGTGAGCGTGCGGTAGGTGTCCTCCGAGAAGTCCTCGTGGCCCGGCGTGTCGAGCAGGTTGAAGGTCACGCCGCCGCGCTCGAAGGTCATCACCGAGCTCGTCACCGAGATGCCGCGCTGCTGCTCGATCTTCATCCAGTCCGAGCGGGCGCGCCGGTTCTGGCCGCGCGCCTTCACCTCGCCGGCGGCGTGGATCGCGCCGCCGTGGAGCAGCAGCTTCTCGGTGAGCGTCGTCTTGCCGGCGACGGGGTGCGAGATGATCGCGAAGGTGCGCCGGTCCGGTCGGAGCGCGGCCAGGGGACTGTTCATAGCGGCGTCCACGTAGCGGCTGCGCGCCCGATTTGCGAGATGGAAGCGTGTCGCGGGCTGGATGCGACGACGACGCCCCGGTCCGCCGGCTTGGCCTTCGCCGGCCCGCCGGCCTATCGTCGCGCGATGCCGACCGCCACGAGGGGAACCGCTCCGCCCGCCGACCGTAAGGCGCTTGGTTCATGATCCTCGCCGCCAGCTACAACATCCGCAAGGCGATCTGCGCCGACCGCCGTCGCCGGCCCGACCGCATCCTCGAGATCCTCGGCGAGCTCGACGCCGACGTCGTGGCGCTGCAGGAGGCCGACCGGCGCTTCGGGTCGCGGGCGAGCGCGATCCCCGCGGCGATGCTCGCCGAGCACAGCCCTTACAAGGCGGTGCCGTTCGACATCCGCCACGGCAGCATGGGATGGCACGGCAACGCGATCATCGTGAAGAAGGACGTCGAGATCGAACGGTTCGAGCCGCTGGTCCTGCCCGCGCTCGAGCCGCGCGGCGCGGTGGTCGCCGACCTCAAGGTACGCGGCCAGGAGCTGCGCGTCGTCGGCATGCACCTCGACCTGTCGGGGCTGTGGCGGCGCCGGCAGGTGCGCGACCTCATCGCGCAGCTCGACCGGCAGCGCCGGAAGCTGCCGACCGTGCTGATGGGCGACCTCAACGAGTGGCGCGAGGCGCAGGGCTGCCTGCACGACTTCGCCGAACGCTACCGCGTGCTCCCCACCGGGCCCACCTTCCACGCCAAGCGTCCGCTCGCCCGGCTCGACCGCATCATCGTGAGCGGCGACGTCGAGGTCGGTTCGGTGGGCGTGCACCATTCCGCGAAGGCGCGCACGGGCTCGGACCACCTGCCGGTCTGGGCGAGGCTGGCGGTCCGGGCCTGAGCGGCGTCAGTGCGTCGTGGCGCGCGGCTCGGCGACCGGCGGCGGGCTGACGCGGAAATCGACCGGCGTCTCGAACGTGTCGAGCGCCGCGCCGCGCGAGGCCTCGACGCCGCGCGGCAGACCGGACCGGTCGCCGTAGTCGAGCTTGCGGCCGGCGTTCGGCGTGTGGCGCTTCTGGACCGCGGCGAACGCGACCGCGTCGAGCGCGGCGATCCCGAGCACCGCGGCGAGCGCGGTCAGCGCGTTGTCGCGCTTCGGGTTGTCGCGGGAGAGCGCGGGCAGCAGCGTCGCGACGTCGACCGCGTCGCCCACGACGCGCGACGCCGCCCCGACGTTGTTCGTCACCGACAGGCACATCACGCCCGACGCGATCTCGCGCGCGCCGTAGGCGCGGATGAGGCCTTCCTTGCCCTCGAGCCCGAGCGTCCGCGCGAGCTGCTTCGAGCGGACGAGCTCGTAGGCGCCGAGGCCGAGCGAGAACCAGCCGAGCAGGCGCACCAGCCGGTCCGAATAACCGAACGAGCTCGGCCCCTTCTTCAGCACCTTCGGGTCGCCCGGCGAGCGGGCGAACTGGGTCATGTTGGTCATGAGGTTCATGGTCTCAGCTCCCGGGCTTGAGGACGACCTTGACGCAGCTGTCCTGCTTGTCGCGGAAAATCTTGTACATCTCCGGCCCGTCCTCGAGCCCGCCCTCGTGCGTGATGACGAACGAGGGGTCGATCTTGCCGTCCTCGATCAGGCGCAGCAGCGTCGGCGTCCAGCGGTTGACGTGCGTCTGGCCCATGCGGAAGGTCAGGCCCTTGTTCATCGCGATGCCGAACGGGATCTTGTCGACGAGGCCGGCGTAGACGCCGGGGATCGACAGCACGCCGCCCGGCCGGCAGACGTAGATCATCTCGCGCAGCACGTGCGGGCGGTCGGTCTCCTGCATCATCATCTGCTTGGCGCGGTCGTAGATCGTGTCGGGCTGCGACGGCGTGACGTGCGCCTCGAGGCCGACGCAGTCGATGCACTTCTCCGGGCCCTTGCCGCCGGTCAGCTCGAACAACCGCTCGACGACGCTCTCCTCCTCGTAGTCGATGGTGATCGCGCCGCCGGCGCGCGCCATCGACAGCCGCTCGGGCAGGTAGTCGATCGCGATCACCTGGCGCGCCCCGAGCAGGATCGCCGACCGGATCGCCATCTGACCGACCGGACCGCAGCCCCAGATGGCCACCGTGTCGGTCGGCTGGATGTCGCACTGGACCGCCGCCTGCCAGCCGGTGGGCAGGATGTCCGACAGGAAGAGGAGCTGGTCGTCCGTCAGGTCGGTCTCGGGCACCTTGATGTGCGTCGTGTCGGCGAAGGGCACGCGCAGATACTCGGCCTGGCCGCCGGGGTAGCCGCCGGTCAGGTGCGTGTAGCCGAACAGGCCCGCGGTCGGTCCGCCGAACGCCTTGGCCTGCAGGTGCTTGTTGCGGTTGGTGGTCTCGCACAGCGAGTAGTTCTGGCGGCGGCACTGCTCGCAGTCGCCGCACCAGATGGTGAAGGGGACGACGATGCGGTCGCCCTTCTTCAAGGCGCCGTTCACCCCGGAGCCCACCTCGACCACCTCGCCCATCGACTCGTGGCCGAGGATGTCGCCCGGCATCATCGCCGGGATGAAGTTGTGGAACAGGTGGAGGTCGGAGCCGCAGATCGCGCAGCTCGTCACCTTGATGATCGCGTCGCGCGGATGCTCGATCTCGGGATCCGAGACCGTGTCGCAGCGGACGTCTTCCTTGCCGTGCCAGACCAGCGCTTTCATCGGGGCGTCTCTCCTGTTCGTCGGTCCCCCGCTCGCCGTGCCGCCACCAATGGTCGCAAGCGCTTAAGGTTGCACGGCTGCGATAGAACGAGGCGCTTGCGCGGGCGGCGGCGCGGTCCCTAGGCTGCGCCCCGTGGGAGGAACGACATGAAGCGGATGCTCGCCTTCGGACTGATGCTGCTGGCCGCCGCGTCGCTGCGCGCGCAGGAGGCACCGCCGCCGGAGATCGCCGCCGCGCTGCCCGTCGTCGACGGGCTTTTCGAAACGTACATGCGCGACGCGCACGTCCCCGGGCTGGTCTACGGCATCGTCGCCGACGGCCGGCTGGTCTACGTGAAGTCGCTCGGCGTCCAGGACCTGGCGCGGAAGCGGCCGGTCACCCCCGACACGCTGTTCCGCATCGCCTCGATGACCAAGGCGTTCACCGCGCTGTCGGTCCTCGGCTTGCGCGACCGGGGCAAGCTGGCGCTCGACGCGGCCGCCGAGACCTACGTGCCCGAGATGCGCGGCTGGACCTACCCGACGGGCGACTCCCCGCGCATCCGCGTGCGCGACCTGCTCCACCACACGGCGGGCTTCGTCACCGACGACCCCTGGGGCGACCGGCAGCAGGTGCTCCCCGAGGCCGAGTTCACGCGCCTGCTGCGCGCGGGCGTGCCCTTCACGCGCCCGCCGGGCACCGCGTTCGAATATTCGAACCTCGGCTACGCGATCCTCGGCCGCATCGTCGCCAACGTTTCGGGGCAGCCCTACGCGGCCCACGTCGAGCGCGCGCTGCTGCGCCCGCTCGGGATGTCGTCGACCGGCTACGAAGTGGGCGAGAGCCCGATCGAGCGGCGCGCGATCGGCTATCGCTGGGAGAACGACCGCTGGACCGAAGAGCCGACGATGCGCCACGGCGCGTTCGGCGCGATGGGCGGTCTCCAGACCAGCGCCAACGACTACGCCAGGTACGTCGCCTGGCTGCTGTCGGCGTGGCCGGCGCGCGACGGGCCCGAGACGGGCCCGATCAAGCGTTCGACGGTGCGCGAGATGGCGCAGGGGTCGAACTTCGCGTCGTCGCGCCAACGCTTCGGACGCAGCGGCGCGGCGGCCTGCCGGTTGGCGTCCGCCTACGGCATGGGCGTCAACGCCGCCGCCGACTGCGACCTCGGGCTGACGCTGTTCCACGGCGGCGGCTACCCCGGCTACGGCTCGCACATGCTGCTGCTGCCGGACCACGGCGTCGGCGTCTTCGCGTTCGCCAACCGCACCTACGCCGGTCCGTCGGCGCCGGTATGGGACGCCGCCGTCGCGCTCCACCGGGCCGGCGCGCTCAGGGGGCGGCCGACGGCCGTGAGCGCGTCGCTCGCCGCCGCCTACCGGGCGGCGGGCGCGATGTACGCCGCGGGCGACGTGGATCCGGGGCGCGACCGGCTCGCGATGAACTTCCTGATGGACCGCTCGGCGGAGAACTGGCGCGCCGAGTTCGCCCGGCTGAAGGCCCGGGTCGGCGACTGCGACACGGCGGCGCCCGTCGAGGCGACCGGCGCGCTGTCGGGCCGCTTTTCCTGGCGCTGCGACCGCGGCCGGATCGACGGTCAGCTGCTGCTCGCCCCCACCGCGCCCGCCGGCATCCAGGCGCTGCGCCTCAACCTACCCACGCCCTGAGGAGAGAATGATGGCCCTGCCGCTGTTTTTCGGAGTCGCGGGCGTCGCCGCCGCAGCGCTCGGCGCCTCGGCGCTGTTCACCGCCCGCACCGCGCGCCGGGTGACGCGCGAGCTGCCGCCCAGAGGCCGCTTCGTCGACCTCGACGGCGGGCGGCTGCACTATCTCGATCTCGGATCGGGGCCGCCGATCGTGATGATCCACGGCCTCGGCGGACAGACGGCGCACTTCACCCATTCGCTCACCGACCGGCTGAAGGACGACTTCCGCCTCGTCGTCGTCGACCGCCCGGGCGCCGGCCACTCGCCGCGCGCCGCCGACGCCCCCGCCAACGTGCGGGCGCAGGCCGCCTCGATCGCCGGGCTGATCCGCCACCTGGCGCTCGAGCGGCCGCTCGTCGTCGGCCACTCGCTCGGCGGCGCGGTCGCGCTGGCGCTCGCGCTCGACCATCCCGACGCCGTCGGCGGCCTGGCGCTGATCGCGCCGCTCACCCATCCGCAGGACGAGGTGCCGGACGCGTTCAGGGGCCTCGCCATCCGGTCGCCGGCCGTCCGCCGCTTCGTGGCGGCGACGGTCGCGACGCCCGCCGCCATCGCCACCCGCGACAAGGTGCTGGCGCACGTGTTCGGGCCCGATCCGGTGCCCGACGACTTCGGCACGGCGGGCGGCGGGCTGCTCGGCCTGCGCCCGAGCGCCTTCTACCACACGTCGACCGACCTCGTCGCCGCGAGCGAGGACCTGCCGGCGATGGTCGAGCGCTACGGCACGCTCGCGGTTCCGGTCGCCGTCCTCTACGGCCGCGACGACCGGATCCTGTCGCCGCAGGCGCACGGCGAGGCCCTGCGCGGGCGCGTGCCGGACCTGCGGCTCGACGTCGTGGACGGCGGCCACATGCTGCCGATCACCGCGCCCGACGCGACCGCGGCCTGGATCCGCGACGTGGCGCGCCGGCGCTGAGCCGCGGCCGGCCAAGACGTCTCGCGCGGATCAGGCCAAGAGGTCGTCGAGCGCGCCGATCACCGCCTGCGCGGGACAAGGCTTGTCGAGCATGACGCTGCCGATCACGCGGCGGGGCGTGGCGTAGCTGTAGGCCGAGACGTAGACGACCGGCAGGTCGGGCCGCAACTCGCGCGCGGCCTCGGCGACGTCCCAGCCGTCGATCGTGCCGGGGAGCCGCAGGTCGGTCACGAGCGCGTCAACTTCGGCGCCGGTCGCGAGGAGCGCGACGGCGTCCTCGCCGGTCGCGCACTCGACGACCTCGAAGCCCTCGTCCGAGAGCTGTTGGGCGAGCGTGTAGCGCACCATCGGCTGGTCCTCGACGAACAGGACCGTCGGGCGGACGCCCTGCCGGCGTTCCGAGCCGTCCGGCGCGAGCAGCCAGCCGCGCGGCGCGGCGCCGTGCCCCTGCGAAGCAAACAAAACCGGCATCGAAACGCCTCCGGCTCCACGCCCTGACCGTACAAACACGCACTTGCGGGTGCGGCAATATGCTCGGTGGGAGACGCGCCGCAAGCGGTTTTGTTCGGAACCCGACACAAGCCTCGTTCGCTTACGTCCGTGTATCGGTTGCGTGGCGTATGAACCGGCGGAGCGGCGACGAGATCGAGCGTCGCATCAGCGACTGGGAGCGGACGAGGGACGGCCTCGGCGCCGAGGCCACGCACGGGCTCGTCCGCTACATCAACGACGAGATCGACCGGCTGCGCTACGAGAAGATGATGCGCGACCGGCCGATGGCGGGCGGGCGCCGCGCCACCGATCCCCGCCCGTTCGTCGACATGTCCGACGGTCCTAGGCCGGCACCTCGCCGTTGACGAGCCGCGCGAGCGCGGCGCGCCCGCGCGCGACCCGGCTCTTCACCGTGCCCAGCGGCACGCCCTGGAGCTCGGCCGCCTCTTCGTAGGTGTGCTCCTCGGCGCCGACGAGCAGCAGCACGTCGCGCTGAGCGTCGGGCATCTTGGCGAGCGCGCTGACCACGTCCTGGACGTGGAGGCGGTGCTCCTGGTCGGCCTGCGCCGACAGCCGCACCTCGGCGAACGCCTCGTCGTAGTCGCCGGTGAAGCGCCGCCGCCGCATCTGCGACAGGAACACGTTGCGCAGGATGGTGTGCGTCCAGGCCTTGATGCTGGTGCCGGGCTGGAAGCGGTGACGCGCGGCCCAGGCCTTGAGCATCGTCTCCTGCACGAGGTCGTCCGCCATCGCGTCGTCGCGGCAGAGGTTGCGCGCGAACTGCCGCAGCGCGGGGACGACCCCGGTCAGAAGCTTCTTGAACTCCCGGTCGCCGTCCGACCGTCGGCTCTCCGCGGCGCCGAGCCGGTCCAAGAGGTCGCGGAACTCCGGCGGCAGCGACGCCGCGGCGGCCCGCGCATAGGCCAACGACAGATAACGCCCGACAAGCTCGCGCAACGCCATGACACCCAACCCTTGTTCACTGCCCGCAAGCATAAGCGACGAGCGGCGCGCGTGTTCCATGGACCCGTAACGATCGTCGGTCGCCTCCCCCCTGGCGCGATCTTTGAACCCCCGCACGGCGCACCTATATCGCTGTCCGACACCCCCTCCTGACAAGGATAGCCTTCCCCTATGTCCGAAATCCCCACCTGGCACGGCACGACGATCCTGTCGGTGCGCAAGGGCGGCAAGGTCGTCGTCGCGGGCGACGGCCAGGTCTCGCTCGGGCCGACCGTCGTCAAGGCGAACGCGCGCAAGGTGCGCCGCCTCGGCGACAAGGGCGACGTGATCGGCGGCTTCGCCGGTTCGACCGCCGACGCCTTCACCCTGTTCGACCGGCTCGAAGCGAAGCTCGAGCGCTGGCCCGGGCAGCTCATGCGCGCGGCGGTCGAGCTCGCGAAGGACTGGCGCACCGACCGCTACCTGCGCCGCCTCGACGCGATGATGGCGGTGGCCGACAAGAACGTGACGCTGATCCTCACCGGCAACGGCGACGTGCTCGAGCCCGCCGACGGCATCGCCGCGATCGGATCGGGCGGCAACTACGCGCTGGCGGCCGCCCGCGCGCTGGTCGACACCGACAAGGACGCCGAGGAGATCGCGTGGCGCGCGATGAAGATCGCCGCCGAGGTCTGCGTCTACACCAACGAGAACATCATCATCGAAACGCTGGAGTCAGAGCGGTGAACGCCACGGCAGCCCATCCCAACGAAGCGCCGGCCGCGACCGGCGAGGCGGCCGCTACGGCCGCGCTCACCCCGAAGGCGGTGGTCGCCGCGCTCGACCGCTACATCGTCGGGCAGAAGGAGGCGAAACGTGCGGTCGCCGTCGCGCTCCGCAACCGCTGGCGCCGCCAGCAGCTGGAGGACGCGCTGCGCGACGAGGTCAACCCGAAGAACATCCTGATGATCGGGCCCACCGGCTGCGGCAAGACCGAGATCAGCCGGCGCCTGGCGAAGCTCGCCGACGCGCCGTTCTTGAAGATCGAGGCCACCAAGTTCACCGAGGTCGGCTACGTCGGCCGCGACGTCGACTCGATCGTCCGCGACCTCGTCGAGGAGTCGATCCGGCTGGTGCGTGAGGCCAAGCGCGCGGGCGTGCGGGAGGCGGCCGAGGCCGCCGCCGAGGCGCGGCTGCTCGACGCGCTCGTCGGCAAGGACGCGTCCGAGGCGACGCGCCAGGCCTTCCGCCAGCGCTTCCGCGACGGCCACCTCGCCGGCCGCGAGGTCGAGGTCGAGGTCGAGGACAGCGCCGGCCAGATGCCGTTCGAGATCCCGGGCATGGCGCCGGGGCAGGTCGGCATGATCAATCTGTCCGACATGTTCGGCAAGGCGTTCGGCACGCGCACCAAGCGGCGCAAGATGCCGGTCGAGCAGGCCTGGGAGGTGCTCGTCGCCGAGGAGAGCGACCGGCGGCTGGACCAGGACGAGGTGGTGCGCGAGGCCGTGCGCGGCGCCGAGCAGAACGGCATCGTGTTCCTCGACGAGATCGACAAGATCGCCGTGAGCGACGTGCGCGGCGGCTCCGTCTCGCGCGAGGGCGTGCAGCGCGATCTGCTGCCCCTGATCGAAGGCACGACCGTCGCGACGAAGTACGGGCCGGTCAAGACCGACCACATCCTGTTCATCGCGTCGGGCGCCTTCCACGTGGCCAAGCCTTCCGACCTGCTGCCCGAGCTCCAGGGCCGGCTGCCGATCCGCGTCGAGCTCAAGGGGCTGAGCGAGGAGGACTTCCGCCACATCCTGACCGACACCGAGGCTTCGCTCATCAAGCAGTACAAGGCGCTGATCGGCACCGAGGGCGTCGAGCTCGAGTTCACCGAGGACGGCATCGACGCGATCGCGGGCATGGCGGCCGACGTCAACGACCGCGTCGAGAACATCGGCGCCCGTCGGCTGCAGACGGTGATGGAGAAGCTCCTGGAAGAGGTGAGCTTCGACGCGTCGGAGAACGCCGGCGGCAAGGTGGTGGTCGACCGCGACTACGTCGAGCGCCAGCTCGAGGAGATCGTGCGCGACAACGATCTGTCGAAGTTCATCCTTTGAGCGCCCTCTCGGGCGGGCCGGCGGCGGCCCGCCCGGGGATCCGGCAAACATTCCCTAGCGCGAGCCCAAGAATCGGTTGTTTGGCGCTCCCTCGCGCGGAGCGCATCTAGGCGGGCCTGAGAAAGGCTTGTCCTCATGGCATCGAAGCTCGATCCCCACGCCCGCGGCCGCGCCATCCTCGTCGGCGCGGGACCCGGCGACCCCGACCTGCTCACCGTCAAGGCGGTGCGCGCGCTCGAAGCCGCCGACGTCGTCGTCCACGACGGCCTCGTCGACCCGCGCGTCCTCGACCTCGCGCCCGGCGGCGCGATCCGCATCTCGGTCGCCAAGCGCCGCGACCGCCACACGCTGCCGCAGGCGGCGATCAACGCGCTCGTCGTCGCGCACGTGCGCACCGGCGCGGTGGTCGTGCGCCTCAAGGGCGGCGACCCCTTCGTCTTCGGCCGCGGCGGCGAGGAGGTGGAGGCGGTGCGCGACGCCGGGCTCCCCGTCGAAGTGATCCCCGGCGTGTCGGCCGCGCTCGGCTGCGCGGCCGCCGCGATGGTGCCGCTCACCCACCGCGAGTTCGCCTCGACCGTCAGCTTTGTCGCGGGTCAGTGCAAGGGACTGACCGAACAGGACTGGAGCGGCCTCGCCGGGCCGGGCCGCACGCTCGTCGTCTACATGGGCGTGGCGACCGCGGGCCGGATCGCCGACAAGCTGATGGCGGACGGTCTGTCGCCCGAGACGCCGGTGGCGATCCTCGAGCGCGGCACGCTGCCGAACGCGCGCAGCTTCCGGACGCTGCTCGCCGACCTCGGCGGCGCGGTCGACCGCCTGGCGGTGGCGAGCCCCGCGGTCCTGGTGATCGGCGAGGTGGCGACGCTCGGCGACTGCGAGGACGTACTGGCCCGCTACGCGACGCGGGCGGAGGCGCTGGCGGCATGAAGATCCTGACCGGCAACGACCTCGGGAGCGGCGCGGTGGTGTGGTGGACCGGCGAGAGCTGGAGCCGCTTCGTCGCCGACGCCGTCGACGTCGCCGAGCACGGCGAGGCGATCGCGGCCGCCGAAGAGGCGGCGCGGCGGGTGAACGCCCCCTACGTCGTCGAGGCGATCGCCGGGCCCGACGGCCCGGCGCCCGCCCACATCAAGGACCGCATCCGCAGCCGCGGGCCGACGGTCCGAACCGACCTCCAACTCGAGCGCGATCCCGCCGCCGGGAGCTACGTGATCTGATGTACCGCTACGATTCCTACGACCAGGCCATCGTCGACGCCCGCGTCGACGAGTTCCGCGATCAGGTGACCCGCCGGCTGGCGGGCGATCTGTCCGAAGATCAGTTCAAGCCGCTGCGGCTGAAGAACGGGCTCTACCTGCAGCTCCACGCCTACATGCTGCGCGTGGCGATTCCCTACGGCACGCTCGACGGCCGCCAGATGCGGATGCTCGCCCACATCGCGCGCACCTACGACCGCGGCTACGGCCATTTCACCACGCGCCAGAACATCCAGTACAACTGGATCAGGCTCGAGGACGCGCCCGACATCCTCGCGGACCTCGCCACCGTCGAGATGCACGCCATCCAGACGAGCGGCAACTGCATCCGCAACATCAGCTCGGACCAGTTCGCGGGCGCGGCCGCCGACGAGGTCGCCGACCCGCGGCCGTGGGCGGAGCTGCTGCGCCAATGGTCGAGCTTCCACCCGGAGTTCAGCTACCTGCCGCGCAAGTTCAAGATCGCGGTGGTGGGCAGCGACACCGACCGCGCGGCGGTCCAGCTCCACGACATCGGGCTTCAGCTCGTGGCGCGCGACGGGCAGGTCGGGTTCAAGGTGTTCGTCGGCGGCGGCATGGGGCGCACGCCGATGCTCGCCGCGCTGATCCGCGATTTCCTGCCCGCCGAGCACTTCCTGAGCTACCAGGAGGCGATCCTGCGGGTCTACAACCGCCACGGACGCCGCGACAACATCTACAAGGCGCGCATCAAGATCCTCGTCAACGACCTCGGCGCCGAGGAGTTCGCGCGCCAGGTCGAGGCGGAATGGCAGGCCATCCGGCCGCTGGGGATCGACGCGCCGGCCGCCGAGATCGAGCGTATCGCGGGCTTCTTCGCGCCGCCGGCCTTCGAACGCGGGCTGCCGGACGAGATCGACCTTTCCGATCCCGGCTTCGCGCTCTGGGCCGAGACCAACGTGCACCCGCACAAGGTGCCGGGCTACGCGATCGCGACGATCAGCCTGAAGCCGGTCGGCGGCATCCCCGGCGACGCCTCGGCGGAGCAGATCGACCTCGTGGCCGACCTCGCCGAACGCCTGAGCTTCGACGAGCTGCGCGTCACGCACGCCCAGAACCTCGTGCTGCCGCACGTGCGCAAGCGGGACCTTCACGAGCTGTGGCGCCGGCTCGACGAGGCGGGGCTGGCCAACGCCAACCTCGACCTCGCCAGCGACATCATCGCCTGCCCTGGACTCGACTATTGCAGCCTCGCCAACGCGCGCTCGATCCCGGTGGCGCAGGCGATCGGCCGGCGGCTGGCGCCGGTGGAGCGCGAGGTGGGCGAGCTCAAGATCAAGATCTCGGGCTGCATCAACGCCTGCGGGCACCACCACGCCGGCCACATCGGCATCCTCGGCGTCGACCGGAAGGGCGAGGAGAACTACCAGCTCCTGCTCGGCGGATCGGGCGCGGAGGACGCGAGCCTCGCCAAGATCATCGGCCCCGGCTTCAGCCAGGAGGGCGTGGTGAACGCGGTCGAGAAGGTGGTGACGCGCTACCGCGAGCTGCGCGCGTCGCCCGGCGAGCGCTTCCTCGACACCTACCGGCGCGTCGGCGTCGAACCCTTCAAGGAGGCCGTCTATGGTGGCTGACCAACCGCCCGGCTCGGCCTCGCTGCGCTTCCGCGACGATCCGTCGGTCGAGGAGCCCGGCGTCACGCTCGACGCCTTCCTCGACCAGACCAACGCGAGCGCCGTGCGCATCGAGCCGGGCGAGGACGTGCGGCGGCTCGCCCCGGTGATCGACCGCGTCCGGCTCGTCGAGATCGGCTTTCCGACGTTCCGCGACGGGCGCGGCTATTCGGCCGCCCGCATCCTGCGGGAGGAGCTCGGCTACGCCGGCGAGCTCCGCGCGCAGGGCGACGTCGGCGTCGACCAGCTCTGGTTCATGCGCCGCTGCGGCTTCGACAGCTTCGCCCCCGACAAGGCGCTCGATCCCGCGGCGGTCGAACGCGCCCTCGCCCGATACCGCTTCGTCTACCAGGACGCCGCCGACGGCCGGCCGGCCGCGTGGAAGCTGCGCCATGGCTAAAGCCGCGCGCGACCTCGACCGCATCGACGCGGCCCCGGCGTTCAACGCCGCGGCGGTCGAGGCGCTGGAGGCGCGCTTCGCGGGCGTCCGCACCGACGAAATGCTGCAGCATTTGCTGCGCAGCATTCTGCCGGGACGCGCGGCGGTCGTCTCGTCGTTCGGCGCGGAGTCGGCGGTGCTGCTGCACCTCGTCGCGACGATCGACCGGTCGGTGCCGCTGATCTTCGTCAACACGCAGAAGATGTTCGGCGAAACGCTGGCGTACCGCGACGAGCTCGCCGAGCGGTTGGGCTTTACCGACCTGCGCGTCGTCCGGCCCGATCCGTACCGGCTGGCGCAGCGCGACGCGACCGGGCTTCGCTGGTCCTACGACCCCGACGGCTGCTGCGAGATCCGCAAGGTCGAACCGCTGCGCCGCGCGCTCGGCGGGTTCGACGCCTGGATCTCGGGCCGTAAGTCCTACCAGCTCGGCCGCGACGCGCTTCCGCGCTTCGAGCTCGACGAGGGCCGGCTCAAGATCAACCCGCTCGCCGGCTGGTCGAAGGCCGACGTCGACGGCTACGCGGCGGCGCACGAGCTGCCGACCCATCCGCTCGTGGCCAGGGGCTTTCCGTCGATCGGCTGCGTGCCCTGCACCAGCCCCGTCGAGCCCGGCGAGGACCCGCGCGCCGGCCGCTGGCGCGGCTGGGACAAGACCGAGTGCGGCATCCACACCGGCGGCCCCGACCAGCCGAGCTTCTGATGGACCATCTGCCGCTGTTCGTGACGCTGCGCGGCCGCTCCGCGCTGCTCGTCGGCGACGGCCCCGCCGCCGACGCCAAGCGCCGGCTGATCGAAGGCGCGGGCGGGCGGGCCGTGCGCGAGCCCGAGGCGGAAACGCGGATCGCCTTCGTCGCGATCGAGGGCGAGGCCGCGCCGACGGAAGCGGCGCGGCTCAAGGCCGCGGGGCTCCTCGTCAACGTCGTCGACCGGCCCGAGCTGTGCGACTTCATCGTTCCGGCGATCGTCGATCGTTCGCCCGTCGTCGTCGCGATCGGCACCGGCGGCGCGTCGGCCTCGCTCGCCAAGAGCCTGCGCGAACGACTGGAGGCGTTGCTGCCCGCGGCGCTCGGCGGGCTCGCGCGGTCCGTCCGCGCCCGCCGCGGCGACGTCGGCAGGACCTTGCCGACGATCGAGGAGCGCCGGCGCTTCTGGGACGCGCTGATGACGCCCGGCGCGCCGCTCGATCCGCTCCGCCCGGCCGACGACGCCGACGCGGCCATCGCGGCGGCGCTCGCCGGGCCGCCCGAGGCGCCCGACCGGTTGGTCACCGTCGAGCTGACGAGCGACGATCCCGACGAGCTGACGCTCCGGCAGCTGCGGGCGTTGTCGCAGGCCGACGCGATCTACGTCACGCCCGACGTGCCGGCCGCCGTGATCGACCGGGGGCGGCGCGACGCGGCGCGTGTCGTCTGCACCGCGCCGCCCGCCGACCGCGCGGCCGGCTACGGCGTGTTCCTGACCCGACGGCGTTGACGGCGGTCGCCGGACGCATCAGGCGGTCCGCGCCCGGCGCGCCGGACCTGCCATCCAGTCGACGAAGTCCGCTTCGTCCATCGGTCGGGCGAATGCGTAGCCCTGGAGCAGCTCGCAGCCGACGACGCCGAGGATGTCGGCCTGCAACGGCGTCTCGACGCCTTCGGCGACGCAGTCGTAGCCGAGCCCGTGCGCGAGCGAGACGATCGCGTTGACGATGGTGCGCGCGTCGGCCGAACGGGCGATGTCCTGGACGAGCGACCGGTCGATCTTGAGCCGGTCGATCGGCAGGTGCTTGAGCCGCGCGAGGTTCGAATAGCCGGTGCCGAAGTCGTCGATCGCGATCGACAGGCCGAGCTCGCGCAGGCGGGCGACGCGCTCGATGAGCGGGCTGTCGCCGGTCATCACCAGCGACTCGCTGATCTCGATCTCGAGCCGCCGGGCGTCGGCGCCGTAGGCGGCGAGGCTTTCCTTAACCAGGTCGACGAAATCGGGGCGCGCGAGCTGGCGCGGCGACACGTTGAACGCGAGGCGGCAGTCGAGCCCCTGCGCCGCCCACCGCGCGGCGGTCGCCGCCGCGCGGTCGAGCACCCAGCGGCCGATGTCGAGGATGAGGCCCGACTCCTCGGCGACGTCGATGAAGCTGTCGGGCAGGCGGAGCTCGCCGCCCGGATGGTTCCAGCGGAGCAGCGCCTCCGCCGAGACGGGCAGGCCGGTGCGCGCCGCCACCATCGGCTGGAACAGGAGCTCGAACCCGCCCGTCGCGCAGGCGTCGCGCAGCTCCCCCTCGAGGCGGAGGCGGTCGCGTGCCTGGCGGTTGAGATCGGCCGAGTAGGCGCTGTGCTGGTTCCGCCCCAGCGCCTTGGCGTGGTACATCGCCGCGTCGGCGTTGCGCATCAGCCGGTCGTAGTCGGCCCCGTCGTCCGGGCGGCAGGCGATGCCGATGCTCGCGGCGACCACCACGGACCGGCCGCCGAGGTCGAACGGCTCCTCGAGCGCGTCCAGGATCCGCCGGGCGAGACGCGTGCCCTCGTCCGGGTCGGCGACCCCGGGCACGAGCACGGTGAACTCGTCGCCGGCGAGCCGCGCGACGACCGGCGGTCGGGGCAGGCCGGTCTCGGCCGCGTAGGCGCCAAGCAGCCCGCGGACGCGTGCGGCGAACAGGGCGAGGAGACGGTCGCCCGCCGAATGGCCGAGGCTGTCGTTCACCGCCTTGAACCGGTCGAGGTCGATGAACAGCAGGACGGCCGGGTCGGGGGGATCGGTCCGCGCGTCGACGAGCCGGCGGAAGTGCAACCGGTTGGGCAGGTCCGTGACCGGATCGTGCAGCGCCAACTGCTGGATGTCGTCGAGGCTCGACCGCACCCGCCGGAGCAGCACCTCGAGCGAAGCCACGAGGTGCGGCAGCACCGCCGCGGCCGATCGGCCGAAGGAGACGTCGAGCGCGCCGGCCGCCGCCGTGCGCAGCGCCTCGAGGATGGTGTCGAGCGCGCGGGCAACCGGTTCGAGCGCGCGCATGGTCGCCACCGAGGTGACCGCCGCGGTCACCACCGAGAGCGCGATGGCGTCGAGCGCCTGCCGGCTGGCTCGGTCGGTGCCGAGGTCGATCTTCTCGGCGGTGTCGGTGGCGAGCAGCGCGAGGATGAGCACCACCGAACCCGCGCCCGCGGCGAACGCCATCGCCCGGTCGCGGAAATTTTCGTCGTGCATGGTTCGCGCGCGCATCGTCCCCCCCGGGACCGACGTTGCGCGCGCGAACGTAAAGAAACGGCTAAGCGCTAGCCGCCCAGCGCCTGGCGCACGAGCTTGCCGAGGAGCACGGTCGCGACCGGGTCGGTGCCGGCGGGTTCGGCGGTGAGACGGAAGGTGGTGAACACCGCCTTGCCGCGGCCGAACCAGCGCTCGCAGATCAGCGCCGCCGCCTTGTGCGCCCAGCCGACGACGAGCCCCGACTGGACGTGCGCCTCGAACTCCCAGGGCTTGAGCCCGGTGAGCACGTGGCGCGGCACGCAGCGTTCGAACGACATGTCGAACATCGGGCCGCCCGGCATGTCGTCGAAGTGGCCTGCGCGCCGGAGCCAGCTGAAGGCGGTGATCCAGTCCGACCGGTAGACCGGGTGGTCGCGGTCCTGCGCGTAGAGACCGGGGAAGGCCTCGTGCATGTAGTACTGCACGGGCAGGATCGACGTCGGCTGGTCGGAGCGCAGCCAGCGGCTGTCGCCTTCCTCGTAGACGACGAGCGCGCGCTGGCCGCGGCGCACCGCTTCGACCTGCGCGGTGTTCATCAGACACGCGACGATGAGGTCGGCGCCCTCCTCGTCGTCCACCACCTGGAAGCCGAGCGCGGCGAGGCGCGAGGCCATCTCGGGGTTCTCGGCCCAGATCTTCGCGGTCACGTCCGTCGCGGGGGTCGGCTTCGGGTAGACGCTGAACGCCTCGTAGTTCCTGGCGACGGTGTTGCCGCGGCCGTCCTTCAGCTCGAAGCAGAGCCGCGCGGCCTCCGCCTTGGCGGCGTTGGGCAGCACGATGTCGATGGCGCCGAGTGCGAGGACGGCGCCCGGCGCGGCCGACGGCACGGGCACGCGCCCCGTCAGGCCGAACGGCTTCACCTCCCATTCGAGGTGCGCGCCGGGCGGCAGCGTCGCGCCGCCGGTCGCCACCTTCGGCTCGAAGACGAGGCGCTCGCCGGTCCAGTAGCCCCACTTCCTGAAGCCGGGGATGACGACGAGGTCGGCGTTGAGGTGGCTGAACGGCTCGTGGAAGGCGCGCAGGTTGCGCTCCATGTCCATCAGCCCGTTCGATTCCCAGTAGATGTCGGTGAGCTCGGTGATGACGTAGCCCTGGATCGAGGAATATTCGCGCAGCTTCTCGATCTCGTACTTGAGCCCCATCCACTGGTACCACTGCGTGCCTTCGATGAAGGCGTCGAAGCTGCCGAAGGCCCGGTCGAGGAAGTAGCTGCGGTAGCGCTGCTCGATGCCGCGCGGATAGGCGACGCCTTCGCCCCAGTTCTGGCCGGTCTGGAACCACCAGGGATCGATCGTGCCGCCGCGGCGCAGGTCCCTCGGGTTGGGCAGGCCCCAGATGCCGAACTCCGAGCAGACGAGCGGCTCGTCGCCCCGGTTCTGCGCGTCGCCGTAGGGGCTGAAGGTCCAGCCCGTGCGCTTGGCGAAGCTGTCGGTGAGCTCGTCCCATTCCTCGCGCCGGTCCGGGATGCCGCGGTAGTAGTGGTAGTCCTCGATGTCGGTCTTGACGTGGAAGTTCGGGAAGCAGGCCGAGTTGTCGACCGCGAGGCGCGTCGGGTCGTAGACCTTCAGCCAGTCGTACTGCTCGATCAGCCACTGGCGGTGCTCGGGGTTCTCGGTGAGCCGCGTGCCCCAGTCCTCGTTGATGATCGTCCAGGCGATGATCGAGGGGTGGTGGCCGTCGCGCGCGATGATGCCCTCGGCGGTCTCGCGGGCGCGCTGCGCCGCCTTTTCCGAGAAGCGCTCGAAGTTCGGGAACTCGGTCCACACGAGCAGGCCGAGCCGGTCGCAGATGTCGTAGTAGACCGGGTCGGGCACCTTGATGTGGCAGCGCACCGTGTTGAGGCCGAGCTGCTTGGCCTTGAGCATCTGGTCTTCGAGATACTCGGGGTTGGGCAGCGTGTAGAGGCCTTCCGGATAATAGTCCTGGTCGAGCGCGCAGCGCATGTAGATCTGCTGCCCGTTCAGGAAGAACTTGCCGTCGCGCGTCTCGATGGTGCGGAAACCGAAGTGGAGCGAGTAGGTGTCGAGCAGCTCGGACCCGCGCACGAGGTCGACGACGACGCGGTAGAGGTTGGGGTGTTCCGGCGACCAGGGCTGGACCCCGTCGACCGCCATGCCGATCCGGCCGCTTTCGGTCCCGGCGCAGGGGTGGGTGTGGCGGGCGACCTCCTGCCCGTCGGGACCGTGGATCGTGCAGTTGAGCTGGAGCTCGGCCGCCGCCTGCGACACGTCGACCTCGACGCCGACGGCGCCGGTGGCGAGGTCCGGGTGGACGCGCACCGCCTTCAGATGCTCCGCGGCGCGCGCCTCGAGCCACACCGGCTGCCAAATGCCGCCCATCGGGCCGTACCAGCTCTGCTTGCCGTGCGGGATCTCCTGGAAGGGATGATCCGGGAACTCCGCCATGTCGTTCGACGGCAGCGTCACCTTCACCTCGAGGAGGTTGTCCTCCCATAGGGTGTCGGGGTCGAGCGGCACCTCGAACGCGAGGTAGCCGCCCTCGTGCCGGCAGAGCAGGCGTCCGTTGACGTAGACGTCGGCGAGGTAGTTGACCGCGCCGAAGCCGAGCACGACGTGCCGCTTCCGGAACGCCTTGGGCACGGTGAAGTAGCGCCGGTACCAGGTGACGCCGTGCGTCTCGCGCAGGTCGTCGAACTGCGCCTGCCACACGCCCGGCACCTGGATCGCGCGCCAGTTCTCCTCGCGGTCGAGGCGGAAGTCCCAGACGCCGTCGAGACTCACGCGCTCGCGCGTCGGCTGGCGCCAGAGGTTCTCGGGGGCTTGGGCGAGGATGGTGGCCATTACGCGTCCTTCAACAAATCAGCCGAGCCCGCGGACGGCCTCGACGTAGGCGCGGGCGTTCGCCGCCACCTCGTCGACCGTCGTGCCGGGCTTGTAAAGATTGGAGCCGAGCCCGAAGCCGGCGGCGCCGGCCTGCGAATAGGCGGCGAGGTTGTCGGGCTTCACGCCGCCGACGACAACGAGCGGAATGTCGCGGGGGAGCACCGCCTTCTGCGCCTTGACCACCGCGGGGCCCGCGGCTTCGGCCGGGAACAGCTTGAGCGCGTGCGCGCCGGCCTTGAGCGCCGCGAAGGCCTCCGACGGCGTGAAATAGCCCGGCGCGGCGGCGAGGCCGGCCTCGACGGTGGCGGCGATGACCTCGACGTCGGTGTTGGGCGACACGACGAGGCGCCCGCCGACGTCGGCGACGCGCCGCACGTCGGCCGCCGATAGGACGGTGCCGGCGCCCACCGTCGCGCGATCGCCGGCGAGCTTCGCCAGGCGCTCGATGCTGGTGAACGGGTCGGGCGAGTTGAGCGGCACCTCGACGATCCGGAAGCCGGCGTCGAAGAGCGCGGCGCCCACGCCTTCGATCTCCGCCGGCGTCACGCCGCGGATGATCGCGACCAGCGGGCATTCGGCGAGGTGCCGTCGGAAGGCGTCGGGGTGGCTCATGCGATCGTCTCCGCGATGCGGCGCATGCCGGCCACGAACGCGCCCTCGCCGTCGACCTCGGTCGCGGCGCGGCCGGTCTGCCGCAACGCTGCGGCGAACAGCCGGGTCAGCTCGGGCCGGCCGACGACCGACACGTGGTCGTGCCGCTGCCGGCCGAGCCCGACGCGCAGATCGTTGCCGATCAGCAAGCCGCTTACGTAGGATGCCGCGTCCTCGCGCGCCGCCTGCCCCAGCAACACCCTGGCGCGCACCTGGAACAGCTCGGCGGTCAGGTCGTGGTGCGTCAGCCCGTGATCGACGCCGGCGCGGAAGGCGGCGTCGGGCTCGGCGGGCCCCTCGAGCAGGTCGGACAGGATGCTGTGCTTGCGGAGCAGGTTGAACAGCTCCCCCGTCATCACGGTGCGGAAGGCGGCGACGCGGCCGTCGGTCACCTCGATCCACTTATTGTGCGTGCCCGGGTGGCAGACCAGCCCGTCGGGGGGCAGCAGCCCGTCGGCGACGGCGCCGAGGATCTGAACCTCCTCGCCGCGCATCACGTCGGCGATCGGGTGGTCGAGGAAGGACAGGCCGGGGACGATGCCGATCTGGCCGGGCTCCACCCAGGCGACGTGGCGCGCCAGGTCGACGATGCCGGCCGGGCAGGGGACGTAGGGCGCCTCGATCCAGCCGCGGTTCGACCCGACCATCCCGCCCATCAGCACCAGCCCGTCGAAGGCGAAGCGATCCACGAGCTCGCGGAGCGCGCGCTCGAAGCCGACGCCCGACCGCGCGACCTCGAGGATGCCGAGGTCGTCCTCGTGCTCCTGCGTGACCCGGCCGTCCGCGCCGACGAGGTAGCCGCGGCGGTTGGTGGTGCCCCAGTCGATCGCGAGGAAGGGACGCACCGCCATCAGTGCGACTCCCGCGTCACGACCGCGCCCGACCGACCGCGCAGAAAGGCGAGGTCGGCGCCCTCGTTCGCCTGGGTGACCGTGTCGACGTAGAGCGAGTACCAGCCGCGCTCGTACTCGCGCGGCGGCGGGGTCCAGGCGGCGCGGCGGACGGCGAGCTCCTCGTCCGACACCTCGAGCTCCAGCCGGCCGGCGTCGGCGTCGAGGCGGATCACGTCGCCGTCGCGCACCAGCGCGAGCGGGCCGCCGATGTGCGCTTCGGGCGAGACGTGGAGCACCACGGTGCCGAACGCGGTGCCCGACATGCGCGCGTCCGACACGCGCACCATGTCGCGCACGCCTTGCTCGAGCAGCTTCTGCGGCAGCGGCATGTTGCCGACCTCGGGCATGCCCGGATAGCCCCTCGGCCCGCAGCCCTTGAGCACCATGACGCAGCTCGCGTCGATGTCGAGGTCGGGGTCATCGATCCGCGCCTTGAAGTCCTCGATCGACTCGAAGACGACGGCGCGGCCGCGGTGCGTCAGCAGCTCGGGGCTCGCCGCGCTCGGCTTGATGATCGCCCCGTCGGGGGCGAGGTTGCCGCGCAGCACGGCGATGCCGGCGCGCCCGCGCACCGGGTTCGACAGCGGCCGGATGACCTCGGGGTTGTCGTTGCGGGCCTGCGCGGCGATCTCGCCGAAGCTCATCCCCGAGACGCCCACCGCGTCGTAGTCGAAGAGGTCCGGGCCCATCTCCCTGATGAGCGCGGGCATGCCGCCGGCGTCGTGGAAGTCCTCCATCAGGAAACGGCCCGAGGGCATGAGGTCGACGAGGAGCGGCAGGTCGCGCCCCAGCCGCTGCCAGTCGTCGAGCCCGAAGGCGACGCCCGCGCGCCCCGCCATCGCGATCAGGTGGATGACCGCGTTGGTCGAGCCGCCGATCGCGGCGCAGGCGCGCACGCCGTTCTCGAAGGCGGCGCGCGTCATGAAATCGGAGAGCTTCGCGCCCGCCTTCACCAGCTCGACGATGCGGATGCCCGCCATGTGCGCCATCGCCTTGCGCCGGGCGTCGACGCCCGGGATGGTGCCGTTGAACGGCAGCGACAGCCCCATCGCCTCGACGAGGCAGGCCATGGTGGACGCAGTGCCCATCGTCATGCAGGTGCCCGGCGAGCGGCTCATGCCGGATTCGGCGGCGAGGAAGTCGGCGAGCGTCATCTCGCCCGCGCGCACCGCCTCCGAGAAGCGCCACACGTCGGTTCCCGAGCCGATGTCCTGGCCGCGGTACTTGCCGTTGAGCATCGGGCCCGAGGCGATGTGGATCGCCGGCAGGTCGACGGAGGCGGCGCCCATCAGCATCGCGGGCGTGTTCTTGTCGCAGTTGCCGAGGAGGACCACGCCGTCCATCGCGTAGGCGCGGATCGACTCCTCGACGTCCATCGCCATGAGGTTGCGGAACAGCATCGCGGTCGGGCGCATCTGCGTCTCGCCGAGCGAGATCGTCGGGAACTCGAGCGGCAGGCCGCCGGCTTCCCACACCCCGCGCTTCACGGCCTCCGCGATGTCGCGCAGGTGGCTGTGGCAGGGATTGAACTCGGAGAAGGTCTGGCAGATGCCGATGATCGGCCGGCCGTCGAACACCCGGTCGGGGAAGCCCTGGTTCTTCATCCAGCTCCGGTGGATGAAGCCGTCCTTGTCGAGCTTGCCGTAGGTGTGCGCCGAACGGAACGGGCTGCCCGCCGCGCTCGGTTTCTTGGGGCCGTCATCGGGCGGCATGCCGCCGGCGGGTCCGTCCGTCATCGTCTCGCTCCGACCTGAGTGCCCCTGAGCGTCGGTTCCAAACGACGCGGGCCGAGCGGCGTTCCGACGTCCGGATCGCCTTTCGCCCATCGCGCGTTGCGCGCGGCGTCCCCGCGGCGCTATTGCAGCCGTTAACACCCATTAACCAGGGACGCGAGAGCGAAGATGCCGACGAACCACGACAATCCGGCCCGCTGCCTTTGGGACGTCGGCGCGCTGCTCGGCGAGGGGCCGGTCTGGGACCCGCGCGACGGCTGCGTCTGGTTCGTCGACATCGAGCGGCCGTCGATCCACCGCTACCGCCTCGCCGACGGCGACCGGCGAAGCTGGACGCCGCCCCACCGCGTGACGGCGCTGTGGCCGCGCGCCCGCGGCGGCTTCGTCGCGCACGGCGAGCGCGGCTTCCTGATCGCCGACCCCGAGGCCGACCGCTACGAGCTGTTCCACGAGACGGAGCCGCACCTGCCGGGCAACCGGTCGAACGACGGCAAGATCGACCCCCGGGGCCGTTTCTGGTCGGGCACGATGGACGACGCCAAGCGGGCGGACAGCGGCTCGCTCTACCGGCTCGATCCCGACCGCGGCGTGCGGCGGATCGACGAGGGCTACCGCATCACCAACGGCCCGGCGTTCAGCCCGGACGGGCGCACCATGTACCACACCGACACGCTGCGGCGGACGGTCTACGCCTTCGACGTGGCCGAGGACGGATCGGCGTCGAACAAGCGGACGTTCCTCGCGTTCGGCGACGAGACGACGGGCAACCCGGACGGCATGAACGTCGACGCGGACGGCTGCCTGTGGATCGCCTTCTGGAACGGCTGGTGCGTGCGCCGCTACGCGCCCGACGGTCGGCCGGTCGCCGAGCGCGCGATCCCGGCGGCGCAGGTGACGAGCCTGGTGTTCGCGGGCGAGCGGCTCGACCGCATGTTCGTCACCTCGGCCGCCGTCGACCTCGAGAAGTCGGGCGAGCACGCGCTGGCCGGCGGGCTGTTCGAGGTCGAGGCGCCGGGCGCGGCCGGCGTCCCGCTGCCGATGTTCGAAGGATAGGATCATGAAGGGCGCCACGGACCTCATCGCGCTGCGCAGCGGCGACGTCGACCTCTTCGTCGCGCCGGCGGCGGGCGGCGGCATCGCGGGCTTCCGCTGGCAGGGCGCCGACGTCATGCGGCCCGCGGCGACGGAGGCGCTGGCCAACCTCGACCCGCTCGGGCTGGCGAGCTTCCCGCTCGTGCCGTGGTCGAACCGCATCGCGCACGGGCGCTTCGTGTGGGAGGGACGCGAGATACGGCTGCCGCGCAACTTCGGCGACCATCCGCACGCGATCCACGGCCACGGCTGGCAGCGGCCCTGGACGGTCGACGCCGCCGACGGGACGAGCGCCGTCCTGAGCTTCGAGCACGCGCCCGACGAATGGCCCTGGGCCTACCGCGCCGAGCAGCGCTTCGAGGTCCACCCGCGCGGCTTCGACGTGCGGATGTCGGTCGAGAACCGGTCGGGGGCGCGCATGCCCGCCGGCCTCGGGCACCATCCCTACTACATCAAGACGCCGGGCATGCGGCTCCGGGCCGGCCTCGCGGGCTGGTGGCAAACCGACGAGTTCATCATGCCGACCGCCTACGTCGAGGAGGCGCGGACCGACTGGAGCGACAAGCTCCACGCGCCGACCACCACCGACAACGTCTTCGCCGGCTGGGACCGCACCGCGCGCATCGAGTGGCCCGAGCGCGGCGTCGCGCTCACCATGACGGCGGACGAGCCGGCGCGCTGGATGGTGATCTACTCGCCGCCCGACCAGCCGATCTGCTGCATCGAGGGGGTGACGCACCCGACCGATCCGTTCAACGACCCCGACCGTCCGGGCCTCGCCGTGCTCGAGCCCGGCGAGGTCTTCGCGCTCGACACGCGCTTCCGCGTCGAAGCGCTCGGTTAGTTGGCGCCGGTCGAGGCGGGCGTCGGAGCCGGCGCCTTCTTCTTGTCGTCGGCCTCCTTGATGAGGCGCATGATCATGCCGGCGCGGCGGTCCTGCTGGGCGTAGTCGCGCGCCGAATAGCCGGCGACGTTGTCGGTGGCATCGGGGTTGGCGCCGCCGGCGAGCAGCAGGCGGGCGCTGTTGGCGTCGCGGAGCTGCACCGCGCGGATGAGCGCGGTCTCGCCCTGGTCGTTCTTCGCGTTGGGGTCGGCGCCGCGCGCCAGCAGCACCTGCACGCCGTCGATGAAGCCGATGTTCGCCGCGACGATGAGCGCGGTGTTGCCGCTCTTGTCGCGCGCGTTGGGGTTGGCGCCCTTCGACAGCATGAGGTTCATCCAGGGCACGTCGCGGCGGCGGGTGACCATGATGAGCGCGGTGTCGCCGCTGTCGTAGTCGCGCGCGTTGGCGAGCGTCGTTCCCGGCTGCGCGAGCAGCGAGGTCGCCTTGGCGCCGTCGCGGTCCTTCACCGCCTTGAAGAAGTTGTAGCTGTCGGAAAACTGCGCGGCGGCGGGCGCGGCAAAAGCGCCCAACGCGAGCACGGCGACAAGGATACGCAGCTTCGACATCTCACTCACCCCCGGCAGGTCGCTGGATTTATCCGTGCTCTAGCATAGATAGGGGCGACCATGAACACGCCCGCGACCTCCCGCCGCCTGCCCTTCGCGATTGTCGCCGGCGCGCTGCTCGTGCTGGCGGTGGTGGCCGCGGCGCTGCTGTGGCGGACGCGCGAGCCCGGCGACCGGCCGCCGCTCGCGGGCGCCGACGTCGGCGGCCCCTTCGCGCTCGTCGACGAGGACGGGCGCGCCGTCACCGACCGGAGCTTCGCCGGCAAGTACCGCCTGATGTACTTCGGCTTCACCTTCTGCCCCGACGTGTGCCCGACCGACATGCAGCGGCTGGCGCAGGGCCTGCGCGCCTTCGAGGCGGCCGACCCGGACCGCGCGGCGCGCGTGCAGCCGATCTTCGTGAGCGTCGACCCGGCGCGCGACACGCCCGCGGTGGTCAAGCAGTTCACCGACGCCTTCCACCCGCGCTTCGTCGGGCTGACCGGCAGCCAAGCGCAGGTGGACGCCGCGCTGAAGGCGTTCCGCGTCTACGCGGCCAGGGCGTCCGGCGGCGACCCGCAGAACTACCTCGTCGACCATTCGGCGATCACCTACCTCATGGGTCCGGGCGGCGAGCCCGTGAGCTTCCTCGCCCAGGGCGCGACCCCGCAGGACGTGGCCGCGGAGCTCGCCCGATGGGTGCGGTGACCCGCCCCTTCTGGCGCGAGAAGTCGATGCGCCAGATGACGCGCGCGGAGTGGGAGTCGCTCTGCGACGGCTGCGGCAAGTGCTGCGTGCACAAGCTCGAGGACGCCGACACCGGCGAGCTGCTGCCGACGAACGTGGCCTGCCGGCTGCTCGACCGCCGCACCGGCCGCTGCAAGGACTACCGCAACCGCCGCGCGCACGTACCCGAATGCGTGCGGCTGACGCCCGAGAAGGTTCTCGATCTCGACTGGCTGCCGAAGACCTGCGCCTATCTGCTGCTCGCCCAGGGCCGGGACCTGCCCGACTGGCACCCGCTCGTCACCGGCGATCCCGAATCGGTCCACGCGGCCGGCGTTTCGGTGCGCGGCTGGACGGTGTCCGAGGACGACGTCGGCGACCTCGAGGACTTCGTGATCGACCGCGAGCTGTGAGCTTCCTCGGCCTGTTCGACCGCTGGCCGCGCCCGACGGGCGGCGACGCCGGCGGGCGGCTGTCGATCGAGGTCGCCGGGCGTTCGGTCCCCGTCGAGCTGAAATCCAACGCGCGGGCGCGTCGCGTGACGCTGCGCGCCGACGCCGCGCAGGCCGTCATCCGCATCACGCACCCTCCGCGCACGACGGCGAAACGCGCGCTGGCGCTGCTCGAGACCCACCGCGACTGGATCGCCGCGCGCGTCGCCGCCTGGCCGACCGCCACGCGCTTCGAGCCGGGTTCGACGCTCTCGGTCGAGGGGCGCGACATCGCGATCGACTGGGCGCCCGGACGCCCGCGGACCGGACGCCTGGACGGCGACCGGCTGACGATCGGCGGACCGATCGAGGGGCTCGGCGGCCGCGTCGAGCGCGCCCTGCGCGCCCGCGCCGGCGCGGTGCTGACCGCCGAGACCCGCGAGCTCGCCGCGCGCATCGACAAGCCCGTCGCGGCGGTCGCGGTGCGCGACACCGCCTCGCGCTGGGGGAGCTGCTCGTCGACGGGGCGCATCGCCTACAGCTGGCGGCTGATCCTCGCGCCGCCCGAGGTGCGCCGCTACGTCGTGGCGCACGAGGTGGCGCACCTCGCGCACATGGACCACGGCCCCGCCTTCTGGACGCTCGCCGAGGCGCTCTACGGCCACGATGTCGAGGGACCGCGGCGCTGGCTCAGGCGCCACGGGGCCGCGCTACAGCGGATCGGCCGCGGCTGAGGTGGTCGGCGCCGGCTCGGCGAGGACGTCGTCGAGGAACTGATCGTCGAGCCGCGGCTGCCGCGGTGCCGCCGCCCCCGGCGGGTTCGAGCCGACGGGCATGCCGTCCGGCCCGATCGGCGCCTCCTCGGCGGGCGGATAGAGGCCGTAGACCTCGTCGTCGGGCTCGACGAGCCCGTCCTCGGGCAGCGTCACCTCGGTCTGGAGCGACTGGTTGGGCATGCCGCTCGTCGCCACGCGCATGAACGCCGCCCAGGCCTGTGTCGGCGCGCGGCCGCCCGCCAGGCCCGCCACGCGCTTGTTGTCGTCGCGGCCCATCCAAACGCCCGCGGCGAGATCGCCGGTGAAGCCGAGGAACCAGCCGTCGCGGTTCGAGCTCGTCGTGCCGGTCTTGCCGGCGACCTCGCGCCCGATCGCCGCGCGGCGGCCGGTGCCGCCTTCGACCACCGCCTTCAGCAGGTCGGTCATCTTGGCCGCCACCCAGGGCGCGACGAGCATGCGCGGCTCCTCGGCCTCGCGAACGTAGAGCGTCCGCCCGCGCGAGGTCGTCACCTTGGTGATCGCGTAGGGCGCTGCCTGGACGCCGCCGCGCGCCACGCTCGCGAACGCGCCCGTCATCTCGATCAGCCGCACGTCCGACGCGCCGAGCGCCATCGCCGGGCGCCGGTCGATGCGCGTCGTGACCCCGAGGCGGCGCGCCATGTCGGCGACGGTGTCGAAGCCGACGCGCGAGGCGAGCTGCACCGCCACCGTGTTGATCGAGCGGGCGAACGCCTCGCGCACCGTCACCTCGCCGCGGTAGACGCGGTCGTCGTTGCGCGGAGTCCAGTTGCCGAAGGTCACCGCCTCGTCGACCATGACGTCGTCGGGCTCGACCCCGTCCTCGAGCGCGGCGAGGTAGACGAACAGCTTGAACGCCGATCCCGCCGGCCGCTGCGCCGCGATGGCGCGGTTGTAGATCGAGGTCACGTAGTCCTTGCCGCCCACCATCGCGCGCACCGCGCCGTCGGTGGACATCGCGACGAGCGCGCCCTGCGCGCCGGCCGGCGTGTTCGCCTGGATCGCGCGGTCGGCGGCCTGCTGCATGCGCGGCATCAGCGTTGTCGTCACCACGAGCGGCTCGACGGTCTCGTCGGTGAGCGTCTCGAGCTCGGACAGCACCCAGTCGGTGAAGTAGCGGACGTTGTTCTGCTTGGGTTGCGGCGCGAAGCGCAGCGAGTCGACGTCGGCGTTGGCGGCCTGCGCCGGCGTGATCTTGCCGGCGTCGGCCATCACCGCGATCACCGTCTTGGCGCGGCGCTTGGCCTTTTGCGGGTCGGACGAGGGCGCGTAGCGCGACGGCGCCTTGACGAGGCCGGCGATGATCGCGGCTTCCTCGAGGGCCAGCCGTTCGGCGCCGTGCCCGTAGAATTTGCGGCTCGCGGCGTCGATGCCGTAGGCGCCGCCGCCGAAGTAGACGCGGTTGAGGTAGAGCTCGAGGATCTCGCGCTTGGTGAAGCGCTGCTCGAGCGCGAGCGCGAGGATCGCCTCGCGGATCTTGCGCGCGTAGGTCTGGGTCGAGGTGAGGAAGATGTTGCGCGCGAGCTGCTGCGTGATCGTCGAGCCGCCCTGCACCGAGCCGCCTTCGCGCAGGTTGACCGACAGCGCGCGCGCGGTGCCGATCGGATCGATGCCGGGGTGGCTCCAGTAGCGCCGGTCCTCGACGGCGATCATGGCGTCGATCATCACGCGCGGGATCTCGTCGTAGGCGAGCCATTCGCCGTAGGACGGACCGACCGAGACGAGCACCGAGCCGTCGGCGCCGCGCACCTGCACCATCTGCCCGTTGGGCGAGCGCATCAGCTCGCGGTAGCCGGGCAGCGACGCCATCGAGATCGCGACAGCCACCACGAGCAGCAGCAGCAGCAGCAGCCCCGCGCCCATCCCGAGCTTGAACAGCGTGACGAACGCGCGCGCGACGGGGCCGCTGGAGGGCGCGCTCGCGCGCGGGCGTTTCGGAGGGGTGGCCATCGTGTCGGGGCTGGGCTCTAGGCTGCAAAAGGGGCGGCAGCAAGGCTACAACACGTCGCGGCTGAACCCGTTATGAAGGCTTGGCGTCATCGGCTATAGCGCCTGCCGATGGAGAGGTCCCGACGCTTCGTGCGCCGTCGCCTGGGCGTGCCCGACGTGGGCGTCCGCACGCTCGTGCTGCTGCGCTGGTTCGGCATCGCCGGCCAGCTCACCACGCTCGCGGTGGTGGGGCTGCTGCTCGGCTACCCGCTGCCGTGGGGGCCGGCGCTCGCGGCGATCGGCGCGTCGGCGATGCTCAACGTCGGGCTCGTCACCCTCTATCCGCGGCAGGCCCGGCTCGCCGGGCGCGAGGCGCTGCTCCACCTGTCGTTCGATTTGGTGCAGCTCGGCGTCCTCGTCTTCCTGACCGGCGGCCTCGCGAACCCGTTCGTCACGCTGCTGCTCGTGCCCGTGACGGTCGCGAGCGCGCTCCTCTCGGCGCGCGCCACTGCGGCGGTCGTGCTGCTCGCCGTCCTCATCCTCGTCGCGCACTGGAACTGGGCCCTGCCGCTCCCCTGGGGCGGCGCGGACTTCAGGCTGCCCGAGACCTACCGGCTGGGCATCCTCACCGCACAGGTGTTCGGCCTCGGTTTCCTCGCCGTCTACGTCTGGCGCATCTCGGCGGAGGGACGGCGGCAGGCGCAGGCGCTCGCCGCGACGCAGACCGCGCTCGAGCGCGAGGCGAAGATGTCGGCGCTGGGCTCGCTCGCCGCCGCCGCGGCGCACGAGCTCGGCGGACCGCTGGGCACGATCACGCTCGTGGCGCGCGAGCTCGAGGACGCGCTCGGCAACGATCCCGACTTCGGCGACGACATCCGGCTCCTCAACCAGGAGGCCAAGCGCAGCCGCGACATCCTCGTCGGGCTCGCGCGTCGCGCGGAGGCCGAAGACCCCTTCCCGCGGCTGTCGATGGCCGCGCTGCTGCGCGAGATCGCCCGCCCCTACGAAGGCGACAAGGCGATCGCGGTCGAGACGTCGGAAGCGGCCGCCCCGCTGATGGTCCGGCGGTCGCCCGAGCTCCTCCACGGGCTCGCCAACCTCGTGTCGAACGCGGCGCGCCACGCGGGCTCCCGGGTCGTGCTGCGCGCCGACGTCGCCGGGGCCGAGGTGGCCGTCACCGTCGCCGACGACGGGCCCGGCTTCGACCCGGCGCTGCTGCCCAAGCTCGGCGAGCCGTTCCTCGGGCCGTCGCGCTCCGGATCGGGCGGCACCGGGCTCGGCATCTTCATCGCCACGACGCTTCTGGAACGGACGGGCGGGCGGATCGCTTTCGCCAATGCGCCCAACGGCGGCGCGAAGGTCGAAATTCGTTGGCGGCGTTCCCATATCGAGCGGGACGAAGACCGAGGATAGACGCAGATGGCGACGGCACCGGCCGGCACGGCCCCGGCACAAACCCAGGCTCCCCTCCTGATCGTCGACGACGATCAGCCTTTCCGGCAGCGGCTCGCGACGACGCTCGAACGCCGCGGCTTCCAGGTTCTCGCGGCGAGCGGTCTCGCCGAGGCGCGGCGCGTGGCCGCCCAGGCGCGGCCCGGCTACGCGGTCGTCGACATGCGGCTCGAGGACGGCAACGGCCTCGATCTCGTCGCGGATCTGCGCGCGCTGCGGCCCGACGTGAAGATCGTCATCCTCACGGGTTACGGCAACCTCGCGACCGCGGTGGCGGCGGTGAAGACGGGCGCCGTCGACTATCTCGCCAAGCCCGCCGACCCGGACGACATCGTCAAGGCGCTGACCGTGCCGACCGGCGAGCGCCCCGAGCCGCCGGCCGAGCCGATGTCGGCCGACCGCGTGCGCTGGGAGCACATCCAACGCGTGTACGAACTGTGCGACCGCAACGTGTCGGAGACGGCGCGGCGGCTCAAGATGCACCGCCGCACGCTGCAGCGCATCCTCGCCAAGCGCAGCCCGCGCTAGCCGGCCGGCCCGCCGTGACGGCGCGCCGACGGGACCGACGCGATCGGGGTCAGGACGCGTGCAGGTTGGGGTCGGCGATCCACATCAGCCGCTGCGCCGCGCGCCGCGCGAAACGCAGCGTCTCCGCCTTGCGTCGCGCCGCGTTCAGCGGGACGACCGCCGCTTCCCGCACCACCGCCGCGTCGAAGCGGTCGGCGACGATGAGGCCGGCGCGCTCCGGCATGAAGTGCGGCTCGTCAAGGACGGCGAGGTCGAGCTCGTCGGACACCGCCCAGAAATAGCGGTCGCAATAGTCGAGATACTCGGGCCACTTGGCGTCGCCGCGCAGGTCGGCGAGCGACACCTTGATCTCCACGAGCGTGATGCGGCCGCCTTCGTCGATGCCGATCACGTCGGCGCGCCGTCCGTTGCCGAGCGGCATCTCGCACTGCGAGGCGTAGCCCTGTCGATAGAGCAACCGGCAGACGCCGCGGGCGACTTCGGCCGCGTTGGGCGCGCGCAGCTCTTCGAGCAAGGGGTCCAGAATGTCGACCATCGGGCCGACGAACATAGCGGAACGGCCCGCGAACGTCAGCGCCGCGCGGTCGGCGCGACGCTGCGGCAAGGCGCCTCAGCGCATCGCGTAGAAGACGTGGTTGCCGACCGAGGCCACCCGCTTCAGCCGGGCCCAGCCCGGCGACACGCGGGTTGCGTGGAAATGCGTCGCGTTCGGCACGATCTCGCGCCAATTGTCGGTGGCGGCGATGACCGCGATCGCCTGCGCGGTGCGCCACATCCCGCTGTTCGCCGGGCGGTCGGGGCGCTTGTCCCAGGTAAACGAGAACTGGCCGCGCTGGTAGACGACGCCGCAGATCGATCCGGCGAAGCGGCCCGACTCGACGCGGTTGAGGATCACCTGCGCCACCGCGAGCTGGCCTTCGAGCGGCTCGCCCTTCGCCTCGTAGTAGACGGCGGTGGCGAGGCAGCGCATTTCCTCGTCGAGGTCGATCGACGGCAGCGCGGTGATCTTGGTCACGAGGTCGCCGAGCGAGTCGACCGGCGGTTTCGCCGAGGTCTCGGGGGCGACGAGACCCTCGTCCTCCTCGATCCGCGCCTCGATGGTGGGCGCGGGCGGCGTCAGCGCCGCGAGCTCGACACGGGGCTGGGAGTCGGGAGCGGGCGCCTGAGCTTGACCCGCGGTCGCGTCGGTGGCTGCCTCGACCATCTGGGGAACCTCGCCTGCCGCCAGCAGGACCGAGCTTGCCAAAGCCGTGAGCGCGACGCGAACCGAACGGATCATCAACCCAACCCAATGTGCGGCGGGTGCGGTTTCGAGCGCTGATCGCAGGCGATCAATGACGCGCTGAAACGGTCCCCGCCGTCTGGTCCTTGCTCCGCCCGACCCTGCTCGGGAGCGCGACCTGAAAGCGTTGGTGTCCCTTCACAGGCGGAACGATCTAGATCAACTCGTCGTCGACGAGTCGTTCTGGATTGTCGGTGTCCAGTTCGACGACCCACAGATCGGGGTCGTATCGGCTTTGTCTTCCGAGATACTCGTTAATCTTGTCTAACTCTTCTTTGTCGCCCTCGATGGCGATTGTCCAAGCGTAAGCGCCGTCTGCCCTCATTGCGCGCGTGAACACTTGGACTCGGCCGTCGCGTCGCCGGGCCAGCAGAACTATCTGCCCCGCGTTCTCGTCGCCCTTGCGCGCGACCGTCGCGAAGTCGCCGAGCGCGTTCGCCCGCCGGACCAGCGCGTTCACCGCCACGCGCGCGGTCAGGCGCGCGTTCACGCCCGGGCCGCGACGTAGGCCGGCAGGCTCGAGAGCTCGATGCGCGAGCGCATGAAGGTGCCGGTGCCGCGCCCGACCTCTTCGCCTTCGGCGTCGATCAGCCGGCTTTCGGCAATGAGCACCCGCCGGCGGCCGCTGAGCCAGCGGCCCTCCGCGGTCAGCCGGCCTTCGCGTACCGGGCGGGTGAGGAAGATGTTGAACGCCGTGGTCAGCACGAACATGTCCTCGACGAGGCTGTTCGCGGCGTAGAAGGCCGCGTCGTCAAGCATCTTGAAGTAGACGGTGCCGTGCGCCGCCCCGGCGGCGTGGTAGAGCCGCGGCTTCACTTCGAACTCGATGCGGGCGCGCCCCGGCTCGAGTATCGCGAGCTCCGAGACGAAAAGATCGTTGATCGGCGCGGCGGCGTAGAGCGCCTCGAGCGCGCGGAAATGCGCGGTCATCGCTGCCGCGGCAGGCGGGCGACGCGCTCGTCCTCGGCGGTTTCGCCGTCGTCCGGCGGGTCGATCAGCCCGAGCTTGACGGCGCTTTCGCCGAAGCGGGCGAGCGCGGCGGCGGTTCCTTCCGGGAAGACCAGGCCCATAAGCCGGCCCTCGACCCAGGCGACGACGGCGGGGAAGCGGCCGAAGCGGGGAAGCTCGGCGTGCACCGGGGTGCCCGGGGCGAGCGGCACGTCGATCACCACCTTGAGACCGCCCGCCGACAGGTCGCGGACGCGGCAGGGGAAGCGCTGGCCGTTGCAGACGATCGAGCCCGCCAGCATCACCTTGCTGCGCCGGGCTCCCCGTTGCTCCCGCGTCGTCTCGTCCATTCGCGCTCCCTCCGGCGGCCGCCCCTCAGGCGGCGCGACTGTGTACCCCGCTCGCCAACATAGCATAAAGCGCGTCGGCCGACGTCGACCCGCGCAGCTTCTCGAGCGTGACGCGATCGCGGAACACGCGGCTGACGCGGGCGAGCGCCTTCAGGTGGTCGGCGCCGGCCCCTTCGGGCGCGAGCAGCAGGAACAGCATATCGACCGGCTGCCGGTCGAGCGCGTCGTAGTCGACCGGCGCGTTCAGCCGAGCGAACAGCCCGAAGACCGACGTCAGCCCCTCGATCTTGCCGTGCGGGATGGCGACGCCGCCGCCGAAGCCGGTCGATCCTAGTCGCTCGCGCTCGAGGACAACCTCGAGCACGCGCCGGTCCTCGAGCCCGGTCAGCGAGGCGGCGCGCTGGCTGAGCTGCTGCAGCAGCTGCTTCTTCGAACCGGCGCGGAGGTCCGCGACGATCGCTTGCGGCGACAGGAAATCGTGCAGGTCCATTGACGCGACGTCGCCTCGGTAAGCCGGCGGAACGAGGAGGGCCACATAATCGCCGCGGCCCGCCCCGTCCACTAGATTAGGCCTTGGGTTCCACCCAGCCGATGTTCCCGTCCTCGCGGCGGTAGACCATGTTGAACGCGCCGGTCGCCGTGTTCTTGAACAGGAGCGCGGTCGTGTTCCGGAGGTCGAGCATCATCACCGCGTCGGCGACCGCGGCCTCGGGCACGTCGACCCGCGTCTCGGCGATCACCATCGGGTTGTCGGCGGGCTCTTCCTCGTCGCGCAGCACGCGGTAGTCGGCGTTGAGGTCGATCGGCGGCCGCTGGTTCGAGCCCACCGAGCCGTTCGGCTTGCTGCCGTGATGGTCCTTCAGACGGCGCGAGTAGCGGCGGAGCTGCTTTTCGATGCGGTCGGCCGCCTGGTCGAACGCCTGCTGCGCGTAGGGGCTGCGGCCCGTCCCCTTGAGCACGATGCCGTTCAACGGGATGAGGATGTCGCAGTTGAAGCCGTTGTCGTGCGGACCGGGTTCGAGCGTCACGTTCGCCGCGACGGCCCGGGCGAAATATTTCTCGGTCATTTCGCTCACCCGCGTGGTGGCGAGCTCCTTGAACGCGTCGCCGACGTCGACCTGGTGTCCCGAAACGCGGATGTCCATGGCGGCCTCCTGGAGATGGGTTGTCAGACCCCGCTCAACTTGGCGCATGCACCGCGGGTTGCAAGCCTCAAGCCTGCAACCAGACCGGGTCTTTCAGCTTTGCGACGAACGCGGCGTGGCGCGCGAGTTCGGTCTCCGAGGCGGCGTGCGGCCGCGGCTCGCGGTACGGGCGCTGGACCGCCTCCGCGGCGGCGGTCGCCGTCTCGGCGACGAGGTCGAAGCCGATCTGCCGGCCGCCGGTCAGCTCGACGTAGACCTGCGCCAGGAGCTGCGCGTCGAGGAGCGCGCCGTGGTGCACGCGCATCGACCGGTCGATGCCGTAGCGCGTGCACAGCGCGTCGAGCGTGTGCTTGGCGCCCGGCAGCTTCTCGCGCGCGATCGCCAGCGTGTCGGTCGCGCGCTCGGCGAAGATCGGCGGGCGGCCGCACTTGCGCAGCTCGGCGTTGAGGAAGCCGAGGTCGAACATCGCGTTGTGGGCGACGAGCTGCGCGCCCTGGATGAACGCCAGGAAGTCGCCCACCACCTCGGCGAAGCGCGGCTTGTCGGCGAGGAATTCGCTCGACAGCCCGTGCACCGCCTGCGCTTCCTTCGGCATCGGCCGTTCGGGGTTGAGGTAGACGTGGTAGGTCCGCCCCGTCTCCATCCGGTTCACCAGCTCGACGCAGCCGATCTCGACGAGGCGATGGCCGTCGTCCGGGGACAGGCCGGTGGTTTCGGTGTCAAAGACGATCTCGCGCATCGCGGCACTTATCCACGCCGTGCCGCCGCAGACAATCGAGGATGCGACGAACCGCGCCGCGCGTTTCCTCGAGGCCGCAGCCGGTGTCGATCACGAAGTCGGCGCGCGCGCGCTTCTCCGCGTCGGGCATCTGGGTCGCGAGGATCGCCGCGAACTTTTCCGGGGTCATGCCGGGCCGGGCGAGCACGCGGGCGCGCTGGACGTCGGCCGGCGCCGAGACCACGACGGTGGCGTCGACCCCGCGCCAGCCGCCCTTCTCGAACAGCAGCGGCACGTCGAGCGCCACGAGCGGCCGGTCCCGGTGCGCGTCCGCGAACGCCGCCTGCGCGTCCCGCACGCGCGGGTGCATGATCGCCTCGAGCCGCGCGAGCGCGCCCGCGTCGCCGAACACCGCCTGCCCGAGCTTCGGGCGGTCGACGCCGTCGGGTCCGGTGGTCCCGGGGAACGCCGCCTCGATCGCCGCCAGCGCCGCGCCGCCGGGCCCCTGCATCCGGCGCACCTCGGCGTCGGCGTCGAACACCGGCACCCCTTCGTCGCGAAGCATCGCGGCGACCGTCGACTTGCCCATGCCGATCGAACCGGTGAGCCCGAGCCGGATCATGACGTCAGGCGCGCCCTGAGCTCGGCGTCGTGCTGGCGCGGCGGAACCACGCCGAAGAAGCGCTCGAAGGCGAGCGCGGCCTGGCCGATCAGCATCGACAATCCGTCGATCACCGCGTGGCCCCGCGAGCGCGCCTCGGCGAGCAGCGGGGTCTCGAGCGGCGCGTAGACGATGTCGTAGACGACGGCGCCCGGCGGCACGTTCGAGAAGTCGAGGCCGAGCGCGGGCTGCCCGACCATGCCGAGCGTCGTGGCGTTGACCACGAGGTCGAGCACCCCCGAGCGGTCGTCCCAGGCGAAGTCGAGCGGCCGGCGGAACTGGTCGAGCGTGGCGATCAGGCCGTCGTCGGGCGCGAACCCGGCGCGCAGCGCCCGCGCCTTGTCGAGGTCGCGGCCGGCCACGACGACGGTGAAGCCTTCGGCGTGCAGCGCGTGGGCGACGGCGAGCGCCGCGCCGCCCGTCCCGATGAGGCGCGCCATCCGGAACAGCCACGGCCGGTCGAGCAGCGGCCGCAGCGGCTCGAGGAAGCCGCCGGCGTCGGTGTTGTAGCCCGCGAGCCCGTCGCCTTCGACCACGACGGTGTTAACCGCGCCGATCTTCGCGGCGAGCGGGTCGACGCGGTCGAGCGCGGCGATCACCGCCTGCTTGTGCGGTGCGGTCACGTTGACGCCGCGCAGGCCGAGCGCCGGCAGCGACCGGATCGCGTCGGCGACGCGGTCGGGGTGCACGGGGAAGCGGCCGTAGTCGCCGTCGATCCCGAGCTTGGCGAGCCAGAAGCGGTGGATGAGCGGCGACTTCGAATGGGCGACGGGCCAGCCGATCACGCCGGCCGACGGCGGCAGCGGCGCGCTCACGACGCGATCACACCGCGCGTCCGGAGGTAATCGAGCACCGCGAGGAGCGGCAGGCCGAGCACGGTGAAATAGTCGCCGCGCACGCGCGCGAAGAGCTGCGCGCCGGGCCCTTCGAGCCGGTAGGCGCCGACGCAGGTCGTCACCGCCGTGCCCTCGGCGTCGAGGTAGGCCTCGAGCCAGGGATCGCTGAAGTCGCGCACCCGGAGCGCCGCGGTGTCGACGAATCGCCAGACCGGCGTCCCGTTCTCCGCGACGACCGCCGCCGAGATCAGGCGGTGCTCGACGCCGCGCAGGCGCCGGAGCTGATCGGCCGCCGCCGCGCGGTCGCCCGGCTTGTCGAGCGTCGTTCCGTCGGGCAGCGCCAGCACCTGGTCGGCGCCGAGGACAAGACAGCCCGGCAGGCGCCGCGAGATCTTCACCGCCTTGGTTTCGGCGAGCGCGTCGGCGAGGGCGCGCGGCGACGCGCCCTCCGCCTTCAACGCCGCCTTCAGCTCGTCCTCGTCGACGTTCGGCGCCATCGCCTCGTGCGGCACGCCGGCGTTCGCGAGCATCGCCCGGCGCGCGGCGCTGGTCGAGGCAAGGACGAGCCTCACGACGCCTGCTCGAACGGCGCGGTCGCCTCGTCGCGCGCCTGCACGAGGTTGATGATCGCCGCGGCGGTTTCTTCGATCGAGCGGCGCGTGACGTCGATCACCGGCCATTCGTTGTCGGCGAACAGGCGGCGCGCGAACGCGAGCTCCTTCGCCACCGCGTCGGGGTCGACGTAGTCGGTTTCCGGCGCGCCGCCGAGCGCGAGCAGGCGGTTGCGGCGGATCTGCACCAGCCGGTCGGGCGAGGTGGTCAGTCCGACCACCAGCGGTTTCTTGAGGCCGAACAGGTTGGGCGGCGGCGGGCTTTCGGGGACGAGCGGGATGTTCGCGACCTTGTAGCCGCGGTTGGCGAGGTAGATGGCGGTCGGGGTCTTCGACGACCGCGACACGCCGGCCAGCACGATGTCGGCTTCCTCCCATTCGTCGGCGCCCTGCCCGTCGTCGTGCGCGATCGTGTAGTGGATCGCGTCGACGCGCGCGAAGTAGGCCGCGTCCATCGCGTGCTGGCGGCCGGGCTTCTGCTTCGCCTCCTGCCCGAGCACGCGCGAGAAGCCCTCCATCACCGGATCGAGCGCGGAGACGGCCGGGAGCCCCAGCGCGTGGCACCGCATCTCGAGCCGCCGCCGCACCGCGCCGTTGACGAGCGTGTA